>OODS01002537.1_pt1 | contig 10359 bp, 9 predicted proteins | sample 1671531 | NCBI WGS metagenome assembly OODS01 (sample SAMN06348166, study PRJEB24527) | human gut metagenome | biome: human gut; feature: ankylosing spondylitis patient; material: feces | host: Homo sapiens | place: China | collected 2015-10 | reverse complement strand
GGGTTTCAGCCGTTCAGCCACCTTCTTCGCATCCTGCCCGACGGCTAATGTCATCAGATAAACCGACACATATAAGGGAGGTGCCTGCGGCAGCTCGGTTTCTATAAAGCTTTTACTTAAACGAATTTCTTCCGCCATGCGGCTTTCCTCCTTTCCCATCGGAATCTGTTATTTTCTGAACCTTTATTATACTATATTTCCTTTTAAAAAAACAGGTACGCGGGCAGAAAAAATCTCCCTGTTTTGGAAACAGGGAGAAAATCGACTGAGCCACTATTTATCATCATGGTCTTGCTTATTTCTGATATGGGCATTGAAATAATAAATGATGAAGCACAGCACAATCACCGTCAACGCCATGACCACAATCGTACCGGAATCCTTAAAGCTGATAAAAATTGCCAGAAGCCCCAACAGCAGGCTGATGGTATACATAATCAATACCGCCTGTCTCTGGCTGAAGCCATGGTCAATCAGCTTATGATGCAGATGTCCTCTGTCCGCCTGCATGATGGGCTGATTTTTCGCCATACGGCGCAGCATTGCACAAATCGTATCAAACACAGGCAGTCCAACACAAAGCACGCTCACAATCAGCGCAAGCAGGGCATAGCCCTTGAATACACCAAGGATACTCGTTACCGCAAGCACAAAGCCAAGGAACGTAGAGCCTGTATCACCCATAAAGATTTCCGCAGGATTGAAGTTTCTGGGAAGGAAGCCCAAGCAAGCCCCTGCCAGTGCCGCCGTTAAGCCAACCGCCGTTGTGCTGCCTGTCATAATGCAGAGCACCATCAGGCTCATTGCCGCGATGGAGGTGACTCCTGCCGCCAGACCATCCAAACCGTCAATCAGATTTACCGCATTCGTCACGCCGACAATCCAGACAAGCGTGATAGGGATACTGAATTTCTGCAAATATGCCGTTACAGGCCAAAGCACCACCTGTATCCGCGTGCCGGAAAAAATGACAATCAGTGCCGCCAGAATCTGCACGCAGAATTTCAGCTTTGCCGGCAGATTTTTCATATCATCCACTACGCCCAAGCCTGCAATCAGCAGTGCGCCAACAAGAAAGCCTGCAAATTGTCTGCTGTCCATACTTTTATCAAAATAATTCACCATCAGTACCGTAATTGTAAAGCCAAGCACGATGGCTACCCCGCCCATACGGGGCATTGGTTTTTTATGCACACCTCTGTCCTTCGGATAATCAATTGCGCCGCATTTAACGGAAAGCCATTTTGCGAAGGGTGTCGTCACCAGAGTAATGGCGAAGGCACAGGCAAAGGCAGCAATATATAATAACCAGTTATGTTCTACCAAAATCAATCTCTCCTCCCGGGAGTGGTTTTACTTCGTACCGAAGATACGGTCGCCTGCGTCCCCCAGACCGGGTACGATATATCCATGCTCATTCAGACTGCCGTCATCATACGCCGCTGCATAAATATCCACATCGGGATGATTCTTCTGCAAACGCTCCACACCCTCTGTTGCTGCCAGAATACACAGGAAAATAATATTTTTTACCCCTCTTGCCTTCAGAAAGCCGATTGCCGCATCTGCGGAACCGCCCGTTGCCAGCATAGGGTCTGTCAGAAATACGGTACGTTCTTCAATATCCAGAGGCAGCTTGCAGTAATATTCCACAGGCTCCAGTGTGGTTTCATCACGATACAAACCGATATGCCCGATTTTTGCCGCAGGCAGCAGGTTCAGAAGCCCATCTGTCATGCCAAGCCCTGCGCGCAGAATAGGAACCATCGCAAGCTTGGTATCAATGGTTTTGCAGGTTGCGGTCGCGATGGGTGTTTTTACCTGTACTTCCTTCAAGGGCAGCTCTCTGGTTGCTTCATACAGAAGCAGAGAGGCTACCTCGCCGATAATCTCACGAAATTCCTTTGTGCCGGTCTGTTCATCTCTGAGCATTGCCATTTTGGTATGAATCAGAGGATGCTCGGATACAAATAATTTACTCATGCTTCTTCCCTCTCAATCTTCGATTTGTTTAATTCTTCTGATGTGACGCTCATCATTGGAAAACGGTGTTTCCAGAAACGCCTTTACAATCTCCAGTGCCAGACCGGCCCCTGTTACTCGTGCGCCCATTGCCAGAATATTTGCATCATTATGCTCTCTGGTTGCCTTTGCGGAGAACACATCGCCGCACAATGCACAGCGGATGCCCTTTACCTTATTTGCCGCAATGGAAATACCGATGCCCGTGCCGCAAATCAGGATGCCCTTTTCACATTCGCCGTCAGCGACTGCGTGTGCAACCCTTTTTGCATATTCGGGATAATCTACAGAGGCTTCGGAGTAGGTGCCGAAGTTCTTAAATGCAATTTTATTCTCCTCCAGATATTTGATGACTTCCTTCATCAGGGGGTAACCGCCATGATCACAGCCCAATGCCAACATATCAAACACTCCTTTTTCTCTTCTTTATTCCGCTTCTAATACCCGATAGCCCGCCGCCTTGTTCAGACGGTTCATGATCGCCATTCCTTCGCCTTTTTCGGAAAAGACCTCGGAATAAACCACATCCATCCCCAGAAAATCAAATTTCCGCAGGGTTTTGAAGAGGTTCGCGCCGATTTCTTCGGGTTTTGCTCTGCTGCCCAGAGAAAGAATGATATCCGCATGATAGAGCGTCTTTGTTTCCTCCGTTGCCATCACGCCGACCTTCTTGCCTGCCGCACGCTCCGCCGCCGCAAGCGCGTTAATCCTTTCTGCAACAGCTGTCTGTTCCCCCTTCACCAGAAAAACCTCTGCCTTGGGAGAATAATGCGTATATTTCATCCCCGGTGCTTTTGGTTTAAAATCCGCCGTGGGTTTGTGCAAAATCGCAGGGTCAATTTCTACCTGCCCGACAACCTCCTCTATCATTTCCTTTGTCACCGCACCGGGACGCAGAATCATGGGGATTTCGTCCGAAACATCCACAATCGTGGATTCCAGTCCCCATTCTGCCGCTCCGCCGTCCACAATCATATCTATCTTCCCATTCAGATCATACTCCACATGGGAGGCTCTGGTGGGGCTTGGCTTGCCTGAGGAATTGGCGCTCGGTGCCGCAATGGGCAGACCTGCCGCGCGGATAATCGCTCTTGCAACGGGGTGATTCGGAAAACGCACCGCAACGGTATCCAGACCGCCGGTTGCCTTCGCAGGGACGATGTCCTTCTTCCTGAAAATCATCGTCAGCGGGCCGGGCCAGAAGGCATCCATCAGCGCCTTTGCCTGCGGGGAAACTTCCGCAACAATGCGATCTAATTCTTCTATTTCGGAAATATGCAGGATTAAGGGGTTGTCCGAGGGCCGCCCCTTCGCAAGATATATTTTTTCACAGGCTGCGCTGTCCAAGCCGTTTCCGCCCAGACCGTAAACGGTTTCTGTAGGAAAAGCCACCAGACCGCCCTCCTGCAAAATTTTTGCAGCCGTCTGAATGACTTCTGCGGATGACGCTTGGCGCAGGTCAACCTTTGCCACAATCGTCTTCATAGCCTTACGCGTTTCTGCCGCAGCATTTTTTATATTTTTTACCGGAACCGCAGGGGCAGGGATCGTTACGACCGATTTTTTCGCCCTTCACGATAGTTTTGGATTTCTTCTGTTCCAGTGCAAAATGCTTTCTGGTTTCTGCGTCATAAATGCCGTCCCACTGGGGCAGGTTGGACAGATGCTCTGCCTTATATTCAATCATCAGCTTATACAGCTTCTCAAAATCAATATTGATGCAAACCTTTGTGTCCTCTGCCAGAGTCTCCATATCAAACTGTTCTTCCAGAGATGCGTTCAGACCGTCGATAAATGCAACAATCATTTCTGCTGTCATATCGAAACGTGCAGCCAGCTCCGCAATCGTGCCTTCCAGCTTTGTTACCTTTTCGCCGAGGATATATTCATAGATTTTCTGTTCCTTGGGCAGATATTCCTCCCAAACCGCTTCAATGCTGCGGCCTTCCTGAGAAAATGCCTTCTTCATCCAATCTTCATACAAGCTCATTTATTGTCTCTCCTTTTGTTCTTCTTATTTTTGTACAAATTACTCCATTCTTTCAAATAATACTATGATTTACCCCTATTTGCAACAGAAAATGCAGATTTGCCCACGTTTTTCCCATGCAGAAGGGCGTTTGCACAACCAAACGCCCCTGAATTTTTCTGTTATGTTTTTGTTATTGTGCATGATAATTTTCAAAGGTAATGCTTTCGATGGTAATATCCTCCACAGGCTTATCGTTTTCGTTTGTTTCTGCCGCCGCGATGGCATCCACCACATCCAAGCCTTCAAAGACCTGCCCGAAAATGGTATAGGGATTGCCGAAAACATATTCCAAATGTGCTGCGCCGCCGACCTCTTTGTAGTGCTCCAGAACAGAATCGGGGAACAGCTGGCTGAAGGTATAATACTTCCCGTCCGTCAGGGTTACACCAAGCTCCTCGCCTTCGTTATTGTCACGGGCATCCCGCAGTGCGGTCAGCGCCTCCTCTACAACGTCCTTTGCCTGTACGATAAAGAACTGACTGCCGTTTGTATTCGCACCGGAATTTGCCATGGCAACCGCACCTCTGTAATAATGCAGCTTCGGGGAAATTTCATCCTCGAAGGCTTCGCCCCAGCAGCTTTCGCCGCCTGTGCCATCGCCCTTAGGGTCGCCCGTCTGCACCATGAAGTCCTCAATCACACGATGAAAGAGCAGACCGTTATAGTATCCCTTTTTTGCCAGTGTTTTGAAATTTTCCACTGCCTTAGGTGCTTCTTCGGGGAAAAAGCGCATCTTCACAACACCCTTAGATGTAGTAATCACGGCGATTTCCTCGCCCTCCTCAGGCATCTGCGCCTGTAAAATTTCCGTGGTATCTACCGTTCCCTTTTCTGCCGTTTTATTGCTATCGTCCTTCGCTTCCTCTTTGCCGCAGCCTGCCGTACAAACTGCCAGAACTGCCGCCAACGCCAACGCAAGGTATCTTTTCTTCATTTTCATTTCCTCCGTTTTCTTTTTTCCTAATGTCCATTTTAGTCCATCCGTCTTTGGAGTGTCAATTTAGAAATTCTTAAGATTGCATTAACATTTTCGCTGCTTCTTGCCAGAATCAGCGCATCAGTGCTTTAATCTGCGTCATCACAGCTGCAACGCCGTCCCCCGCAGGGCTTTCTTCCATAGCCGCAACATATTTGTCCTTATTCTCATACAAAGCAAAAATCTCTTTTTTCATCGTTTCTGCCGTCATTTCATCCTCATCCAGCACGCGCGCAAAGCCCTGCTTTTCAAAGGAGGCTGCATTGAGAATCTGGTCGCCGCGGCTTGCCCTTGCACTCAGAGGGATGAGCAGGCTCGGCTTTTTCAGTGCCAGAAATTCCGAAATGGAGTTGCTCCCCGCGCGGGAAACCACAAAATCCGCCGCCGCGAATAAATCATTCAGCCCATCGGAAACATATTCAAACTGCTTATAGTCTGTTCTGCTTTGCAGGGTTTCATCCAGATTACCCTTGCCGCAAAGATGGATGATATCAAACGTCTTTGTCAGTTCAGGCAAAATTTCCCGCAGGCAGTCATTCAGCTTGACCGCCCCCAGAGAGCCGCCCATCATCAGCAGAACAGGCTTTTCACCACTGAATCCACAGGCGGACAGACCTTTTTCTCTCTCCCCCTCGAATAATTCCTTACGGATGGGTGTCCCCGTATGCACACCCTTACCCTTCGGCACATACTGCAGGGTTTCAGGGAAGGTGGCACAAATCACCCTTGCGGAGGGCATAGCAATCTTATTCGCCAGACCGGGGGTGATGTCCGATTCATGGATAATAACGGGAATGTGGTTCTTCTTTGCGCCCAGCACAACGGGAACCGCCACAAAGCCGCCCTTGGAAAATACCAAATCCGGCTTTAATTTCTTTAACAGACGCTTCGCTTCGCTGATGCCCTTCAGCACCTTGAATACATCCTTGAGGTTCTCCTTGGAAAGATAACGGCGCAGCTTCCCTGTGGAAATACCATAATAAGGGATGCCCTCCGCCTCAATCAGCGTGCGCTCAATGCCATTCTGAGAGCCGATATAAATGACCTCATAGCCTTCCTGCTTCAGATATGGCAGCAATGCCAGATTCGGGGTCACATGCCCTGCTGTGCCGCCGCCCGTCAATACGATTTTCTTGCTCATTTTTTATACCCACCTTTTCAGAGTTTCTCGATTCCTTTTCCCCATTCTATCACAAAACCCTGCCGCATACCATCCTTATTTCCCTGCCAAAAGGCAAGAAGGACAGCCCTTTTGCATAGTATGATAGAAAAAGCAAAAGGAGACAAATATGTATCCATACAACCGAAATACACAGCTATATCATTCCCGTGCAAAGGAAACGCAGGCGGAAAAGCCCTCTCTGCTTGCGCAGGATAAGCGTCTGGAAGAACTGCTTTCCCTCGCCCGTACAGAAGCAGCGGAAACCACTCGAAAATTTGAGACCCTTCTTGACCGTGCAGAGCTTTCAGAGGCAGAACAGATTCTCCGCACCATGTATCTGGACGGAAAGAAGCATCTGCGGCTTTTGCAGGAGGTCATCTTTCTCATTTTCGGCACAACGCCGCAGGAAACGAAGCCTGCGAAGCCGCAGAAACAGAAGAAGCCGCAGAAGTCCCTGATACCTGCGCCCTTCTGGAGGAGCTGCTGCTTGCTGAAATGGATGATATTTCATTCTATCGCGCTCTGCTCTTTGCCATGACGGAAGCAGACCTCCGGAACGCCTTTTTTGAAATCCTGACAGATAAGCAGAATCATACCGTCGCCCTTTCCCATCTGTATGCAAAATACTTTGGTTAAACCCCTGTAAATTCTCATTTTTTCGTGTTATGATAGAGGAAAATTACACCAAAGAAAGGAAGATACCTATGAGCGACTGTATTTTTTGCAAAATCATTGCAGGAGAAATTCCTTCTGCAACCATATACGAAAATGATGAATTTAAGGTAATTCTGGACAGATTCCCTTCCGGCGAGGGGCATGCACTGATTCTGCCCAAAAACCATGTGCCAAATGTCTTTGAAATCGACCCTGCGCAGGCAGGCAGAGCATACGCATTGGCGGCAAAGCTGGCAAGAGCCATGAAGGAAGTGCTTGGCTTCACCGATATGAATATCCTGCAGAATAACGGCCCCATTGCCGGACAGACAGTGTTCCATTTCCATATCCACCTGATTCCCAGACGCGAGGGCGACGGCATCAATGTGACATGGACACCCACAGAGCCGACAGATGAACAGATTGCGGCAGTACAGGCAAAGCTGACAAATCTTATCTAAGCTGACAAACAAAAAGGACATCGGAAAAATCCGACGTCCTTTTTTATTTTAGCGTTTAATCTTCGATTTTAAAAGCAACCTGTTCCGCAGAATGGGGCTTTTTCAGCTTATGTTCATTTGCCTTTTCCAGATTTTTATTTGCGCTTGCCAGCATCAGCTTGATACGGCTCAGCTGGTTGACCTCACTTGCACCGGGGTCATAGTCAATCGCAACCACATTGGACATGGGGTACTGCTTGCGCAGCTCCTTGATGACACCCTTGCCGACAACATGGTTCGGCAGACAACCGAAGGGCTGTGTGCAGACGATATTCGGCACACCGCTGTGAATCAGCTCAATCATTTCCGCCGTCAGGAACCAACCCTCGCCCGTCTGGTTGCAGAGGGAAACAATCTTTTCCGCCTCCTTGCCAAGGCTTCTGATGTTTTCGGGCTTATCAAAGCGCTTGCTCTTTTCCAGTGCATCCATCATAGGCTTCTGATACCATTCGATAACCTTCGCCACCAGATTCCCGACAATGCGCGCCTTTCTGCTGCCGCCCAGATATTTTTCCTTCTGCACCTGATTATGACAGCAATACAGCGCAAAGGTCAGCAAATCGGGTACAACCGCTTCTGCGCCTTCGCGTTCCAGAAGGTTGACCAGATCGTTATTTGCAGTAGGGTGGAATTTTACCAGAATTTCCCCAACCACGCCGACTCTGGGCTTCTTGATATCCAGTAAGGGCAGCTCCTCAAATTCCCGGATGATGTTGCGGATATTTTCAGAGTACGTTCTTCTGTCCGCCTTGATCAGGTCTTTTTTCAGCTTTTCTACCCATTTTTCATGCAGAGCATTTGCAGAGCCCTTTACCTTTTCATAGGGTCTGGTGCGGTACAGCACACGCATGAACAAATCGCCGTATACAATCGCCTGCAATGCGCGATGCAGCAGGGCAGGCTCATATTTAAAGCCGGGGTTCTTTTCCAGCCCCGCAGGGTTAATGGAGATAACCGGAATATTGGGCATGCCCATATTTTCCAGTGCCTTACGGATAAAGGCAATATAGTTTGTTGCACGACAGCCACCGCCCGTCTGGGTAATGAGAAGCGCCGTACGGTTTAGGTCATATTTGCCGGAAAGCAACGCATTCAGCAGCTGCCCGATGGAAATGAGTGCAGGATAGCAGGCATCATTATTGACATATTTCAGCCCTGTTTCAATGGCATGCTTATCCATTGCCGCCATTACTTCGATTTTATACCCCGCCTTACGGAATGCAGGCTCCAGAAGCTCAAAGTGAATAGGAGACATCTGCGGACAAATGATGGTATACTCCTTCTTCATTTCCTTTGTGAAAAGCACACGGTGCAGGGAGGCATCCCCTTCCTTCATCTGCACATGCTTTTCCCTTCTGTCCTCAATCGCCGCAATCAGGGAGCGGATACGAATACGCGCCGCACCAAGGTTATTTACCTCATCAATCTTCAGGGCGGTATAAATCTTGCCGGCAGCTGTCAGAATCGATTTCACCTCATCGGTTGTTACGGCATCCAGTCCGCAGCCGAAGGAGTTCAGCTGTACAAATTCGATATCCTTCTGCTTCTTTACAAATGCCGCCACTTCATACAGTCTGGAATGATACGTCCACTGGTCACGCACAACGGTGGGACGTTCCACATGTCCCAGATGCGCCACGCTGTCCTCCGTCAGAACGGCAATGCGGTAGCCTGCAATCAGTTCGGGAATCCCGTGGTTAATTTCAGGGTCTGCATGGTAGGGTCTGCCTGCCAGAACAATCCCGGTCATGTTATTTTCACGGATATATTTCAGCGTTTCCTCGCCTTTTTTGCGCATATCTCTGCGGAAATTGTCCCATTCCTTCCAGCCGGCTTCCACTGCCGCCTTAATCTCCTTGGCATCACAGCCCATGGGTACAAATTCCTCCTGCATACGCTTGATGACGGTTTCAATTTTATCCAGCGCAAGGAAGGGATTCATGAATTTGATATTCTTTTCCTTCAAATCCTCTACGTTGTTTTTGATATTTTCATTATAGGATGCCACGATAGGGCAGTTATAGTTATTATCCGCCGCGGCGCTGTCCCATCTTTCGTAAACCACGCCGGGATAGAAGATAAAATCAACGCCTGCGTCAATCAGCCACATGATATGCCCATGCACCAGCTTTGCAGGGCAGCAAACGGCTTCACTGGGGATGGATTCCATGCCCATCTCAAATACCGCCTTGGAGGAGAAGGGCGAAAGCACAACCCTGTATCCCAGCTTGGTAAAGAAGGTATACCAGAAGGGGTAATCCTCAAACATATTCAGCACACGAGGGATACCGACTGTTCCCTTCGTTGCCTGCTCTGCCGTCAGGGGTTCATAATCGAACAGTCTATGGCGTTTATAATCATACAGGTTGGGCGCGGGGTTTTCAATTTTTTCCTTGCCCAGACCTCTTTCACAGCGGTTGCCTGTGATGAAGCGTCTGCCGCCGCTGAACAGATTGACCGTCAACAGGCAGTGGTTGGTGCAGCCCTGACATCTTGCCATATTGGAATGTACTTCCAATGCGTTCATTTCATCGCGGCTGATGAGTGTGGTCTGATAGCCTGCGGTGTATTTATCTCTGGCAATCAGCCCTGCGCCGAAGGCCCCCATGATGCCTGCGATATCGGGACGGACTGCTTCTCTGCCGCTGATCATTTCAAAGCTTTTCAGCACCGCATCATTGTAGAAGGTACCGCCCTGTACAACCATGGATTTCCCCATTGCCTTCGGGTCGGAAATCTTGATGACCTTCAGCAGTGCATTTTTGATAACGGAATACGCCAGACCTGCGGAGATATCCGCAACCTCTGCGCCCTCCTTCTGTGCCTGCTTCACGCGGGAATTCATAAATACCGTACATCTGGAGCCAAGATCAATGGGATTTTTTGCAAACAGCGCAGCCTTTGCGAAATCCACAACGGTATAATTCAGAGATTTTGCGAAGGTTTCGATGAAGGAGCCACAGCCGGAGGAGCATGCCTCATTCAGCAGAACGCTGTCGATTACATTATCCTT
>OODS01002524.1_pt1 | contig 10390 bp, 8 predicted proteins | sample 1671531 | NCBI WGS metagenome assembly OODS01 (sample SAMN06348166, study PRJEB24527) | human gut metagenome | biome: human gut; feature: ankylosing spondylitis patient; material: feces | host: Homo sapiens | place: China | collected 2015-10 | reverse complement strand
TTTTTGCTCGTAACTGTGAGGGTACTGAACAGTTACGAAAAAATGAGATTTGCGGGGGATTTCTACTGCGTTATAAGGCAGGGATTTCCCCCGCACTGCGATCAGAAAGGTGCGTAAATGAAAATGGCAAGAGTATATGCGTTTGTGGCAGACGGAATGGAAGAGGTGGAGTGCCTCGCGGTGTGTGACTGCCTGAGAAGAGCGAAAGTGGATGTGAAACTGGTCTCCATCATGGGAAGAAAGATGGTGACGGGATCCCACGGTTTTAAGATTGAGGCAGACTGTCTGTTCGAGGAGATCGGGGATGACGCAGATGTGCTGTTCCTCCCGGGCGGACTTGTCGGAACGAATAACCTGAAGGCGCACAGAGGGCTGGCAGAGATGCTGAAGGCCCATGCTGCAGCAGGAAAGCGGCTTGCGGCGATCTGTGCGGCTCCGAGTGTTTTAGGGGAGCTCGGTCTTGTCGAAGGCCATCGTGCGACCTGCTATCCGGGGTTTGAGAATCAGATGAAGGGTGCGGACTGCCGCGGCGACGGTGTGGTGACGGACCGGCTGATCAGTACCGGACGCGGAATGGGATGGGCGATCGACCTTGGGTTGGAGCTGATCCGTATTCTGGTGAGTGAGAATGAGGCGGAGAAGATCAGGAAGGCGATCCAGTATGAGAGATAAATAGACTCGCTGAGGGTGTTGGCTGAGGTACGCGGTGAGTATCCGGGCAGGTGCACGCGGGGATGCGGGGATGGTTCCGCTAAGCTTGCGTGTGCCTGGATACTCACCGCTGTGGGGCAGGCGCGTTATGTGAGCGTGGTGTGCCGGGAATGGTATGGATTGGCAGGCGTGGGGAGAGAATGCAGGTATTTGCAGCAAGAATATCCCGTATTTTCTGGATTTTTTGTAATTTAGGTCTGGTCTTTTTATGCGTCTTATGTTATAATTTCATGCGGCGCTATGTGCGCGTGACGGAGAAGTGATGCCTGCGGGCGGATTTTTCGCTGAGCGGCCATCATAATGCCGGAAAACGTGTAACGCCAAAAAGCGGCAGTTACGAGATTATACGGGCGGGAAATTTCTATTCCCCGCTATCGATATATTTAAGGAGGAACTCATAAAATGAGCGTACAGGTTGAGAATTTAGAGAAGAATACGGCAAAACTTACAATCGAAGTGCCGGCAGAAAAGTTTGAGGAGGCTGTACAGCATTCCTATAATAAGAATAAGGGTAAATTCAATATCCCGGGCTTCAGAAAAGGAAAAGCTCCGTTCAACATGATCAAGAAGATGTATGGTGTTGGCGTATTCTACGAGGATGCCGTTGATGAAGTGATCGACGCAAGCTATCCGGATGCTGCAAAGGAGAGCGGACTTGAGATCGTTTCCCGTCCGGCTGTTTCCATCGAGCAGATCGAGGAAGGAAAGTCCTTCATCTACACAGCAAAGGTTGCTGTTAAGCCGGAAGTTACTCTTGGCCAGTACAAGGGCGTAGAGGTTCAGAAGACAAAATCTGACGTTACAGAGGAAGATATCGAGACAGAGATCAAGCGCGCAAGAGAGAAAAACTCCCGCCTGATCACAGTTGAGGACAGAGGCGTTGAGGATGGCGATCAGGTAACGATCGACTTCGACGGTTCCGTAGACGGAAAGAGATTCGAGGGTGGCAAGGCTGAGGACTATCCGCTTACGATCGGTTCCCATACATTCATCGACAACTTTGAGGAGCAGCTCATCGGCAAGAAGACCGGCGAAGAGTGCGAAGTAAACGTAACATTCCCGGCTGAGTACCATGTAGAAGAGTTAAAGAACAAACCGGCTGTATTCAAAGTAAAAGTAAAAGAGATCCAGAGAAAAGAGCTTCCGGAAGCAAACGATGAGTTCGCAAGCGAAGTATCTGATTTCGATACAATGGAAGAGTACAAGAAAGACCTTACAGAGAAATTACAGGCTGAGAAGATTGAAGCAGCTAAGACAGCAGACGAGGATAAGGTCGTTGCTAAGGTAATCGAGAACGCAACAATGGAGATCCCGGATCAGATGGTTGAGGAGCAGGTTAACGGTATGGTCAACGACTATGCGCGCAGACTTGAGAGCCAGGGTATCTCCTTCAAGCAGTATGTTGAGATCACAGGCATGACAGCTGAGAAGATCGGCGAGCAGATGAAGCCGCAGGCGATCAAGAGAATTCAGACAAGACTTGTTCTCGAGGCAGTTGTAAAGGCTGAAAACATCCAGGCTGACGATGCTGCAGTTGAGGAGCAGTTCGACAAGATGGCTGCAGACTTCAAGATGGATAAAGAACAGATCAAGGGTATGTTTGGTGAAGAGCAGATGGCACAGTTAAAAGAAGACCTTGCTGTACAGAAAGCGATCGACTTCCTTGTAGCTGAGGCAAAGTTCGTTGACTAATCAGGGCAACATACTTTAGACGGATCTGCACAGAAAACATGGTGGAAAGTGGTCCGATGACGGACCATGACCCGCATTCAGAGGGGGTTGCTGCGGAGAGCTTTTCGCGGCAATCCCCAGTCGGTTATACAGGGATAGTTCCGAAATGTGTGCAGACAGCCGGAATTTTGACGGTGAGCACAGGTTCCGGACAGATATTTCTGTGTGCCGCGATCATAAAAGAAAAGATGGAGGAAATAATATGAGCTTAGTACCTTATGTGCTTGAATCTACAAGCAGAGGAGAGCGTTCCTACGATATCTATTCCAGATTATTAAAAGACCGTATTATTTTCCTCGGTGAGGAAGTAAACGATGTGAGCGCGAGCCTTGTTGTGGCTCAGCTCCTGTTCCTGGAATCCGAGGATCCGAATAAGGACATCAACCTTTATATCAACAGCCCGGGCGGTTCCGTAACGGCCGGTATGGCGATCTATGATACGATGAACTATATTAAATGCGACGTATGCACGACCTGCATCGGTATGGCTGCAAGCATGGGAGCATTCCTTCTCTCCAGCGGTGCGAAGGGCAAACGTTTTGCGCTTCCGAACGCTGAGGTCATGATCCATCAGCCGTCCGGCGGGGCACAGGGTCAGGCGACGGAGATCAAGATCGTTGCGGAGCAGATCTTAAAGACAAAAGAAAAGCTCAACAAGATCCTGGCTGCAAACACAGGGCAGCCGCTCGACGTGATCGCCCGCGATACGGAGAGAGATAATTATATGACAGCGGAAGAGGCAGCCGCATACGGCCTGATCGACCGCGTGATCACAGGACACTAGGTCCGGTTATAAATTTAGAATTGAGGTGCGAACATGCCAGTAAGACCTGAGGAAAAGATCAGATGTTCCTTCTGCGGAAAGAATCAGGATCAGGTAAGAAAAATGATAGCCGGCTCCAACGGCGTCTATATCTGTGATGAGTGTATCGAACTCTGCAGTGAGATCCTTGAGGAAGAACTCGGAAACGAGGAGGAGGAAAGACCGGATTTCTCCGGAATCAACCTCTTAAAACCGAAGGAGATCAAAGAATTTCTGGACGACTATGTGATCGGACAGGATGAGGCGAAGAAAGTTCTTTCCGTGGCTGTTTACAATCATTATAAGAGAATCACATCGAAGAAGGAAAGTGATGTTGATCTTCAGAAGAGCAATATCCTGATGCTCGGTCCGACCGGATCCGGCAAGACTTATCTTGCGCAGACACTTGCGAAGCTTTTAGGTGTTCCGTTTGCGATCGCAGATGCAACGACGCTGACTGAGGCCGGTTATGTCGGCGAGGACGTGGAGAACATCCTCTTAAAATTGATCCAGGCAGCAGATAACGATGTGAGCCGTGCGGAGTACGGTATTATTTACATCGATGAGATCGATAAGATCACAAAAAAATCCGAGAATGTGTCCATTACCCGTGATGTTTCCGGCGAGGGCGTCCAGCAGGCGTTGTTAAAGATCCTGGAAGGTACTGTTGCAAGCGTTCCGCCTCAGGGCGGCAGAAAGCATCCGCAGCAGGAGCTGATCCAGATCGATACGACGAACATCCTGTTCATCTGCGGCGGTGCTTTCGATGGCCTTGAGAGAATTATCGAGTCCAGACTGGAGACAAGTTCCATCGGCTTCGGCGCGAAGATCGTGGATAAGAAAAATACGGATATCAGCAAGCTGTTGAAGCAGGCGATGCCGCAGGATCTTACGAAATTTGGTCTGATCCCGGAGTTTGTCGGAAGAGTCCCGGTGATGGTATCCTTAGATCTTCTGGATGAGGATGCCCTTGTGCGGATCCTCACGGAGCCGAAGAACGCGCTCGTAAAACAGTATCAGAAGTTATTTGAGCTGGATGACGTGAAGCTGGAGTTCACTCCGGAGGCTGTCCACGAGATCGCCCATATGGCGGTGGAGAGAAAGACGGGAGCAAGAGGACTCCGTGCGATCATGGAATCTGTCATGATGGATACGATGTACGAGGTTCCGTCTGATTCCAACGTGGGTATCTGTACCGTTACGAAGGATGCGGTGGACGGAAAGGAAAAGCCGGAATTCGTATACCGCGATGTGACGGTGCCGAAAAAGGCGTTGTCCGGAAGATCCAGAAAAGATGGAAACGGGGAGATCGCGTAAGAGAACGGCTCTCCTTACAAAATGAACCTGCAGGACCCGTATCCCGCAGATAAGAGGGGCTGCTGCGCACAGAAATGTCACGGCAGCCTTTTTGACGCAATGTATCCGGAAACTGCCGGAGACGTTTTTTACAAATACGATCGATAGGACAGCCGCATTATCCGATGGGATGCGCTGACCTGTCTGAAACTGTCTCATAGAAAAAGGCGGAAATCACGACGATCGGAATGTCGGAAACGGATTTCCGCTCAGGAGAAATGAATGGAAGATAAGAAAATTACGATGCCGGCTGTGGCACTCCGGGGACTTACGATCCTCCCGGGAATGGTGCAGCATTTTGATATCAGCCGGGAAAAATCTGTCCGCGCGGTGGAGACAGCCATGATGGGAGACCAGAAGGTCTACCTTGTGACGCAGCGGAATCCACAGCAGGAGGTGCCGACGGCCGCAGATCTGTATCAGATGGGAACGGTATCCCAGATCAAACAGATCGTGAAAATGCCGAACGGGATCCTGCGCGTGATGGTGGAAGGATTAGAGAGAGCGGCTCTTCTCACACTGTTCGAAGACGGACAGTATCTGGAGGCGGAGATCGAGGACGCTCCGATGCAGGAGGAGCAGCTCTCGGATACCGTGAAGGAAGCGATGAGCCGGATCGTCAAGGAAAAACTTGAGGAGTTTGGAAACGCGAACCCGAAGGCGGTGAAGGACTTTATCGGAAGTCTCCTCGTGATCACAGACCTGGAGCCGCTCCTGACCCAGACAGCGAACGAATTCCCGTGGGATTTTGCTGTAAAGCAGGAGCTTCTGGAATGTGACTATGTAAGCCACCTCTACGACCGGATCGTGTATTATCTGATGCGTGAGATCGAGATCCTGATGATCAAGCGTGATTATCAGGGAAAAGTAAAGGAACATATCGATAAGAACCAGCGCGACTACATCCTGAGGGAAGAGCTGAAGGTCATCCGTGAGGAGCTGGGAGATGATGCCGGGGCGGAGGACGCTGACGGGTATCTGGAACAGCTTGAAAAGCTGAATGCGGATAAGGAGACAAAGGAGAAGATCAAAAAAGAGATCCAGCGTTTCAAAGGCATGCCGGGCGGAAGCCAGGAGGCAAATGTCCTGCGCACCTATATCGAGACGGTCCTCGAGATGCCGTGGAAGAAGACGTCCAGGGACAATCAGGACATCATCCATGCGAAGGAAGTGCTGGAGGAAGATCACTATGGTCTGGAGCAGGTAAAAGACCGCGTTCTGGAATTCCTTGCGGTCCGCGCCCTCACAAAGAAAGGCACAAGCCCGATCCTCTGCCTTGTGGGACCGCCGGGAACAGGTAAGACCTCCATTGCGAGATCCGTGGCCCGCGCGCTCGGAAAGAAGTATGTAAGGATCAGCCTCGGCGGCATTCACGATGAGGCGGAGATCCGCGGCCACAGAAAGACGTATGTCGGCGCGATGCCGGGCCGGATCGCCGATGCGATGCGCCAGGCAGGCGTGGCGAACCCGCTGATGCTCCTGGACGAGATCGATAAGGTCTCCGCGGACTACAGGGGAGATGTCTCGTCTGCGCTCCTTGAGGTCCTTGACGGAGAGCAGAATGGGAAATTCCGCGACCACTATCTGGAAATCCCGTTAGACCTTTCCGGAGTCCTCTTTATCGCGACAGCCAACGATGTGTCCACGATCCCGAGACCGCTCCTTGACCGTATGGAAGTGATTGAAGTGTCCAGTTACACGGAGAATGAGAAGTTCCATATCGCGAAGAAATATCTCGTTCCGAAGCAGTTAGAGAGAAACGGACTCACAGGGGAAATGCTCTCCTTCAGCGATAAAGCGCTGGAAAAGATCATCCACAACTACACGAGGGAAGCCGGAGTCAGGAACTTAGAGCGCCGGATCGGCGAGATCTGCCGGAAGGCGGCAAGAGAATTCCTTGAGAAAAAACGGAAATCCGTGCATATCACAGAGGGAAATCTTCAGAAGTATCTCGGAAAAGAAAAGATCACCTTCGAGAATGCCAACGAGGAGGATGAAGTCGGGATCGTGAGAGGTCTCGCATGGACCAGCGTTGGCGGGGATACTCTCCAGATCGAAGTGAATGTGATGCCGGGCGACGGAAAACTCCAGATGACAGGCCAGATGGGCGATGTCATGAAGGAATCCGCGCAGATCGCACTGACGTATGTAAGATCTGTGGCTGACCGGTATGGTGTGGAAAGCAAATATTTTAAGGAACATGATCTGCATCTTCATATTCCGGAAGGTGCGGTGCCGAAGGATGGCCCGTCCGCGGGCATCACGATGGCGACTGCGATGCTCTCCGCAGTGACCGGCAAAAAGGTCCTCGCCAGCGTTGCAATGACCGGCGAGATCACTCTGCGGGGGTGTGTACTGCCGATCGGAGGCTTAAAGGAAAAGACACTTGCGGCGAGAATGGCACATATGAAGAAGGTGCTCGTGCCGGACAAGAACCGGCCGGATATGGCGGAGATCTCGAAGGAGATCACGAAGGGCATGGAGATCGTGTTCGTGAAGACCATGGACGACGTGGTGCGCGAAGCGTTCGCGTGATACAGGAAAGCTGCACCAGCCAGATAGAAGGAGAATAGGAATGGTTATCAGAAATGTGGAACTTGAGACCGTCTGCGGTGTGACGAGCACACTGCCGGAGAATACGCTTCCGGAGTTCGCGTTCGCGGGAAAATCAAACGTGGGAAAATCTTCCCTGATCAACGCACTCATGAACCGGAAAGCGTTGGCGAGAACGTCCTCCCAGCCGGGAAAGACCCAGACGATCAACTTTTATAACATCAACGGAGATCTCTATTACGTGGATCTCCCCGGCTACGGTTACGCGAAAGTTCCGCAGTCTGAGAAGGTAAAATGGGGCAAGATGATCGAGAATTATCTCCATAAGTCCCAGATGTTAAAATGCGTCTTTCTTCTCGTGGACATCCGTCATGAGCCGTCTGCCAACGATAAGACTATGTACGACTGGATCGTTTACAACGGCTTCCGCCCGGTCATCATTGCGACGAAGCTTGACAAGATCAAGCGGAGCCAGATCCAGAAACAGGTAAAACTCATCCGGACCGGTCTCGGAATGGAGAAACAGGATATCCTGATCCCGTTCTCCGCTGAGACCAAGCAGGGAAGAGAGGATATCTGGACGCTCATCGACAAGATGGCTGCCGGAGAAGATCTTTTGACCGCCGAGGAGGAGATCCAGGCGGAGAAAGCCGCGGAATGGGCTGCGAAAAAGGCTGCGAAGGAAGCGGAAAACGCAAAGAAGGAACAGGAATAAGAGAATGTAAACAAAAAAGCGGCATTGCCACAGAACATGATCTGTGGAAATGCCGCTTTTGAATATCATCCCTTCATCAGCGTTTTCATCACATAGGAGTAGATCTCCTGGCTCCGCTCCTTCCAGTGGCTGGCCATCGTCTCAGCCTGGTCTTTGTCGGGGACGGAGAGATCGAAGCCGATGAGGATGGATTTTCCCTCCCGGACTTCGCAGTGAACGATGTAGTCCTGGTTTGTTGATTTATAGAAGTCGGAGATGACGCCAACCTCGTTGCGGAGGCGGAATTTGTTCTCTTTTAAGTAGCTGTCGATATCCTCGATGATCGCGGGGGAGATATTGTTTCCGAAGAAGGAGAGCGTGTCGTCACCCTCTTTTGTGATCTCGTAGCGGGAGGAATTGTGGGTGGATTCCATCCGGATCAGCCCCGCCTCTTTCAGCTCATTTAATGCCTGCTGGAGCGTAAAATACGTTGTATATTCATGATCCAGGAAAAAATCCGTGAGCTGGGAGTTTGTCAGCGGAAAGTTGACATGGTCCAGCATATATAAGATCATCAGTTTGTAGAGCGTGATCGGATCAGATAACATAGGGGTTGCTCCTTTATTTTAGAGTCTGTAAAAATCTTTGCGAATACATCTATTTTACAGGTTTCACTGAACGGATTCAAGTCCTTTTTCCGGCTTCCCATGAAAAAGGTCGAAAATTGTAGTGAATTTGAACGGAAAATGTGCTATGATGATACCACGAATATTTCAGCAGATCGCAAAAGCGCGGGGCGCAGAGCGATCGGGTATCGGATAATGAATTTAAGGTGAATGAATATATGAGAGAACGGATCATGCGCCTTTCCAGAGGAATCGTGGACGCGGAGACGCCGAAGCTGTTCCTTGAACCTGCGAAGGTCGAGGAGACTCTGGGGAGCGATACAGTTTATAAAAGAGAACTATACCTGGCAAGCGAGAATAATTTGTATATCAAAGGTCTTGCCTACTCAAGCCACAGCCGTGTAAGGATCTTAAAGAGTGCCTTCGGAGGCTTAAGAAACCATATTGTCTACGAGGTCGACACCTCCTGGTGCGAGAACGGAGACCTGATCAGGGGAAACTTCACGCTTGTCACGAACAGCGGAGAACTGGAGGTTCCTTTTCTTTTTCGTGTCGAGATGATCGAGTCCGTCCGTGTCCTGTCAACCCTGAAGACGATGGAAGACTTTGTGGAGCTGGCAAAAAGAGATATGGATCTGGCGCTGCGACTTATGGAGTACCGGGATTTTACGGAAGCGCCGTTCTTTAAGGACCTGAAGATCCGCACGATCTATGAGGGATTGAAGGGACATGGAAACCGCCAGAATGCATTGGAAGAGTTCTTCCTGGCAGCAGGCGTGAAGGAGCCGATCGAACTGACTCTTTCGACGGCGAAAAAGGTCTACGACAGACCGAAGGATATCGTGAGCGATAAAGTAGTCCTCCGGAAGAACACCTGGGGATATATCTATATGGAAGTCCGTGCTGACGGTGATTTCATCGAGATCCCGAAAAAAGTCATCACTCAGGCGGATTTTGAGGATGACCGTCTGGATCTCCGCTTCCGGATCCATCCGGAGCGGATGCACCGCGGAAAGAACCTGGGTGCGATCCGTCTTCTCACGGTCCACGGAGATACGGTGATCCGGATCGAGGCGATGGGAGAGGAACCGGAGAAAAAGCGTGCCGAGGGCGAGATCAGCAAGGCCGGTGTCTGCCGGTATATGAAACTCCGCGAAGCTTATGAGAGCGGACTTTACGACAAAAAACTCGTTCTCGGAAAGATCCAGAATGAGCTGGATGCGATCCGCGGCGCAAACGGCGGTTCCGTGATCCTGTCCTTACTCCAGGCGGAGACGTATCTGGATGCGGGAAGACCGGATCAGGCAGCGTTATGCCTGGATGATTCCTGGGAGACGGTCGCGGCTCTGAGAGACCGTCTCGGAACACTTTACTGCTACTATCAGTACCTTCAGTACCGGTTGGAGCCGGATGAGGAGAAAAAGGACGCGGTGATCCGCCTGTTCCGGAAGAAACTGGAGGATGCCAACGGAAGATTTTATCTGCAGCTTTTACAGCTGAAAATGATGCCGGAGATGTATGAGGAGGAGGAAGCGCTCGCGGAGAGCTTTAAGATGCAGTATAAGAACGGCTGCCGCAGCCCGTTCCTCTATATCGAGACGATCCGGCTTTTCGGGAAGAACCCGGAGCTTTTAAAGACGATGGATGTCTTTGAGATCCACGCTCTCTACTACGGGGCGATGAACGGACTTGTGGGGGAGGAACTGGCGGAGCGGATCTGTGCGCTGGCGCCGGGGGCGAAATTCTTCCACCGCCTGTATTACAGACTGCTCGCAAAGCTTTATGAAAAGTATCCGACGAAGGAGATGCTGACTGCGGTATGCTGTCTCCTGATCAAGGGAAATGTCCGCGGAAAAGAGAGCTTTTCGTGGTATGAAAAGGGGATCAGCCAGGAGATCAGTCTCACGAGGATCTATG
>OODS01002523.1_pt1 | contig 10392 bp, 8 predicted proteins | sample 1671531 | NCBI WGS metagenome assembly OODS01 (sample SAMN06348166, study PRJEB24527) | human gut metagenome | biome: human gut; feature: ankylosing spondylitis patient; material: feces | host: Homo sapiens | place: China | collected 2015-10 | reverse complement strand
GAGATCTACACTCTTTCCCTACACGACGCTCTTCCGATCTCTGTTGTGGAAAGTCCCATGCCGAGACCGTTGATGGCGGATGTTGTCGTCGCAAGAGTCGGACACATACCTAACATCAGGATGAAGGTTGGGTTTTCCTTGATAATACCGTTATATAAACGTTCTACGCATTTATTCATGAATGCCCACCTCCTAGTTTAAGCAGTTATGCAGATAATATAAAGCTGCATTGACTGCGTTTGTTGTAGCGTTTGATGTGATGGTGGCACCGCTGATCGCGTTAATCTCAGTGTCAGATGCGGAACCGGACTTTGTTACGGTAAGCTTGTCGCAGTTCTTGCCGACGAACTGATTTCTGTAGTCATCATCTTTTGCCTTTAATCCAAGACCAGGAGTATCGCTTGTCTCACGGATACCAACACCTGTGATGGTACCGTCAGCGTCAAAGCCGATGGAGAGCTTTACAGCTCCACCGTAGGAGTCGTTGGACAGGGAGTTGATCACATGTCCCACTACTGCTCCGCTCGCGTCCTTTGCCTCGAGAACGGACTCGATCTCAACGCCTCCGAAACCGAGGTTTGCGATCTCATCAGCAGTCTCAGCGATCTTCTCTGTGGAACCTTCGACGTCAGAGAAGTTGTCTGCGTCCGGAAGAACCTGTTTGTATGTTGCGTTGTTGGCTGCGATGGTAGCCGCCTCGATCGGAGCTTTTGTCACATCATAGACAACACCGAGACATAAACCGGAAACCAGGGTGATCGCAAAAAGGATCAGGGCATCTTTCATAAATCCAGACTTACTTGCTGCCATTTTTCTTACCCCCTTTTCCGAATGCTGTCGGGAGAGTTACCTTCTCGATCAACGGAACGAGCATGTTGCAGAAGATAATTGCGTAGGAAACGCCCTCTGCGCCGCTTCCGAAGATACGGAACAGTCCTGTTAAAATACCAAGGCAGATACCGAATACGATCTGTCCTTTTGCAGTGATCGGGCTTGTTACATAGTCGGTAGCCATGAAGAATGCACCGAAGATGAGACCGCCGCCGCAGATCTCAGCCAGAACATAGTTGATGTTGTGCTGACCGAAGATGAATGCGAATACTGCGAATGTGATGATGTAAGCTGCCGGGATGCGGATGGAGATTACTTTCTTGATGAGCAGGTAAGCTGCACCGATCAGAAGAGCAATCACAGAAACCTCACCGATGGTTCCCGGGATCTTACCAATGAACATTGCTGCAAGATCATATGTACCGCCTGCTTTGATCTCTGCAAGAGGAGTTGCACTTGCGATCGCATCTGTTCCCGGCTCTGAGAACTGGGTCATAGCCTGTGCGAAGGAGATCAGCATGAAGCATCTTGCTGCCAGAGCCGGGTTCATCCAGTTCTGACCAAGTCCGCCGTAAAGCTGTTTTACAACGATGATCGCGAAGATACCGCCAAGGATCGGCATCCAGATCGGGATTGCCGGCGGCATGTTTAATCCAAGGATCATACCTGTGACAAGGGCACTGCCATCACTGATGGTAACCGGCTTGTGCATCAGGGTTTCAAAAATGTACTCACTGAGTACGCAGGAAAGAACCGTTGCTACTACAACGATCAGGGAACGGATACCGAACTGCATCACACCCCAGATCGTAGCCGGCAGCATTGCGATCGCTACATCGTACATCAGGTTCTTTGTGGAAACACCGCAGCGTACATGAGGGGATGATGATACGTTTAATAATTTACTCATTTGTCACACCTCCTACGCTTTCTTTCTTCTGGCTGCCATGACTGCCTTACGCATCTCTTTGAATGCCTGGGTCAGCGGTCTGTGGGCAGGGCAGATGAAAGTACAGGAGCCGCATTCGCAGCACTCCATACCATTTAATTTTTCGAACAGGGCAAGATCATTTCTTTCTGCTGCCGCCATCATCATCTGCGGGACAACATGACCAGGACATACCTCGATACAGCGTCCACAGCGAATACACGGAGATTCCAGATTTGCCGCAACCGGATCTTTTATGAAGCAGGTCAGGGCAGAAGAGTTCTTCATGACCGGAATATCCAGAGAGAATAATGCCTGTCCCATCATCGGACCACCGGAGATCATCTTTTCCGGCTCTTCCTTAAATCCACCTGCAGCCTCGAGGATCTCCCGGTAGCACATACCGAGCGGAACCTGGAAGTTCTGCGGATTCTTAACCGCATCACCGGTAACGGTGATGATCTTACGAATTAACGGTGTGCTCTCACAGACCGCATTGTAAATAGAAATAACGGTATCTACGTTATCTACGATACATCCTGCATCCGCCGGAAGCATAGTGGAGTTGATCTCACGTCCGCCCGTAACCGCATAGATCAGGAAACGCTCGCCGCCCTGCGGGTACTTTGTCTTTAACGGACATACCGTGATCTTCGGCTCGTCTTTTACGAGACCTTCCAGAAGCTTGATCGCCTCCGGCTTGTTCTCCTCGATTCCGATCACGCCTTTCGCGTTCGGGAACATGCTTAACATGACTTTGATGCCGCCGATCAGTCTCTCCGGCTGCTCCATCATCAGGCGATAGTCACTTGTCAGATACGGCTCACACTCGGCCGCGTTTACGATAATGTGATCGATCGCGTTGTCATCCTTCGGTGCAAGTTTTACGTTGGTCGGGAAACCTGCGCCGCCAAGACCTACGATACCGGCTTCTTTTACGATATTCCGGATCTCTTCCTTGGAAAGTTTTGTGTAATCGCGTTTTTCGCCAAAACCTTCGATTGCTGTGTACTCGTTATCGTTCTCAACGATAATGGACTGTACGATTGCTCCGTTCGCAACCAGACGCGGTTCGATTCCCTTTACTGTACCGGATACGGAACAGATAACATTTGCGGAAATGAAGCCGCCTGCTTCAGCGATCTTCTGGCCAACCAGAACCTTGTCACCCTTGGCAACAAGTGGTTTCGCCGGAGCACCGATATGCTGGGAGAGAGGATAAACCAGCTCACCCTTCGGCTGGATCACCTGAATCGGCTTATCTGCGGACAGTTCTTTTCCCTCATAAGGATGAACGCCGCCTATAAATGTGCTCAGACCCATTTAACAAACCTTCTTTCTATAAAATTTCATAGTACCCATCAACTCGTAGTATAGCATATTTGGAATTTTTCTACAATTAGAAATCGGTTAACTTTTTAACGGAAATGGCCATTTTCGGCGTTTGTATCAAAAAAAAAACAAAAATATGGTGGGAAACCGCTTAAGAAAATGAAGTTTTCAACAAAAAAAGCGGACAGGAACCGCGATTCCGTCCACTTTTTTCCATTTTCTGTTAGTTTTTACTAATTTAATTCAGCCATACCTGTATACAATCGGTAATAACGTCCTTTTTCTTTCAGGAGATCCTCATGATCACCGCGCTCGATGATCTCTCCATTCTCCAGAACCATGATGGCGTTGGCGTTCCGCACGGTGGAGAGACGGTGGGCGATCACGAAGGTGGTCCGTTCTGCCATCAGACGATCCATGCCCTGCTCGATGTGCTTTTCTGTTCTCGTATCGACAGAACTCGTCGCTTCATCGAGGATCAGGATCGGCGCCTTGGATACCGCCGCTCTCGCGATATTAAGAAGCTGCCTCTGGCCCTGGCTCAAGTTCGCGCCGTCGCTCTCAAGAACGGTGTCATAGCCCTTTGGAAGCCGCATGATAAAGGAATGGGCAGATGCCATCTTCGCCGCCTGAATGACCTCCTCGTCTGTGGCATCAAGCCTTCCGTAGCGGATATTCTCCATGACCGTTCCCGTAAACAGGTGGGTGTCCTGAAGAACCATGGCGATGTGGCGGCGCAGCTCGTCCCGCTTAATATGGCAGATATCAACGCCGTCGATAGTGATGGTCCCGCTCTGGATATCGTAGAAGCGGTTGATGAGGTTCGTGATCGTCGTCTTTCCGGCTCCTGTGGAACCCACGAAGGCGATCTTCTGTCCCGGCCTCGCGTAGAGGCTGATATCCTTTAAGATGACCTTGTCCGGGTTATAGCCGAAGGTCACATGATCTAATACCACTTCCCCGCTCATACCGTCCATGGATACTGCGTCCTTATCATCCGCCGCCTCCGGCTCCTCATCCATCACGGAGAAAACGCGCTCCGCTCCGGCGAGGGCTGAGAACACGTTGGAGACCTGCATGGAGATCTCGTTGATCGGCCTTGAGAACTGTCTCGAAAAGTTCAAAAATACCGTGAGCCCGCCGACATCGAAGTTTTTCACCACGCAGAGGATCCCGCCGATGCACGCCGTCAGGGAATAGTTTATCTGGCTTAAGTTGTTCATCACAGGTCCCATCATGCCCCCAAGGAATTGGGCGCGGATCTGTTTTTCGCGGAGATCCCTGTTTAATATATCAAATTCTTCCTCCGCGATCTCCTCATGGCAGAAGACTTTTACTACCTTCTGTCCGGTGATGGTCTCCTCGATGTATCCGTTTAAAGCACCGAGAGCCGACTGCTGGGCGCTGAAGTATTTCTGACTCCGCTTTGCGACTTCTCCGCCGGCCCGCAACATGAGCGGGATCATGATCAGGGTCACAGCTGTCAGCCAGATGTTCGTGTAAAGCATGAGGAACAAGGTTCCGATGATGCTTAAGGTTCCGGAAAAGAGCTGCACAAGAGTACTGCTCAGCATATTTCCGATGGTGTCCACGTCGTTTGTGAAGCGGCTCATCAGATCCCCATTGGAATTTGTATCGTAAAATCTCACCGGAAGCTTCTGCATCTTTGTAAAGAGGTCTGTCCGGATCCGCACAAGGGCGCTCTGGGCAACCTCTAACATCAGTCTTGACTGGAGATAATTTGCGATAACCCCCAGAAGATAGACGCACGCCATCATGGTCAGCCCTTTAAAAAGTCCCGCCACATCTCCGGGACTTCCGTCCGGCGGTGCAATAAAGCGGTTGATGATCGGGCGCAGCATATAGGAACCGGTCAGTGTCGCCACCGTGTTTACAATGACACAGAAAAATGCGATCCCCATCCGGAGCCTGTCCGCTTCCAGATAGGACATCAGGCGCTTTAAGGCCGCTCCTGTGCTCTTTGGGCGTCCTCCGCCTCTGGGAGCACCCGGTCCTCTTCCCATTCCTCTCCTTTTCGGTGCGGCTGCCACGCGTCCGGCATATCGTTTTTTCAGACTCGCTTCGCGGTCTGCTCTCGTGACGCTCATACTGCCGCCTCCTCTCCTGCCCCAATGGACTGATTTCCGATCTGGGTCGTATAGATCTCGCTGTATGTCTCACAGGTCTTTAAAAGTTCCTCGTGGGTTCCGTGACCGATGATCTTTCCGTCCTCCAGTACCAGAATCTGGTCTGCCTCCTGAACGGAGGAGATCCTCTGGGCGATGATGATCTTTGTGGTATCCTTGAGATCATGATAGAGACTCTCCCGGATCTTCGCCTCCGTCGCCGTGTCAACAGCGCTGGTGGAATCATCCAGGATCAGGATCTTCGGGCGCTTTAAGAGTGCTCTCGCGATACAGAGACGCTGTTTCTGACCGCCGGAGACATTGACGCCGCCCTGCCCCATCTCGGTGTCGTACCCGTTTTTGAAGGTCTTAACGAAGGGATCTGCCTGGGCGCTCTCTGAAAACCGGATCACATCCTCCATCGGCGCGTCCTCATTTCCCCATCGGAGATTTTCCTCGATCGTTCCCGAGAAAAGGACATTTTTCTGAAGGACCATGCCGACACCCTCACGAAGGTGTTTTAAAGAGTACTCTTTGACGTTCACGCCGTCGACAAGGACTTCACCTCCGGTCACATCATAGAGTCTCGGGATCAGCTGCACAAGGGAGGTCTTTCCGCTTCCCGTGGAGCCGATGATCCCGATCGTCTGTCCCGGTTCTGCCGTAAAGGAGATCCCTTCCAGAACGAGATCCTTTCTCCCGTTCTCTCCGCTGTAGCCAAAGCTTACATTCTTAAACTCCACACGGCCTTCCGTGACTTTTTTATCCTTATTTTTCGCATTATCATCATTTAAGCCGATCTCTGTGTCAAAGATCTCATTGATCCGCTTCATGGATGCGCTGGCGCGGGAGCTCTGTAAGAATACCATGGAAAGCATCATGAGGGACATCAGGATCTGCACGATATACGTCGTAAACGCAGTGAGATCCCCCACCGGCATCTTTCCGGCAATGATGATATTTCCTCCATACCAGACGACAGCCAGTGTCGTCACGTTCATGGCGAACATCATCACCGGCATCGTGGTGATCACGATCCGGAGGGCCCGGAGACTGCTCTCCTTTAAGTCGCGGTTCAGTCTGCTGAATTTTTCGATCTCATGATCCTCCCGGACAAAGGATTTGACCACACGGACATTTGTCAGGGATTCCTGGATCCCGGAATTCAAACGGTCCAGTCTCCTCTGCATCTCCCCAAAACGCGGGAATGCAGTCTTTAAGATCAGAATGATCGCCGTGAGAAGAAGTGGGATCACGATGAGGATGATGACCGCAAGCTGACGGTTCATCATAAACGCCATGATCAGGGCGCCGAGAAACATTCCGGGCGCCCTAAGCGCCATGCGTAGACCCATCATCAGGACGTTCTGAACCTGCTGGACATCGTTCGTGAGCCTCGTGACGAGAGAACCGGTGCTGTAGCCGTCGATGTTCTCAAAGGAGAACTGCTGAACCTTTCTGAAGAGATCGTTTCTCATGTCACTGGTAAAGGAGATGGACGCCTTTGCGGAAAAGTAGGCGCCGAGGATCCCACCCACCGCCATAAAAAGGACAGTAAGGACCATCAGTGTACCCATCTTTCCGATATAGGCAACATTTCGACTCGCGACACCGTTGTTGATGATCATGGACATAAATTTCGGGAGCATGACCTCTCCCGCCACCTCGGTGAGCATCATCAGCGGACCGATCACGAAGGCACTGAGATACGGGGTGATGTATTTTTTGTATCGTTTCAATTCTGTCGTTTCCTTTCTGGTCAGATCTGCATTCGTTGGATTCTTTTGATGCTGTTTATCACGCATCTTCCCTCGGAAGTTTTCTTCTAACGATATAAAAGCAGATCATATGGGCCGTCGCCGTGACGATCCAGGTAAACGGATAAGATAAGTATAACACCGTCAGGTTATGGTATACCTGGAACACCGTAAAGATCCAGACGATCCGGAGTCCGCACGCTCCCAGAAGGGAGACGCACATCGGTATGACGGAATATCCGAGACCGCGGATGCTGCCCACCATCGTATCCATGATCCCACAGAGGAAATATGTCGTTCCAAAGACCACAAGTCTTCTCATTCCGTATACCATGACCTCCGGGTCCGAGGAATAGATCCGGATCAGGGCATGTCCGCAAAGATAAGCCGGAATTCCCATTCCGAGTCCCACGGCCGTTACAACGCCAAGGCAGGTAAACATGATCCGGTTGATCCTCGAATACTTTTTGCCGCCGAAGTTCTGGCTTGTGAAGCTTAAGTTTGCCTGATAAACCGCATTCATGGCATTATAGATGAATCCCTCAATATTCTGGGATGTCGTATTTCCTGCCATTGCGACAGAACCGAAGGAATTCACAGAGGACTGGATCAGAACATTGGAAATAGAAAATACTGCGCCCTGCATCCCCGCCGGAAGGCCTACCTGAATGATCTGGCGGAATTTTGAGCGGTGGATCTTCAGAGCTTTTAAATGAAGCTTCAGACAACCCTCACTCTCCATCAGGCAAAGGATCACCAGACACGCCGAAATCGCCTGAGAGATCGCGGTCGCCAGAGCAACTCCCGCCACATCCATCCGGAACATGATCACAAAAAAGAGGTTTAAGACCACATTGATCACGCCCGCCGCCGTAAGGAAATACAGCGGGCGTTTCGTGTCTCCCACCGCGCGGAGGATCGCGCTTCCGAAGTTGTAGATCATATTCGCAGGCATGCCGATAAAGATGATCCGCATATAGATCGTAGATTTATCGATCACATCGTCCGGTGTTCCCATGAGTTCCAGCATCGGTCTTGAGAGAAGCTGGCCCATAACGATCAGGAAAAGACCGCTGACGATACTGAGCGCCATGGCCGTATGGATCGTATCCTGCACGTCTTTTTCCCGCTTCGCTCCGTAATATCTCGCCACGATGACATTGACACCCACGGACAGTCCGATAAAGATATTGATCATCAGGTTGATCAGCGCCGTTGTGGAACCCACAGCCGCCAGAGACTGGCTACCCGCGAAACGTCCCACAACGATCACATCCGCAGCGTTGAACAGAAGCTGCAGGATTCCGGAAAAGATCAGCGGAATCGTAAAGGTGAGCAGTTTTCCGAGGATCGGACCGCTGCACATGTCCATTTCGTAATTTTTCTTCATAATACTCCTTTTTCCCGTATCTGTATTTTCTTTCCGGCAGCATCCGGAAAGAAAAGCAGACTGGCATTTCCCGCCCCTGTCCGTCTGCTCATTCTATCCACGGCTGCTCCCGGTGCCGGAATGCGTAAGGCACATTCCTTTTATCTATTACGCAGATTATAGACGATTTTTACAAATAATGCAATCCTGCCACAACACGCTTCAGTCCTCAAGGACATACACCTGGAAGAGACCGGACCACGGATTTCCGATAATATAACAGGTGTAGGCTCTTCCCGCACGGACGTTGACGTTGAAGGTGAGCAGCGGATTCGACACGGTGCAGGTCGGGCAGGAAACGCCGACGATGGAGGAAAGGACAAGGACCGGAAGCTCGCCTAAGGCCGAAACTGCATACTGGGAACCTGTCACAAAGAAGGTATAGGTTCCGCTGGATGTCTGTTTATAGCTCGTCACTTCCTTGTATCCGACCCCCGCAAATGCTGTCTGGTTGTTGAAGGTCCGCACATCGTAGCTGGATCCCGCGTAGGACATGTTCGCTACACGGAGACAGCCGTAACCTGCCGGAACGTTCGTGCAGCCCATGTCAGAGACACGGGTCAGGGACACTCCGGATACCGTGTCTAAGATCACCATCGTAAGTCTCTCACCGGACACAAAAGCAATCGTCTGCTGATAATAGATCTGACCGTTGGTCCTGCGCACAGTGACGGTGTGGAATCCGTCCGTCACGCGGATATAAGAAGAAATCGTGGCAAATTCAGAACCGGAAAAGATATTCCGGCCATCGATATAGACATCCAGAGTTCGGCCTGATGTGCTGGCATTTAAAAACCGGACTCTGCTGTAGTAATTTCCTCCTGAGACCGTCGGATATGTGACCGGAAAAGAAATCGTCGGAAAGCCCGGGCGTCCGATGGTATTGTCGGGATAGACAGGGCGACCGCCAGACGGCGCGACCGGTGTCGTTGGGATTCCAGCGAGATCGTCATCCCCGGGATAAACAGGTCTTCCGCCCGGTGAAGCGATAGGCGGCACAGGGATTCCCGCAAGATCATCGTCTCCCGGATAAACAAAAACTCCTCCTAATGGCTCGGCCGGTGTCTCCGGTACATTTGCGTCGTTCTTCCCTGCTACGACCTCCGCCGTATTCTCGCCCGACGGTTCCGTCATTGATGTTGGATTTTCTGGCATATTAACACCTCAATATCTTTTTTACTACAAAATATGAAAGCAGAACGGAAAGTGTTACCTGCACGTGTTTGAACCTCCATGAGCTTTCCGAGGAATTGATCTTTTTGTATAAAAAATTTATTCAAATTTTTTTGTTTTTATCGTTGACAAACCCGTTGATCCATGATAATATATTGGAGGTTCGAAAAACACAGTAAATGTGTTCGCTGCCTTGGCTCAGCTGGTAGAGCGTCGCCTTGGTAAGGCGGAGGTCGGCGGTTCGATTCCGCTAGGCAGCTTAAAAGAAAAGCTCTGTAAATCATGATTGATTTACAGAGTTTTTTATTTCCTCTTTTCTTTTGCTTTCATTCTGTTCCTTCCGCTTTAACGATTGCCTTCGGCGTACTATACCACACTTTCTGATATGATCCTGTATCCTTTTTCAAAATTGCCTGCATCAGCCGGCATATTTCCATTACCTGATCTTCCATCTTATTGTCAATCGTTCCATACATTTCGCCCGACATAATCTTCTGGTGCATTTCTTCACTGTTATTAATCCCGATGATCACTGGAAGTTTCAGATTTTTTTCTTTATAATAATCATACACCCCAAGTGCCATATCATCGTTATTGCAGATAACAGCCTCTACGTTCTGTACTGCCTCGTCATCTAATGCCGCAAACTTTTCATAAGCCAGCTCTCTCTTCCATTCAGCCAGGATATTTCCCTTCTGATTCAACGGAAGTTCTGCACCCGTTTCCAGGAATCCGCTTGTTCTGCGGATTGCATCAAAATGTGATTCTTCTCCTTCTACCAGTACATAATCCAGCATTCCATTTCCATTCCAGTCG
>OODS01002516.1_pt1 | contig 10413 bp, 7 predicted proteins | sample 1671531 | NCBI WGS metagenome assembly OODS01 (sample SAMN06348166, study PRJEB24527) | human gut metagenome | biome: human gut; feature: ankylosing spondylitis patient; material: feces | host: Homo sapiens | place: China | collected 2015-10 | reverse complement strand
GCATTTATTACAATGTTGACAGGATACATACAGCAATAGCAGAAAATTCGAGGATCACATTCCAATACTTTCAATGGAATGTTGATAAGAAGATGGAAATGCGCCATGATGGAGCAATTTATGAGGTCAGTCCATGGTCATTATCCTGGGATGATGAAAATTATTACCTAATTGCGTATGACAGTAATGAAGGAATAATAAAGCACTTTCGTGTGGATAAAATGCTTTATATCAAGTCAAACGGCAAAAGAAGAGAAGGAAGGCAGGCATTTAAATCATTTGATATGGCTGCATATGCCAGAAAAATGTTTGGCATGTATGGAGGCAAAGAAGAGTGGGTGCGCATTGAGTGTGACAATTCTTTTGCAGGGGTTATGATAGACCGCTTTGGCAAAGATGTGTCAATGATCAGACTGGATGATAAACGTTTCATGGTCAATGTGGAGGTTGCGGTCAGCAGGCAGTTCCTGGCGTGGATCATGGGTCTTGGCGAGGGAGTAACGCTTGCAGGGCCGGATAATGTTGTTGAAATGATGAATGCTGAAATTGACAGATTGATAAAACAATATAAAAAATGAGAACAGTGACAAAGAACAAAGATTCGATATACAAGGGATGATTATAGGACAGCTTAAGTAGTACTATATAATCAGAAAGAACCAAATAATAAAAAAACACCTTAATTTCTTAAGGTGAGTTTAAATCTTAAATGCACACACTGTGCAGCTGGAAAAACCAGTGGATTGAATAAATTTTTATTTGAACTCGCAGTGTAAATTCGTAGGGGAACTACGATTTACAATTGCATAATAACGCAAAAAAGGAGATTTGTCAAATGAAACAGGGGAAAAGGGGTTATTATTTAGGACTGGATATTGGAACGGATTCAATAGGATATGCTGTTACAGATGAGCAGTATCATTTACTAAGATTTCACGGAAATGATGCATGGGGAAGCCATGTGTTTGATTCTGCATCATTGTGCGATGAACGTAGAGGGTTTCGGTCTGCAAGACGAAGATTAGATCGTCGCCAACAGAGAGTGAAACTTCTTCAGGAGATTTTTGCTAAAGAAATAGCAAATATTGATCCCCGATTTTTTATTAGATTATCAGAAAGCTATCGTTGGAGAGATGATACGGATGATCGATATATTTATTTTAACGAAGAGGAATATACAGACATTCAATACATGAGAGATTATCCTACAATTCATCATTTGATTTGTGAATTGATGGAGAATGAAGAAGAGCATGATATACGTCTGGTTTATTTAGCTTGCGCATGGCTGGTGGCTCACAGAGGGCATTTTCTGAGTCAGTTGAGTGTTGATAACATAGATTCTTTAATTGACATAGAGTCTGTTTACCAAAAGTTTTTACATTTTTTTATAGATAATGGTTGTGAAAATCCATGGATACAAGATGCTGAATTAGTTGGTGGAATACTAAAGGAGCATATTGGTGTTACTGAGAAACACAATCGACTTGGAGAAATTATGCTTGGCAATAGAAAACCAAGCAAAGATGTGAGGGATACCTTTTTATATAGTGAGTATTGTATCATTCGTTTGCTGGCTGGAGGAACTTGTAAACTTCGTGATTTATACGGAAAAGAAGAATATGAAGATTTTGGTTCAGTTTCTCTTGAGATGGATGATGATAAACTAGCTGAAATAATGATCAATATTGGGGAAGATTATGAGTTGATTGCTGTCTTGAGAAGCCTTCATGATTGGAGTGTTTTGGCAGATATTTTGGATGGACAAAATGGACTTACTAATATCTCGACAGCAAAGGTTGCAATATATGAACAACATAAAAAAGATCTTGCTACACTGAAATATTTTATTAGAAAATATTGTCCTGAGAAGTATAATGCTATTTTTAAAGATGCAAGAGAAGATAATTATGTGGCTTATTCTTATCATTATAATAATAAATTGGATGGTCAGATAAAAAAGAAAGCAGATACAGAAACATTTTCAAAATTCCTAATCAAAATAATACATTCAATAAAACCCGATAAAGAAGATGAAATTATTTATCAGGATATGGACAATAGATTGGGATTGCGTCAATTCTTACCAAAACAGAGAAATACAGATAACCGAGTAATTCCACATCAATTATATGAGTATGAACTAAAGAAAATTTTGGAGAATGCTGCCAAATATTTGCCATTTTTGAATCAAAAAGAGGATGGTATTTCGAATACAGAGAAAATAATCAGTATTTTTAAATTTAAGATTCCATATTATGTAGGACCTTTAAATAAGCATTCTGAGTTTGCATGGATAGATCGCAAATCAGGAAAGATTTTGCCATGGAATTATGAAAATATGATTGATGATGATGCAAGTGAAGAGGCATTTATTAAGAAAATGACTAATCAGTGTACATATCTTCCAGGAGAATCAGTATTGCCAAAAGATTCACTGTGTTATCAGAAATTCATGGTACTCAATGAAATAAATAATATAAAAGTGGATGGCAGAAAGATTTCTGTAGGAGCTAAGCAGGGAATTTATTCTGATTTGTTTTTAAAATATAAAAAAGTGAAAAGAAGTCAGATAGAGGAGTATCTGATCAGTAATGGGCAGTTGGAAAAAAATCGCAGGGAAACTCTAAGTGGTATTGATATTCAAATCAAGTCGTCTTTGTCGTCACATATAGCATTTCGAAGACTATTGGAACAAAAGATATTAAATGAAGCAGATGTAGAAAGAATCATTGAAAGAGCTTCTTATGCAGAAGATAAGGGACGTGTTGCAAAGTGGCTAAGAGCGAAATATCCTCATTTAACGGAAGCTGATATTAAATATATCTGTAAAGTCAAAATTAAAGATTTTGGAAGATTGTCACGTACATTTTTGACAGGGATAGAGGGGGCATGTAAAGAAACAGGAGAAGTGGCAACTATCATCAGTATGATGTGGGAAAGTAACGATAATTTGATGGAACTTTTGTCAGAACGATATACTTTTGCTGATACAATTTTGGAGTTTAAATCAGATTATTATACAGAAAGAAAACAAACACTGTCAGAACGTCTGGATGAAATGTATGTCTCTAATGCGGTAAGAAGACCGATTTATCGTACGCTTGATATAGTAAAAGATTTAGAGAAAGCTTTTGGAAAACCAGAGAAAATTTTTATCGAGATGACTAGAGGTGCTATGCCGGAACTAAAAGGAAAAAGGACAAAATCACGTCAGCAGCAGTTGTTAGAGTACTACGATAAATGTAAAGAGGAAGATGTTAGAGATTTAAAGCAGCAATTGGAAGCATTAGGTGAATATGTTGATAACAAATTACAGAGTGACAGATTATTTTTGTACTTTATGCAGTTTGGAAAATGTGCATACAGTGGAATGCCGATTTCTCTGGAACGGTTGATGGCTGGATCAAAAGAGTATGATATAGACCATATTTATCCACAGGCGTACGTCAAAGACGACAGTATTATCAATAATAAAGTATTAGTGCTGTCTGTTGCCAATGGAGAAAAAAAGGATGTTTATCCTATCAAATCAGAGATTCGTAACAAGATGCAGAAAACATGGTCATTTTGGCATCATGTCGGAACAATATCAGATGAGAAGTACAAGCGATTGATTCGTTCCACTCCATTTACAGAAGATGAAAAATATGGATTTATTAATCGCCAGTTGACTGAAACATCACAATCAACAAAAGTAGTAGCAGAGTTACTGAAGGAGAGATATCCGGAGGCAGAGATTGTATATTCAAAAGCTGGATTAATATCGGATTTTCGTCATGAATTTGATCTATATAAATCACGAAGTTACAATGATTTGCATCATGCGGTAGATGCATATCTGAACATTGTTGTAGGAAACGTATATCATATGCGTTTCTCCCGTCAGTGGTTTAATGTAAACTCATCCTATAGCATAAAAACAAAAACTCTTTTTACTCATACTGTTAACTGTAACGGAAAAGAAGTGTGGAACAAGGATATGCTGCCAGGAGTTTTAAAAACAGCAAAGAAAAATACTGCACATTTTACGAAGCATGCAACATTTAAAACAGGAGGACTATTTGATCAAAATCCAGTAAAAAAAGCACCGGGGCTTACTCCATTAAAAGCAGGTCTGCCTACTGAGAAATATGGTGGATATAATAAGGCGGGTGTTATGTTTTTTATACCGGTCAGATATAAGAGTGGAAAAAAGACAGTGTTGATGGTGCTATCAGTTGAATTGTTATACGGTAATCGTTTCTTAGAGGATGAAATATTTGCAAAAGAATATGCAAAAGACCGTTTGCAACGTATTATAGGAAAATCAGTGGATGAAATAGATTTCCCTATAGGAATGCGACCTTGGAAAGTAAATACGATACTGTCTTTAGATGGATTCCGTATATGCATTACCGGTAATGCAAGTGGTGGAAAATGTTTGATAGCACAGCCAATTATGCAATTTTCTTCTGATGAATATTGGAAATATTATTTAAAGAAGGTAGAGAAATTTGTAGAAAAGGTTAAGAATAATTCAAGCTATGTTTATGATGTTGATTATGATGCGGTGCAACATGAAGATAATTTGAAATTATATGATTTATATTTAGATAAGCTACAGAATTCTATATATCGAAAGAGAATAAACGCACCAATACAGACACTTATAGAGGGACGAGAAAAATTTATAGACTGTAGTGTGATAGAACAGTGTCAGGTTCTGCTGAATATTCATCAGGTATTTGGAAGAATGACATCAGGGTGTGATTTGACATTAATCGGTGGGAAAACACGTAGTGCATCAACGGTTAATTTTAGCAGTATAATTTTAAATTGGAAAAAGAATTACACAGATGTCCGCATTATTGATCAATCGGCATCAGGTCTTTGGGAAGTAGTGTCAGAGAATATATTGGAGTATCTATGAGTTGGCGTATTGTTGTAATAGAAAGTCAATCAAAGTTAGACTATAAGATGGGGTATCTGGTTGTTCGCAGTCTGGATACAAAACGTATTCTGTTAGATGAGGTAGCAATTCTCATGATTGAGAATCCTGCTGTCTCACTGACAGGAATATTGATTGAAGAATTGACCATCAGAAAAGTGAAAGTTATATTTTGTGATTCAAAACGAAGTCCAATTGCAGAATTAATCCCACATCATGGGAGTCATGACAGTTCAGCAAAGGTTCGGACACAGATTATGTGGGAGCAGACAACAAAAGATAATATCTGGCGTGACATTGTTAGTGAGAAGATTAGAAAGCAAGCGGATTTTTTACGAGAAACAGGTTATGAAGAGCAGGCAATATTGTTATCGGGGTATACAGGACAGATAGAATTGGCTGATGCAACCAATAGAGAGGGGCATGCAGCAAAAGTATATTTTAATGCTTTGTTTGGAATGGACTTTACACGTAGTGCAGATACAGCAACAAATGCATCATTAAATTATGGATACAGTTTGTTGCTGTCAGCATTTAATAGAGAGGTTTGTGCGAATGGTTATTTAACTCAACTCGGAATATTTCATACCAATATGTTCAATCATTTTAATTTATCTTGTGATTTAATGGAACCATTTCGTGTTCTGGTTGACAGGATAGTTTATGAGATGAAACCAACAGAATTTGGGCAGGAACAAAAACATGAAATATGGAAAATGTTAGATCAAAGAGTTGAAGTGGATGGGCAGGAACAGTTTGTAATGAATGCAATAAAAATATATACAAAGAGTGTTCTGGATGCAATAAATGATGGAGATTCTTCAGAAATTAAATTTTATAGTATGAGCTAGGAGATTTGTTGCGGAGAAAGTATGGCAGGATTTCGATTTATGAGAATGATAGTTTTCTTTGATTTGCCGGCAATCACAGTGGAGGAAAAACGACATTATCGGCAGTTTCGTAAATTGTTAATAAAAAACGGGTTTGTTATGCTGCAGGAATCCGTATATTGCAAAATGATAACAAGCCCATCTGTTGAGAATTCGGTTAAATTACTTATTCATAAAAACAAACCACCGCAGGGATTAGTGCAGATATTGACGGTGACGGAAAAACAGTTTGTTAAAATGGATTATGTAGTTGGAGAATACACAAGTGATGTCATAGATACAGAAGAGAGGTTGGTAATTCTATGAAGTTGTTTATTCCACAAATAGATTGTTTGCTGGAGCTTGGAAAGGAAAAATGCCAATCTCTAGTGATTGAAAATCAAGCAGTGTGGTGTAGCATTTTAAACGATATGGCTGAGCAATTGCGAGGAAATGAGGGAAAGATAGTACTGTCTTGCAATGACAAAATAATTCCGTTATCAAAAAATGTGGAGCTGATTTCCCAATTTATTCCTTTTGACATGAACCAGAAGGGGTTGTTAACAAAAATTATGAATGAGATGCAGAAGATAGCCGTCAGTGAACAACATTTTGCTCAAACAACAACAGCACTGTCGAGTTGGGAAAAATATTTATTAGAATTAACAGCGGATATAGTAGGAAATATAGGGTTTTCTAAAATAAATCTGGAGTCTTTAATAAAATCAGCAGGTATCGAAGTTGAGAACGTATATGATAATCTCGGAGAAAAAATACTAGATTATTTTGAGTTGGTGAGTGTATATGATGGCAAGAAATTGTTTGTTTTGGTAAATTTAAGAAGCTATCTATCAGAGCATGAAATGAAAGAATTTTTAAAAAATGTAATAGTTCATCAATATGAAATATTGTTAGTTGACTCTATAGAGCACCCGATATTAGATCTAGAAAAGCGATATATAGTGGATGCAGATCAATGTATTTTGTGCTAATATAAAGATGAGTGATACGACCTATGAAGGGACACGGGTATTTTGCAGAATATTATTCTTGGACGATTTGAGGTTTGAGAGCAGTGTAAATTCGTAGGGGAAACAAACCGTGGACTTCTGGAGTGGGAGTGGTACACAGTTTGAGAGCAGTGTAAATTCGTAGGGGAAACAAACGAATCAGGGTACCAGAGAAATGTTATATACGTTTGAGAGCAGTGTAAATTCGTAGGGGAAACAAACTCAAACTTTAAGTTATGATAATAAGCGCAGTTTGAGAGCAGTGTAAATTCGTAGGGGAAACAAACTTTTATACTTTTTCGAGGTTTCTGTGTCAGTTTGAGAGCAGTGTAAATTCGTAGGGGAAACAAACGGATAGAATAAATAGAAAAGAGGGTGAACAGTTTGAGAGCAGTGTAAATTCGTAGGGGAAACAAACCAGGCAGAGATAAAACGCGGTAGAAACGTTGTTTGAGAGCAGTGTAAATTCGTAGGGGAAACAAACAGTTTTGCGGATGTACTTACAGGAGATAAGTTTGAGAGCAGTGTAAATTCGTAGGGGAAACAAACTATCACCATTTAAACCAATTAATAGAGACTGTTTGAGAGCAGTGTAAATTCGTAGGGGAAACAAACTCAAGAACGTGCAGAAATTCATCCGACGGGGTTTGAGAGCAGTGTAAATTCGTAGGGGAAACAAACTGTGCAGTGGGTACGCAAGCACCCACGACTGTTTGAGAGCAGTGTAAATTCGTAGGGGAAACAAACGGCAATGAATGGCACTTGGTTTGCTTATAAGTTTGAGAGCAGTGTAAATTCGTAGGGGAAACAAACTTACCATCCGTGGTACAGGTTGCTGCAACGTTTGAGAGCAGTGTAAATTCGTAGGGGAAACAAACACGTTCTTTCACCATGCATACAGCAGTGCGTTTGAGAGAATTGGTGCTAGAATATCTTTGATGTCTGTATGGGGCATAGGAAATCAGAATCTCCATCGAAAGAATTACTCGGAGGTATGCCGTAGTCATAAAATGGTTATATGGTAATACCGAAGTGGATTTTGCTCTGTATCTACGAACCCTTTTACTTATACAAAAGATGGAGGGATAAAATACAGGGCGTGAGTGATTCTGAAAAAGGAAACAGAGAATCGATATGTGTGAAACTAAAACTTTAGATTATTACAATAAGAATGCCAGCAGTTTTGTAGAAGCAACAGTGGATGTGGATTTCTATGACACGCAGAAACATTTTCAGAAATTGTTGCCTGAGCAGGGATATATTCTTGATTTTGGGTGTGGTTCAGGAAGAGATATTAAGTATTTTCTGAGTCAGCATTTCCAAGTTGATGCAATCGATGGTTCAGAGGAATTGTGTCGTATTGCAAGTGATTATACAGGTATAAAAGTTAAAAAAATGCTATTTAAAGAACTGGAAGAAATAGAAAAATACGATGGAATATGGGCTTGCTCTTCAATACTTCATCTTCCAAAGAGAGAACTTAAAGCGGTGTTTGAAAAAATGGTAAAGGCATTAAAAAAAGATGGTATCATTTATACATCCTTTAAGTATGGCGATTTTGAAGGAGAGAGAAATGGGCGGTATTTTACAGATTTTACAGAAGAGAAGTTTAATGAATTTGTCCAGGATATAGAAAATGTTAAATTAAAGGAAGAGTGGATTACATGTGATGTAAGACCAGGCCGTGGAGAGGAAAAATGGCTGAACTTAATACTGCAGAAGAATTAGATGATATTAATGAATTAGAATATGGGACGGATGCACTTACTGGAGGTCAGGATAAGAGGATGTATCTGTATTATCAGCTGCTGAATAGTTTAAAAAGAGCTGATAGCGTGGATATTGTCGTTTCTTTTCTGATGGAATCTGGCGTCAGGATGCTGCTTGGTGAACTTGACAATGCGTTGAAACGGGGAGCAAAAATCAGAATCCTTACAGGAAATTATCTTGGTATAACACAGCCATCAGCATTATATCTTATCAAGCATAAGCTTGGGGAACAGGTAGATCTGCGCTTTTATAATGAAAAAAATCGATCATTTCATCCAAAATCATATATGTTTCATTATAAGGATTATAGTACAATCTACATTGGCTCATCAAATATTTCCAAGAGTGCACTGACATCTGGTATTGAGTGGAATTACCGATTTAGCAGCAAAACAGATTCTCATAACTATGAAAAATTTTACAATACATTTCTTGATCTGTTTGAACATCATTCCATAGTAATAGATGATGATGAACTAAAAAGATATTCAAAAAACTGGCACCGCCCGGCAGTATCAAAGGATCTGGACAGGTATGATTTGCAGGATGACGAAACTACAAATAATCTTGCATTATTTGAACCAAGAGGAGCACAGATCGAGGCATTGTGCGCATTGGAAGATACAAGAGCAGAAGGAGCACAGAAAGCACTCATTCAGGCTGCAACGGGCATCGGGAAAACATTTTTGGCTGCTTTTGATTCAAAAAAATATGAGAAAGTGTTGTTTGTTGCACATAGGGAAGAGATTCTGAAACAGGCAGCAGTTTCTTTTCAGAATGTAAGGAATTCCAAAGACTATGGATTTTTTATGGGAGCTGAGAAGTGCACAGATAAGCCACTTATATTTGCTTCGGTAGCGACCATTGGAAAACCGGAATATTTAAATGAAAAATATTTCGCTCCAGATTACTTCAATTACGTGGTGATTGATGAATTTCATCATGCAGTCAATGACCAATATCGAAGAATTGTAGAATATTTCAGACCGCAGTTTCTCCTTGGACTGACGGCAACGCCTGAGAGAATGGATGGCAAAAATATATATGAAATCTGCGATTATAATGTGCCGTATGAGATTTCACTGAAAGATGGAATCAATAAGGGAATGCTGGTTCCGTTTCATTACTATGGAATTTATGATGAGACTGACTACACAAAGCTACATATAGTTAAGGGAAAATATGCAGAAGAAGAACTGAACAGAACTTATATCGGGAATGCTTATAGGCATGAGTTGATTTACAAATATTACTGTAAATATGGCTCCAGGCAGGCATTAGGATTCTGCTGTTCCAGAAAACATGCAGAAGAAATGGCAAAGGAATTCAGCAGAAGAGGAATCCCATCAGCAGCAGTTTACAGTAATGCAAATGGAGAATTCTCCATGGACAGAACAGAAGCAATTGAGAAATTGGAAAGTGGAAAAATCAAAGTCGTCTTTTCGGTGGATATGTTCAACGAAGGCGTAGATATTCCATCAGTCGATATGGTAATGTTCCTGCGTCCGACAGAATCCCCGGTTGTATTTCTACAGCAGCTTGGAAGAGGATTGCGTAGAAATAAGGGAAAAGAATATCTCAATGTTCTGGACTTTATCGGCAATTATGAAAAAGCGGGAAGAGTCAGGTATTTTCTGACAGGGAAAAATAAAACAGGAAAAGAAACATATTATCCGGCAGATAAAGCAGATTATCCAGATGAATGCTTCGTTGATTTTGATATGAGATTGATTGATCTGTTTGCAGAAATGGACAAGAAACAACTGACAATCAAAGAACAAATCAGAAACGAGTATTTCCGAATCAAAGAATTGCTTGGCAAACAGCCAACCAG
>OODS01002504.1_pt1 | contig 10462 bp, 7 predicted proteins | sample 1671531 | NCBI WGS metagenome assembly OODS01 (sample SAMN06348166, study PRJEB24527) | human gut metagenome | biome: human gut; feature: ankylosing spondylitis patient; material: feces | host: Homo sapiens | place: China | collected 2015-10 | reverse complement strand
GCTACTTCCCGGATCCGGATCTGGTGATGCTGCACATCACCAAGGAGCACATCGAGGAGATGAAGGCCCAGATGCCGGAAATGCCTCGTGAGCGCCGCAACCGCCTGAAGGGCGAGTGGGGCTTCAACGATCTGGAGATGCGCGACGTGCTCAACGCCGACGCTCTGGACCTGCTCGAGGACACCGTCAAGGCCGGCGCTTCCGCCTCGGGCGCCAAGAAGTGGTGGCTGGGCGAGCTCTCCCGCGAAGCCAACAACAAGGGCGTGAGCCTTGAAGAGCTGCCGATCACCCCGGCCGACGTCGCCGAGGTCGAGAAGCTCATCGCCGACGGCAAGCTCAACGACAAGCTCGCCAAGCAGACCGTCGCAGGCGTGCTCGCCGGCGAAGGCACTCCGGACGAGGTCGTCAAGAAGCACGGCTTCCAGGTCGTTTCCGACGACGGCGCGCTCGAAAAGGCCGTCGACGAGGCACTCGCGGCCAACCCGGACATCGTCGAGAAGCTCAAGAGCGGCAACATGAAGCCGATGGGCGCGATTATCGGCGCTGTCATGCGCGCCACCCGCGGCCAGGCCGACGCGAAGGCCGTCACCAAGATCGTGATGGGCAAGATCAAGTGACATTCCGGCGATTGCCGAACGTTGCCTGATTGATGGCATCGAAAGGCGTGCGTTTTTGCGATGAGAGGAATCGTAAAAACGCACGCCTTTCTGCATTTTGTTGCTTTTTATCTGCTTTTACATGCCTTTTCATACGATTCACGCGTCGGCTGGGGAGGTTTCACGGGGATTTTGCCTAACAAAACTCCCAGCTGGCGTTCAGTCGGGTACAATACCGTCGGTATGGGTGCGGCGAGGGACCGCGCCGAGAAACATAGGAAACGATAATCATGTCAGAGTACGCTGAAACCACAGCGAAGGAACAGACGACGGACCAGCGGGCGAGGGAGCTGCCGGAACGCATCGTCATTCCGCCCATCAAGGGCGAGATGGTGCACTTGCGCCCCGCCACCATCGACGACATCGCACGCATGGAGGTCATTGAGGCGTACGTTGGCGCATCCGGCATCACCGGCAAGGACCGCGTGGCCGAACGTGGCGCTGTGAACGCGTGGGTGCGTCGTTCCGTGGCATGGTCCAATGGCGAAAAATCGAACGAATCCGGCGTGGGGGATCCGGAATCTCGTCGTACCATCGCATGGTCCATCGTCACCGAAGCCGACCATGACGGCGACGGCGAGCTTGACGCGGCCTCTTCCGACAACGTGATCGGCATGATCTTCCTCATCGACATCGATGGCTGGGCACGTTCCGCCCGCATCCAAGTGGTGCTCGGCAAGGACTACCGCGGCCGCGGCTACTCGCGAGACATCATGCCCCGCGTGATGACGTACGGCTTCGCGCCGGAACCGGCGGGCCTCGGCATGCACCGCATTTGGGTGGCCGTGCCGGAACAGAACACGCGTTCCGTATCCGTCTACCAGTCGCTCGGCTTCGTGCCGTCCGGCCGTTCGCGCGATGCCCTGTGGAACGCGTCGGAGAACCGTTACCAGGACCTCATCGTCATGGACACGCTCGTCGACGAATTCGACCCGATCCGCTCGCTCGACGCGTTCGGCATGCACGTGATCGAAGACAATCCGGGCGTCAAGGAGGCGTTGAGCGCCCGCGAACACTCGATCGCCATCCAACTCAACTCCGTACATAAGGGCGATGCGGACGATGCCGCAGCGGCAGGCCAGAGTGGAGACACGGCGCAGACCTCCGCCGACGAGACGTCTGCCGCGCCATCGCAGGAATCGCAGCCGAACGAAGCATCCGGAACGGCGAAGACGGACCAGAAGGCCGGCGATGCCGACAACAACTGGCCGTACAGCTCGGATGAGCGCAAAACCTCGAAGGATGCTTGGTGGCGCACGCTTGGACGTGGCCGCAAGCGCGACACGGAAGGCAGACGATGAGCGCCGAGGACCTCGACAACTACGAAACCGATGCCGAGCTGTCCCTATACAAGGAATACCGCGACGTCATCAAACTGTTCACCTACGTTGTGGAGACCGAGCGCCGCTTCTATCTGGCCAACAAGGTCGATTTCAATGTGCGTTCCGCCGGCCAGGACGTCTACTTCGACGTGCGGCTGACCGACGCGTGGGTGTGGGACGTCTACCGTTCCAGCCGTTTCGTCAAGAACGTGCGCATCGTCACGTTCAAGGATGTGAACGTCGAGGAAGTGCAGAAAACCGACATCGACATTCCCGACAGCATGTAGCGGACCTACGGAAAACCAGTCTTCGGCGGAAGCCGTACGGCTGGTTTTCCTTCTATCAGGGCGATTGCTGTCGGACTTGGCGGTGATTTTGTGTGCATGCGCACAGGTGCGCTGTGCGTTTCCCTACCTTCGGGTAGAATATCTTCGATTTTGTTTGTAAGGAGACTTCAAAGTGACGCAAAAGCAATCCGTGGTCATCATCGGTGGCGGCCCTGCCGGCCTGACTGCCGCTTGGGAGCTCGTCAAGGACGGTGGCTCCGAACAGTACGACGTGACCGTGCTGGAAGCCACCCGCGAATTCGGCGGCATCTCCCGCACCGTCAAGCATGACGGCAATCGTATGGATATCGGCGGCCACCGCTTCTTCTCGAAGGACGACCGCATCATGGACTGGTGGAAGGACGTTCTGCCGCTGCAGGGCGCACCCAGCTATGATGACAAGAAGCTCCACCGCGAGCATGATATGGAGCCGGGCGGCCCGGATCCGGAAATCGAAGACAAGGTGATGCTCAAGCGCCACCGCGTGTCCCGCATCTACTGGAACCGCCACTTCCTCGACTACCCGATTTCCCTGAGCGCCAACACCCTGAAGGCCATGGGCTTCAAGCTCACCATGGTCGCCGGCTTCAGCTACCTGAAGTCCATGGTGCACAAGCTGCCGGAAACCAACCTGGAGAACTTCTACATCAACCGTTTCGGCCGTAAGCTCTACTCCATGTTCTTCGAGGGCTACACCGAGAAGCTGTGGGGCCGTCACCCGTCCGAAATCTCCGCCGACTGGGGTGCGCAGCGCGTCAAGGGCCTGAGCATCATGGGCGTGCTGAAGAACGCCTTCCAGAAGCTCCTGCCGAAGAAGCGCGACAACTCCGAAGTCGAAACCTCCCTCATCGAGGAATTCTGGTATCCGAAGCTTGGCCCGGGCCAGCTGTGGGAAACCGTCGAATCCAACTGCGAAGCCGCCGGCGTGAAGGTCATCACCGACGCCAATGTGGTGGAAATTCGCCAGAAGGACGGCAAGATCGCATCCGTCGTGTACGAGGATTCCGAAGGCAACCGCACCGAAATGGCCGCGGACGACTTCATTTCCTCCATGCCGGTCAAGGACCTTGTCAACGCCGTGGACGCCTCCGACCAGCCGGCTCCGAAGGATATGACCGAAATCGCCAACGGCCTGCCGTACCGCGATTTCGTCACCGTCGGCCTGCTCGTCAAGCACCTGCGCCTGACCAACACCACCGACATTCCGACCCTCGGCAACCCGCCGATCGTGCCGGATTGCTGGATTTACGTGCAGGATCCGGGCTACAAGGTCGGCCGTCTGCAGATCTTCAACAACTGGAGCCCGTACCTGGTCAAGGACGTCGACAACACCGTGTGGATCGGCCTCGAATACTTCTGCGAGGAAGGCGACTCCTTCTGGAACATGACCGACGAGGAAGCCACCAAGTTCGCCATCCAGGAGCTCACCCGCATGCAGGTCATCAACGGCCCGCAGGACGTGCTCGACTCCCACCGCGAACGCGTCAAGAAGGCTTACCCGGCCTACTTCGACACCTACGACCGCATGCCCGAACTCGTCGACTACCTCGACTCCTTCGGCAACCTGTACTGCGTTGGCCGTAACGGACAGCACCGTTACAACAACATGGACCACTCCATGGCCACCGCCATCGAAGCCGTCAAGGACATCAAGAGCGGCGAAACGTCGAAAGACAACGTGTGGTCGGTCAACACTGACAAGTCCTACCACGAAGAAAAGTAGAAAAATAAATAACGCGTGCGCATACGCCCTTTCTCCGGCGCTCGACGTACCTTTGTACGCCTTCGGCCTCAGACGGGCGTCTTCGCACGCGTTATTTATTTTTCGCAGCGTAACTTTGATCAAGCCCATGCTTTTTGGCATGGGCTTTTTCATTGCGATTTTTATTGCGATTGCGCGGTGCGCGAACCGCACGGGCGGACCGCGCGTGCCCGCTTTGCGTTGGTCTGGGTTGCGTTGTATGGTTAGGACAGTTCGAAAACCGCGATGTTTCGCGGCGGACTTTTCATTCGACGGAAATTTTCCGCAATTCTTTTTTGCAGCTGTCGCGGGCGCATGCCTGTGGAAGCCAAGGAAAGGCAACTACCAGTGGCAACAAGCCCTAATCTCGATGATATGAAACTGCCCGAGCTCAAGGAGCTCGCCAAGCAGATGGGACTTCGTGGTGTCTCCACCATGCGCAAGACCGAACTGATCGCAACACTTCAAGCCGCCCGTTCCGGCGGCCAGGCTCCGGCCGGCGTCACCGTGCGCGCGCCAAAGTCCGCTCCCGCCGCAGACGCTGAGGTCAAATCGGCAAAGGACAAGAAGGCCGATGAAGCCAAGCAGGAGGAACGCCCCGTCCGTGCCAAGCAGGCCAAGTCCGCGGAATCCTCCGAAGTCGCGGATGCCGTGGCAGCGGTGGACGCGTTGAAGCCGAACGATGAAGCGCCGAAGCGTCGTCGCCATCGTGACGCCGAAGCCGGCGCCGACCTGCTCGCCGAACTGGGCCTTGACGATGCCGCTCCGAAGCAGGATGACCGCCGTCGCCGTCGTGATGACGACCGTAGGGACGATTTCGAGCCGCGTCGCCGACGTCGCGTGGCGGACGGGCCGAAGAGCGAAGACGTCGTGCGCGACCTTGATGACATCCTCGCCACGCTGCCGTCGCAGGAAGACGCCGACGATGATAAGCGTCGCGACGAGACCGAAGACAACGAATACCGTCACAGCCGTGGACGCAACGATCGCCGTGGCCGCCGTATGCGTGGCCGTGACCGCGATTACGACGAGCGTGACGAGCGTCGCGGCAGGGGCGATCGCAATGATCGCAACGACCGTAACGATCGCGCCGACCGCATGGACCGCAACGCCGACCGCGACCAGCGCAACGATCGTATGGATCGCGCCGACCGCGACCAGCATCGCGACGAGCCGAAGGAAGACCTCGTGCCGGTCGCCGGCATCGTCGACGTGCTCGACTCCTACGCGTTCGTGCGTACGTCCGGCTACCTGCCGGGACCGAACGACGTGTATGTCTCCATGGGCCAGGTCAAGAAGTACGGCCTGCGCAAGGGCGACGCCGTGCACGGCTCCATCCGCGCCCCGCGTGAAGGCGAACGTCGCAACCAGCGTCAGAAGTTCGTGCCGCTGCAGTCCATCGACTCCATCAACGGCATGAGCGTCGAGGAAGCGCAGCATCGTCCGCAGTTCAGCAAGCTCACCCCGCTGTATCCGCAGGAACGCCTGAAGCAGGAGACCACGCCGAACAAGCTCACCGGCCGCCTCATCGACATCGTGGCGCCGATCGGCAAGGGCCAGCGTGGCCTGATCGTGTCCCCGCCGAAGGCCGGCAAGACCATCACCCTGCAGAACATCGCCAACGCGATCGCCACCAACAATCCGGAAGTCCACCTGATGGTCGTCCTCGTGGACGAACGTCCGGAGGAAGTCACCGACATGGAACGCACGGTGCAGGGCGAGGTCATCTCCTCCACCTTCGACCGTCCGGCCTCCGACCACACCACCGTCGCCGAACTGGCCATCGAACGCGCCAAGCGTCTCGTGGAGCTCGGCCAGGACGTGGTGGTGCTGCTCGACTCCATGACCCGTCTGGCCCGCGCCTACAACATCGCCGCGCCGGCCTCCGGCCGCATCCTGTCCGGTGGTGTGGACGCGCAGGCGCTGTACCCGCCGAAGAAGTTCTTCGGCGCCGCCCGCAACATCGAAAACGGCGGCTCCCTGACCATCATCTCCTCCGCGCTGGTGGAAACCGGTTCCAAGATGGACGAGGTGATCTTCGAGGAATTCAAGGGCACCGGCAACATGGAACTGCGCTTGAGCCGTGAGCTCGCCGACAAGCGCCTGTTCCCGGCCATCGACGTGAACGCCTCCGGCACCCGCCGCGAGGAGCTCATCACCGATCCGCAGGAACTGCCGATCATCTACCGTCTGCGTCGCCTGCTGGGCGGCCTCGAGCCGGAACAGGCCTACCAGACGCTCGTGCCACGCCTGAAGAAGACAGCGACCAACCGCGATTTCATGGCGTCGCTCATCCAGCAGAGCGGCAACGCCACCAACGGCAACTGAGTCGTCGGCTGCAAGCGAATCTGAAGGTTTGAGGGGCTGCATGGCAATCGCCGTGTAGCCCCTTTCCTATGCGTACGTTTCGACGAATTTCGTGAAATTGGCCACTTTTTGGACAACGTTGTCAATTAAAAAATAGGTAAAAATACGACGAGAAAAGATAAATGGGGAAAATATATATGGTCGATATGGGGGTATGAGCTAAATAAAACAAAGATATTTCATGACAGCGTTGCGCCGTCCGGATAAACTGCGGCGATTCCGCGACGGTATGTGCGCGGTAGTGGGTATGGTAAGGAAGAAAAAGAACATGGAACTGCAGTGGGGACGGTCGATTGCGGCCGGTGCAGTGGATTGTTGGAAAAGGGGTATGAATGACCAACAGTGACAATGGTCCGGTAGACGCACGTATGGTTGCGAGCCAGCTCGACGCGACCGATGGCGTAATCCTCGACATGCTTGAAAAGGATGGCCGAGCCACGCTGTCCCACCTTTCCGAGGCGACAGGCCTGTCCGTGTCCGCCGTGCAGTCGCGCGTGCAGAAGCTTGAGCGTCGCGGCGTGATCCGCGGCTACAAGGCGGTTATCGACGACGAGCGCCGCGGCCTTGCGGTGAACGCCTACATCGCGGTCACGCCCATCGATTACTCCCAGGAAGCCGAGATTCCAGACAAGCTCAAAAACATCGACGGCATCATGTCCTGCGATTCCGTCGCCGGTTCGCCCAGCTTCATGCTCACCGTTCGCGTCGAATCGCCCAGCAAGCTCGAAGAGCTGTTGAACCTCATCCATCGCACGGTGTCGGTCAGCACCGAAACCACCATCGTGCTGCAGCGTTACTTCGCGAAGTGACCGCTGTTCGGCAGATGCCGCGGTAGGGTGCGCGGTAGGCTTATACCCATGAGCGACAGCGAACATGACTGGCTTCGGCCAGAAGAAGAAACCGAATCCGAAACCATCATCGACGCGCGCACCGCGCAGAACAACCCCGAAGTGGCCGATGTGGTGGCTAAAATCGCCTCGCTGCGCCAATCGATAGACAACGTCGACACCGCCATCGTCTCGCTGCTGGCGGAACGGTTCAAATACACGTCGCAGGTGGGTGTGCTCAAGGCGCGTGCGGGCTTCGCGCCGGCCGATTACCAGCGTGAACATGCCCAGATCGAGCGTCTGCATCGCATTGCCGACGAAGCCGGACTGGATCCGGAAATCGCCGAAATGTACCGTGAATTCGTGGTGACCGAGGCCAAGCGCCGCCACAAGCGCATCGCCGAAAACGGGGGAGACCCGGGCGTACTCGACGTTTTCGCCTGAGCCGTCCGTTTTCCGCGCGCCCCGCGCGAACGTCCATTGCCGACGGGCATGCCGGGCACTACATTAAATGCCTTGGAAAGTTGTTTCGATTGCGATTGGGAGGTCCGGCATGCGCCACGCCACCGCGAACCGTCCATCCGGTGCCCGACGCCCGCTTGCCGCGGCGATCGCGGTCGCCGTCATCACCGCCGCTCCCGTCGCGGCAGTCGGCGTGAACGACGCGATATCGGCCTTGCAACAGAATGGGCAGTACGCGGCCGATGCATCGCATGATGACGTGATGAGCGCCTACACCTCCATCGACAAACCAGGCCGCCTTTTCCTGACCAACAGCGGATCCTCCACGTCGAAACGCGTTCCCAAAGGCGTTGTCGCATTGCCGTGGAAAATATCCGCCTCCTTCACCCTCAACGGGCCCGACGTAAGCGTTTCCGACGTTTCCGGCGCTTCCGGCATGATCGGCATACGCATCGCCCTGCATGCCACGAAACCCGACGTGACCGCCAATCTGACGCCAATCGTCGCCTTCACCATTCCCGGACGCGTCGGCAGTGACGTGACCGCCGATGACGGCGTGCTCGTCTCATCCGACAACACCTCGACCCTGGTGGCTGCGGTCGGCAAACCGGGCGAGGACCTGACCTTCAACGCCTACGTGACGGCGAAGCACTTCACCATGAGCTCACTGTCCATCGCCGCGGTGGAAGGCAACGTTCAGCAATCACTGCCTGACCTGACCAAGCGCGCAACCACCTTGGTGGACGGTCTGACCAACGTCGGCTCGCAACGCAACCGCAAGCTCATCGCCCAACTGGAACAGCTCAGAGACAACGAGAAAGCGCTTGCCAAACAGACCATCGCCGTACGTTCCAAAGCGCACGATCAGGCGTTCGACGGCTACATCGACGCGTACGTGGGCTCATACACCACGCATCTGTCCGGTTCGATCGGCAACGCCACACAGCTTCCCGCCATTCTCGGCACCGCGTCCGAACTGAACGGCGATACCTCCGTAGCTAAATCCGTGGCAGACCTGGCCAACGCCGTCAACGACGTGAGCGCCGCATACCGGCATATCGGCGCGGCCGACGCCGTCGACGAGGTGATTCGCACCATCGAACAGCGTGGCACATCCGGCTTGGTGAACGAGCTCACCAAGCGCGCCGGCGAGGAACAACAGCGCGGCTCCAAAGACTACAGTGCCGGCCAATCGCAGCTGTCCGCGGCCATGATCCCGTATTCGATGGATTTCACCGACGCATACACGGCTCGGCTTAAGGAACTGGGCGCCACCGCAGGCACGGTTGGCAGCTACGAAACCCAGGCGATCGCCGACGTGCGTGCCGGCATCAAAGACAATGAGAAGCTCAAAACCGCGTCCGACAAGGTGTCCGCGGCGATGACCGCGTTGGCGGACGCCAGCGAGCACACCGGACAGGCCAGCGCATTCCACCAGATCGTGCTGCGATTCGCCGACCAGCTGGATTCGGATGACGACACGTCCGAATCGGGCGCTGCCGATGACGCTTCTGTGCTGGACACGTTGCGTTCCGCCTCCGCCAGCCAATCGTTGTGCGCGAAAGCCGAGAAACGGCGGTCCCGTGCGCAACGCAAGGCCGAACGCGCGCAGGCGAAGAACAACACCGCCGATTCGACCAGCTTGGTCGATGACAAGAACGCCATCAGCATGGATGATGTGATGAGCTACGCGGGCGGACTACGCCCGTCGTTCGGCGCCGCAGCGGACACCACGTCGAAGAATGTGGCGAAAGTCGGGGGAGTGGACGGCTCTTCGAAGAACAGCGGTGGCGATTCGTCCGACGGTTCGGCGGATTCGTCCGCCAACTCGCTACCAATTACCGGCTATGGCTTGGCGAAAACCGGTTTCACGCCGGATAATGGCGATTTGATTGACGAGACGGTCGAATTGGCCGCCGCTGCGGAAGTTTTCGACGATGCGCTGCAGGCTGGATTGGGCGGGAACGGTTCCGGAAATTCGTCCGCTGGCCCGCAGTACCTCCTGTCCGTTCCGGTGCTGTAGAGCACGCGGTTTGTGCGATGCGCTAAATCCGATAGTGCTCCGTCGCTTACGTGGTACGTTTCGGGGTTTTTGATTGCGATTTCCGCCTCCGCTTGTGCATTCGTTGAGATTACGCCCATAAAAACCATTTTTCGCGTACGGGTTTGTGCGCAGGGGCAGGAATAATGTACGCTGAGAACAGCCGAGAACGGGATAAGGACGGTTCTATGCGCGCACGTCTTGCGATTTAGGGCGATTCTGCACGGACGTGAGCAAAAGGGGATATGATTTCGACCGTTTTGCCTGCGATTTATACCCCTTTTCGCTCACGAAAGCATTTTTCCCGCGATTTTGACTGAATATGAGCAAAAGGGGGCACGGTTAGTTGCAGACAATGACGGGATATACGAGGGGCCTCTCCTTCATGCAAAGGAAAGGCCCCTCGTATGTGGGTGAAGTGAGCGGCTGCGCTACAAAAGCCGCTGGCGGCTCACCTCAGAGACTCACTTCTTCGGTTTCTTGGCCGGCGGTTCGCCTAGCTCGCTTTCGGCGACCGTCACATCGGCGGCCTCGTCCTCACCCTCGGCGGCAGCCGGTGCGGTGAAGGCGATCGGTCCGGTCACGCGACCAGCTTCGGCGATATCGCCCAGCGCGGCCTCGATGGACCCGCGCACATCGTCGGCAACGGCAAGCGTCACAGACAAGATCGGGGTCTTCATCGAAACCTTGGCCTTCGACTTGATGCCACGCAGCGCGGCC
>OODS01002490.1_pt1 | contig 10498 bp, 10 predicted proteins | sample 1671531 | NCBI WGS metagenome assembly OODS01 (sample SAMN06348166, study PRJEB24527) | human gut metagenome | biome: human gut; feature: ankylosing spondylitis patient; material: feces | host: Homo sapiens | place: China | collected 2015-10 | reverse complement strand
TAAGTGACTGGATTCAGACGTGTGCTCTTCCGATCTGAAGGGAGGGGAAACCTTTCTCCAGAAAGGTTTCCCCTCCCTTCCCCCACAAGTTCCTTCCACCCGTCACCCTTTCACTAAATCAACAACGGCGCGCAAGCCGAGCAGATAGCTGCCGCTGCCGAACCCGGCGATGGAACCTCGGGTTACGGCAGAAAGCACGGAGAAGTGGCGGAAGGCTTCGCGGGCGTGGACATTGGACATGTGCACTTCCACGGCCGGAATGCTCAAGATCGCCAGCGCATCCATGATGGCGTAGCTGTAATGGGTCCACGCTCCAGCGTTGAGCACGATGCCCGCCGTGCCGTCACCGTGCGCCTCCTGAATCCGTTCCACGAACGCGCCTTCATAATTCGACTGAAAAAACGAAACCTCCACCCCAAGCTCCCCGGCGAGTGCGGAAAGTTTGCCGTTGATGTCTTCAAGGGTTTCCGTCCCGTAATGTTTGGGATCGCGCTTGCCGAACAGATTGAGGTTGACGCCGTGCATGACCAGAATGCGATTCATAGAATGATGTCCTTTGGATTGTGCGGGTTGCGGGCTGGCCTGAGATGCTGCCATGGGGCACAGCATAGAGAAAAGGAAGCCGGAAAACCAGAGACGAATGGCCTCCCGGTGGAAAAAAGAACCTGAATGAGACTTGCCAAATGGAGTAAAATCAATAGAATCTAAATGAAAAGCCTGTGCGGTCTGGGGGATAAGGGCGCGCGGCGCAGGAGGCGTATCATATGAAACAGTGTCTGGTTATGCAGCATGTCGCCTTTGAAGATCTGGGTACTTTCGCGCCTGTGCTGGAAGAAAAAGGGTTTGCCATTCGATATTGCCCGGTAGACGAACCGCCTACCGAAGAGGAATGGCTGGCCGCTGATCTCGCCGTGGTCCTCGGAGGCGCCATCGGGGTTTATGATCAGGTGCTCTATCCGTTTCTCAAAGATGAAAAAGATCTCATCAGGAAGCGTCTGGAATCACAAAAGCCGTTGCTCGGCATCTGTCTGGGGGCGCAGCTTATTGCCTCCGTGCTCAAGTCCCGCGTATACCCCGGCAAGGGCAAGGAAATCGGCTGGGGCGGCGTGGAACTCACCGAAGCGGGCAGAAAGTCGCCTTTGCGTTTTCTCGATGGTTACCGTCCGGTTCTGCATTGGCACGGAGATACGTTTGATCTGCCCGAAGGTGCTGAACTGCTGGCCTCCACCCCCGTGACCCCGCACCAGGCATTCCGCATGGGCAATCATGTGCTGGCATTGCAGTTTCATCCAGAGGTCGATGCGGATAAGCTGGAAAGATGGTTCGTCGGACATGCCTGTGAGTTGGCCCGCGCCGCAATCGATCCTCGCCGTCTGCGCGATGAGACCAAACGTGCGGGTGAAAGCGCCAAAGAAACCGGACAGGCGCTTTTGCGCGAGTGGATAGACCAGTGGTAAAGGGATGCTAACAAGCAATGAAGAAACGCGCAGCCGTTGGGGTGCGCGTTTTTTTGTATCGTGGAGGCCACAGGTTGGAGAAGCGGGGCACTAAGGGCAAGGCAGATTTCCATTCGATGAGGAAAGGGGGGAGCTGTACGTTTTTCTCTTAACGATTTCCAGCGTCCCCGCCGTCGAAAAAACGGTTCATCTCTGCTTCGTTGGGGAGTTCTTCGGGCGAAAGCATACCTTGCAGACGTCCTTTCCCAAACAGGACAATCCGCGAGGCCATTCTTTTGGCTTGCGGCAACCCATGTGAGACGAGAAGGATGGGATAGCGCTCCGCCAGCTTGAGGAGCAGGTTTTCGATGGTGTGGGTTGTCGCGGGATCGAGGGATGCCGTGGGTTCGTCGAGGAGCAGGATTTCCGGTTCGAGCGCCAGCGTACGGGCAAGGCAGAGGCGTTGCTGCTGTCCCCCCGAAAGTATCGAAGCCGGTTCGCGCAGGCGTGAACTGACGTCGTGCCAGAGCCCCACCTCTGTCAGGCTGCGTTCCATCCGTTCCCGCCACTCCGAAGCGGGGAAGGCTGTCGCCAGCTGGAGGGGGAGCAACATGTTCTGCCGGATGCTGGCGGGCAGGATGTTGGGCGTCTGGAAGACCATGCCCACGCGGCGGCGCAGGTCGGAGAGTGCGGCCTCTCCCGTGCGTCCGGCATAGATCGGGCGGAGTCCGCCGCCTAACCGGAGTTCGGCCTCGCCGGACGTCCGGCAGCCGGGCAGACATTCGTTCAGGCGGTTCAGGGCGCGGAGGAAGGTTGTTTTCCCCGATCCGGAGCGCCCGAGCAGGACGGTTATGCCCTCGGCCGGGATGTCCAGAGTGATGTCATGGAGGATCGTGCGTTCGTGAAAGGCGACGGAAAGCCGCCGGATGCGTGCTGCCAGCGTCATGCGGAAACTCCCTCCCGCAGGGAACAGGCGTCCTTGCGGCGTTGATAGTGGGCGTGCAGCCACCATGCGGCGAGCAGAAGGCCCCCGGAAAGCAGCAGAAGCGTCAGCGAGGCTCCGAAGCCGCGTTCGAGTTCTTCCGGCGTCTGGTATTGGGCCGCCGTGTAATAGATGAAGAAGGGCAGGGCCTCGAAGCGCACGGCGAGGCCGGACGGAAGGCCCGCGTTGGCGACCACGCCGGTCAGCAGGATGACAGCCGTGTCTTCGGCGGCGCGGCCCATGGCCAGCATGATGCCGCCGAGGATGCCACGGCTGGCTTGCGGCACGAGGATATGGCGGACTATCTGGCTGCGGGTCAGCCCGAGTGCGAACCCCGTCAGGCGCAGGGAGGCGGGCAACCCTTCCAGAGCCGTCCGGGTTGTGACCACGAGCGAAGGGAGGACCAGCAGGGCGAGGCAGCCGCCCGCGAGCAGAATGCCGGGGCTGGCTCCGGCGACGCCGAGGCGGTGCAGGAAGAGGATGAGCGTAAAGCCGAAAATGCCCATGACGATGGACGGTATGCCAGCGAGGATGTCCATAATCACACCGAACAGGCGTTTCATGGAAGGCGAGGCGTACTCGGCGAGATAGATGCCGCAGCCGATGCCGGGCCCGATGGCGAGGAGCATGGTCGTCACAATGAGGCAGAATGTCCCGGCGCAGGCGGGCCAGATGCCGTCCCAAACGGGCAGGGTTCCGAGCAGAGCGCGGAGCGGTGGGGTGTCTCCGAAGAGGAGGGACGGCCCGAGCGTGGGCAGGCCGCGATACAGCAGGAATCCGAGCAGGCACACGATGGCGGAGGCGACGGTAGCGCCCGAAACGATGGACAACGGGCGGAGGGCGGAAGGCGCGTACCGTCTCCAGAAAGCGGGCGGCTCGGGGAGCTGTTCGCCGGATTCGGATGCCAGCTTGCGCAACACGAGGCTGACGCAGGCACTGGTGAGGAGGAGCAGCCCGCCCGCCACAAACAAGGAATTGTATGCCGGGCCGCCCACTTCGGTGGCCGTAACGAGCCCCATGTGCGCGGTCAGCGTCCGAAGGCTGCCGAACAGGGATTCCGGCACGTGCGGAGCGTTGCCCGTGAGCATCAGCGGGATCAGTGTATCGCCTACGGCGCGCCCGAACCCGAGGATAGCCGCCGTGAGCAGCCAGCGCCGGGAGGCGGGGAGCACGAGGCAGGCCAGCGTTTGGGAGCGCGTAAAACCAAGGGCTGCGGCGGTGATGCGAACGTTTCTTTCCTTCGTCCGCATGGCCGAATCCATGACCAGGACCATAGTGGGCAGGATGAGCAAGGCGAGCATCAGGGCTGCGGAGAGCCAGCAGAGGCCGGAGCCTTTCCCCGCGGCCTCGCGGACGACGGGGACAAGCAGGAAGACGGCGGCGAAGCCGTAAACCACGGTGGGGATCGTGGTCATGAATCGGACGATGCCCGCGATGGTGCAACCGAAGAGGCGTTTTTTCCCGCCGTCCTGTATGGCACAGGCCACGCCGACCGCGAGAGGCCAGCTCAGGAGCAGGGCGGAGACGGACAGCAGGAGCGAGCCCACGATCATGGGCAGGATGCCGAATTCGTGGGTATCCGGACGCCAGACCCAGCTGAATATCTGGCCCCCCTGTGCGCTGAACACGACGGGCAGTGCGAAGCAGGCGATGAGGGCGAAGACGGCGCACACGGAAGCCCCGGCCAGCCATGCCGCCAGCAGAGGGAGTCCGCCGCGTTCCGTGAGTGAAGTGTTCATCAAGCCGTCCGCGTTGAGGTGCATGGAGAGGTTACTGGGGGAAGGGGGGAACTTTTGGAGGAAAGGGCTTCCCTCCCTAAATTGCCAGCGCAGCTCGCGCCCATCCCTTCCCCTCCGGAGACGTTCGTTTTTATCGAGCCCTGATGCCGGTTTTCCCTGAGGAAGTGGAAGGTGGCGTTGGCGTCCGTTTTTTTGGGGGGGGAGAAGGGGACGCCAACGCCAGTGTGCACGAGGCCGGGCACTACGGTTCATCAGGGGATGAATGTATTGAGGACATGAAAGGTGAGGGGAGGCTGGTTCCTCCCCGTGCTTCATGGCAAGCGGTTATTGTCTGCCGGTGGGGATATAACCGCTCTTTTTGATGATTTCAGTGCCTTCAGGGGTGTAGATGTAGTCGATGAAGGCTTTGGTGATGTCTTCGGGGGCACCCTTGGTGTTCATGAACAGCAGGCGGGTCACTTTATACGTGCCGTTGGAGGCGTTTTCCTGCGAGGGGACCATCTTGTCGAAGACGAGCGCCTTCACGTTCTTGTCCACATGCCCGATGCCCACGTAGCCGATTGACTGCTTGTCCTGCGCTACGGCGGTCTTCATCGCGCCGTTGGAATTCACCACGTTGGCGGACTGCACGATGGAGCCCTTGTTCAGCGCGCGTTCCACGAACACCTCGCGGGTGCCGCTGCCGTCTTCGCGGGTATACAGGGTGATGGGGGCGTCGGTTCCGCCGAGTTCCTTCCAGTTGGTGATCTTGCCGTTGTAGATGTCGACGGCCTGCTGGGCGGTGATGTCGGACACGTTGTTGGCGGGATTGACCACGAGGGCGACGCCGTCAATGGCGAAGGGGAATGTTTTCAGGCCGAATTTTTCAATTTCCTTGTCCTTCAGCGGGCGGCCCGTGTTGCCGATCTGGACGAGCCCTTCGCCCACCTGCTGTACGCCCACGCCGGAACCGCCGCCCGCCACGGTGATGCGGATATCGGGATTGGCGGTCATGATGCGTTTGGCGGCTTCCTTCATGACCGGGATATGGGCGGTGCCTCCGGCGATATCCAGAGTGCCTTTCATGCCTTTAAAGGCATCAAGGGGGGCGGCCACGGCGGGGGCGGCCAGAAGGAGCGTTGCGGCGAGAGCGGGGAGCAGGAACTTTTTCATGGGGTCCTCACAAGATACGAGTAGAGGATAGCCTGACGCATAGAGTGAGGATGCGGCAGGACGAAGCGCACGCCTAAAGACATGCAGCCCTAGTTGCTCGGGGGCGCTTCCATACTCGGTATGGAATGCGCATGGATGGGGGAAAAGTCCGGTGTCACCTCACCGGAGCACGTAAAGTGCTCAGGGGGGAAGACAGTTTGCGGGTGTAAGGCGAGGGCACAGACCACACGGGACGGAACGGCCCGCTATGGATGGGGAAAAGAAGAGGCGGTCTGTGAAGGATGGGATCATGATCGGAGCATAGCCGCAAGCCGTGCTTTTGGCAACGGCATCCAGCGGATTCTTTTCGGTGGAAGGACTGGTTCGGTACAGATTCGACACAATGCAATCCATTATGCGGTGTGTCGGCCTTTGCATACTTTTGAGTTCACCTGCTGTGAACTCTGTGTACTTTTTGAAAAAATACTCGGGATCCACCCACTCCCATTGTGGGGCAATGAGTTATCCGTCGTATCCCTATTCCAAAGAAAAAAGCCGCCCAACGGAACTCCCGTCGCGTGGCCTCCCATTCGTTGAAAAGATTGGGAGAGAGGAGGCTCGGGGGAGGGGAGAGAGGACCCTTCTCCAGAAGGGCCCCCTCCCCTGATATCATCCTATTCAACGCCAAATTCGTACTGCCCCAGCTTGTCGAGGATGGCGCACATGGTGATCGCCATCATGCCGGAAAGGAACGCGACCCGCTCTTTAGGTAGGGTTTCGAGGGCCCCTTCGCCGACCAGCCGCTGGTAAAACAGTGAGGGGCACTGCTTCTGCTGGTTCTGGGCCATCAGCCGGATATAGCTGGAAAACGTGTCGTCGATGAAGCTTTCGATCTGCTCGGGGGTGTACCCGGCCATTTGCGACAACAATGTCCGGGTGCTCCGCAGATATTCGGCCATGACCTGATTGGAGGCCTGGGCCATCAGGCCGTACACCACGGCGGCGTGAACGAAGCCGTACCATTCGCGGGTGAGGGCCCTGCGGGAGGCGTCGTCGCCACAGGGAACACCCGCTCGCTGGGCCATCTCGAGGAGGTCCTGCTCACGGGTGTTGAGTTCGAAGAGGATGCAGGCGGCCTGCACCGCCTGTTCCGGAGAGAGTATTTTCTTTTCGTTTTGTTCTGACATGGCGTTTCCGACGGGCAGGGGCGGCCGCGAGAGGCCCCGCCGGTCATGCCGCTACCCGATTTCGTTAGTGTCGTCCTTGGTGTGGAACGGATTAAAGGAGGCTTCTTCCTTGAACATGGCTTCAAGGTAGGACAGCGCGTTGTCGCTGCTCGTCTGCTTGATGCCGATGGCGCCGTAGGAGAAGTTCACGTGGAACTGCTTGACGCGGTCAGTTCCATAGCCGATTTCCATGAAACATTCCACCAGCGAGATGGGCTTGACGCTGACGGGGACCCATGTGCAGTCGTTCTTGTCCTCCGTGCGGATACAAACGGCGGCGATCATTTTGTTGTCGACGATGCGGAAAGGGGCGGTCTGATCCGGCAAGGGGTTGCAGCATTCGTCGATGCGCAGGGGAACCACCAAATCCGGTTGCTGGCAGCCGATGTAAAATTCGAAAAGCTCCACGAAGGTCAGCAGCTGGCTGTATGCCGCGCTGGCGTATTCTTCTTCGACTTTTCTCCGTTGTTCGAACATGGAACAGATTTCAGCGTAAGCGGACATGGATGTCTCCTCCTGCGGATGCGTTTTGCCGAATAATATTCCGGGATATGATGGCGTTTCCCGTACAAGCGGCGGCCCGGAGGGGCAGGGAACGGCGCGTGCAAGCGCGGTTCTCCCGGCGGGAAACGCATCTCCTTGTTCTCTTTGCTGTTGTATCGCAACAAGCCTGTTGCAATGGAAAAGGGTTCCGCACGGAGCTTGCCGTTCCGTGCTACGCCTTTACCATGCAAGAAAGTTCAAAGATGATCAAGCGCCGGACAAGGAAAAGAACGTCCGGGTTCCCGCTTTTTATCGGGGCAATGCCATGTGGGGACATGGTTTGCGGCGGCGTCTCCGGTACAGCCCGGACAGTGGGCCCCTTTTGCGGTCGGGAAAACGGAATCCGCCCCCTCTGTTTTGGGAAAAGGAGGGTAAGGGACGCTGGAGATCTTGGTGCACTGCCGGGCGGAGGCGTATTTTTTGCGTCCGCCCTTCTCTGAAAACATTGAGGAAACCGTTCGGCCCCAAAGCTCTCAGAACTCTAAAGGGATATATAATGGCGGTTTCCCGGCGTTCGCGGCACCTTTTGCGCAAGGCACAAAACGAATCAGGAGGTTTTTCCATGCGTAAACTGATTGCTGTGACATACGATACGGAATTCAAGGCCGAGGAAGTGCGCCTTCAGTTCCTGAAAATGCAAAAGTCGTATCTGGTTTCCCTTGAGGACGCCGTGGTTGTTGAAAAAAAACAGAACGGCAAGGTGAAGTTGCACCAGATGTACAACCTGACCGCCAGCGGCGCTGTCGGCGGCGGTTTCTGGGGCGTGCTCATCGGCCTGATCTTCATGAATCCGCTGCTCGGCCTCGTGGTCGGGGCAGGAGCCGGTGCCGTCGCCGGTGCGCTGAGCGACGTGGGCATCAACGACGATTTCATGAAGCAGCTTGCTGAAAAGCTGACGCCCGGCACGTCCGCCCTGTTCGTTTTGGTCGACTCCGACCTCACCGACAAGGTGCTCGACGCCCTGCGCGGCACAGGCGGGACCGTTCTCCAGTCCTCGTTGTCCCACGAGGACGAAGCCAAGCTTCAGGCCGCCCTGAACAGCGCCCGCGCCGCTCAGAAGGATGCCGAATAGCCCGCTGGCGCTCCAAAAAGGCAGTATGAAAAGGCCGCTTCCTCAGGGAAAGCGGCCTTTTTGCATGCGCAATATGCGTGTTGTACAGGAAGTCTTCCCCCGTGCGTATAGACGGGATCGTGTTCCGCTTTATGCGCTTTCCAGCTGGCCGAGGTTGTCCACGACCAACGTGGGCTGGCGTTCGAGGCCGGGCAGGTCGCTGAGCTTGGCTTCCCCGCTGAGGACGAGGATGAAGTCGATGCCCGCGTTTTCGGCGAGCTTCTTGTCCGTGCTCAGGCGGTCGCCGACCATGACCATGTCTTTCCTGTCATAGGATTGAAGAAGCGTGCCGAGTACGGCGGGGTCGGGTTTGCCGAAGATATGTTGAGGGCGGCGTCCCGTAGCTGTTTCGAACAGCGACATGAAACTGCCCGCATCCGGGAGCGGCCCTTGCGGGGAAGGGCAGACGAGATCCGGGTGCGTGGCGAGGTAGGCGACTTCCGGATTTTGCAGCAGCAGGGCCGCGTGGGTGAGCTTTTCGTAGGTGAGCTCGGTGTCGTACGCCAGCACGACGGCTTCCGCGCCTTCGGATACGCCATAGTCGAGGACGTTCAGTTCCGGCATACGCTCGCGCAGGCACGCCACGAAGTCACGGTTCCCCACGGGGTACACCGTGCGGATGCCGTTCCCCCGCAGGTGGGCGATGAGCGGCGTCACCGGCGAAAGGATGCGGTCAAGCGTCGCCGGGATACCCATCCGGGTCAGCTTGTTGACATAGGTTGTCGGGGCCTTTGACGTATTGTTGCTGAGGAAATGGAAATCGATGGTGTCCCAGTGGCGGAGGATGAAGTCGACGGTTTCCTGAATGGGGATATCGCCGAGGTAGACCGTTCCGTCGAGATCCAGAACAAAACATTTCTTGTTGAGCATGGCAGTCTTCCGGGGATCAGTGTTGGAAAGCGCGTTACCATACGGAGACTTTGTGCGCCTGTCCAGCCGGATTGCCTTTGACGTTTCCCCACAGCCTGTTGAACCGAAAGGAAGAACAGGATAAAAGCGGGGAGCACAGGGAGGACACATGAGCAAAACTTCCGCTCGTCATCAGGCCTTGCAGGAGTTCCTTTCGGCCCGCGGCTACGCGACCATCGAGGAGCTGGCCCGGCATTTTGAAGTGACGCCGCAGACGGTTCGTAAAGACATCAACGCGCTCGCCGAAGAGGGAAAAGTGCAGCGCTTCCACGGCGGGGCGGGCATGGTTTCCGGTTCGGAGAACATCGTCTACGATGAGCGCAAGGGCATCTGCCAGGAAGAAAAGCGCCGCATCGGCGCCCTGTTGGCGACGCACATCCCGGACGGCGTTTCCGTGTGCATCAATATCGGGACCACCACCGAAGAGGCGGCGCGCGCCCTGCTTGAGCACAAGAACCTGCGCGTGGTGACCAACAGCATCAACGTGGCTTCCATCTGCGCCCGCAATTCCTCCTTTGACGTGGTGGTCGCCTGCGGCACGGTGCGGCACAGGGACAACGGCATCGTCGGGGCCAGCGCCGAGCGTTTTATCCGCGAGTTCCGGGTGGACTACGGCATCATCGGCATTTCCGGCATTGACGAGGAGGGCAACCTGCTTGATTACGACTACCGCGAAGTCGCCGTGGCCCGTACCATCATCGAATGTTCCCGCCGCGTGTTCCTCGTGACCGACCGATCCAAGTTCGGGCGGCCAGCAATGGTTCGCGTCGCACACCTTTCCGACATCAACGCGCTGTTCACCGACGGCCCTATCGACAAGAAGTGGGCGGATCTTATTCACGAGCACGGCGTTGAATTGTTCATGGTCTGAGGCGATTGGGGAGGCAGGGGAACCTTTCTTGGGAAAAGGGCCTCCTCCGTTTCCCGAAGCTGCCGGCGCGGTGCGCACCCCTCCCTTCCAATGCTTCCGTTTTTATCGTGTCCTTCTTCGAAGCCGGGCGGGTATCCGCATGTAGGGGATATGAACTGGCTCTAGAGAAAAAAAAGCAGGTTGTACCAGAAATGGACGGCGGCGCAGAGCCAGAGCGAGCGGTGGCGCGTCCAGAGGGCCCCGAAGGCGAGCGAAGGGAAAAACGTCAAAGCCGCCATGAGGGGCGTATGCGTCGGCAGGTGGGAAAGCGCGAACAGGGCCGATGTCAGCAACATGCCGCCCGTAAACAGCCCCCATTTGCCCGGCACGCATTGCTCAAGCTGACGCTGGAGCAGGGCGCGGTACGCCAATTCCTCAGTCATGGCCGCGAATGCCAGACGCCACAATGGGGGCAGGCCGCCCGAAGGGAACAGCAGCCCGATGCCCCCGAGCAGGAAAGCCAGCCAGACCAGATCGGAAGAGCGTCGTGTAGGGAAAGAGTGTAGATCTC
>OODS01002483.1_pt1 | contig 10514 bp, 8 predicted proteins | sample 1671531 | NCBI WGS metagenome assembly OODS01 (sample SAMN06348166, study PRJEB24527) | human gut metagenome | biome: human gut; feature: ankylosing spondylitis patient; material: feces | host: Homo sapiens | place: China | collected 2015-10 | reverse complement strand
CTACACTCTTTCCCTACACGACGCTCTTCCGATCTAGGAGAGGAAATATCACGGAAGACAGATCACACTGTCCAGAAAAGTGTTCAGATATTTGTTTTACAGGAAGGCAAATATCAGGGTTGATGTTACTGAAGATGTACTGGCATTTGGCATTGTATTGCATAAATTTTTTACAGAAGAGGAGACTGCTATGAACTATACATACATCGTGCAGTGTGCAGACGGCACGCTCTACACCGGCTGGACAAACTGCCTTGCCAGGCGGATGAAAGCCCATAATGAAGGCAAAGCAGGCGCCAAATATACCCGGGCCAAAAGGCCGGTGAAGCTGGTGTATTACGAAGGCTTTGCCACAAAGGAGGAGGCCATGAGCCGGGAGTACCGGATCAAGCAGCTGACCAGGGAGAAGAAGCTGGAACTGATGAAGTTTTGAATGACGATAAAGGTCATAACCGGAAACTGATGGAAACCTGCAGGACCCTTGAAGACTATGCGGAATACACCTTCCGTGTGAGAGAATATGCAGCAGAGATGCCACTGGATGAAGCGGTAGAGCGGGCGAGCACAGAATGCATCAGCGAAGGAATCCTGGCAGATTTTTTGAGAAAAAACCGAGCGGAGGCGAAAAAAGTGAGTATATATGAGTACGATGAAGAACGGCATATGAGACAGACTCGTGAGGAAGGCATGGAAGAGGGGTATGCCAATGGGCTTAGTCAGGGAATTATCCAAACCGCAGTTAATATGCTGAAGCTCAAAGAATTTACGGATACTCAAATTCGAGAAGTTACAGGACTTGCTCAGGAGCAGTTGGATGAACTGAAGAAAAATATAAATAAAAATCAGATCGGCTAAAAGTTTATAGAGTAGTTCAATAAGAGCGAAAAGTTCTGCACGATACCAATACCAGAGCTTTTTGCTCTTTTTTTGTATATAAGGCAGATGAACAGCTGCAACAGAGGCAGAAAATGACGCTTTATGATAATAAAAATCAAATGTTTGGAATTGTGCGAATATTGTGAATATGGTAGAATGAACACAAAAATCAAAGAACTCAGTCAGCTGAGAAGAGGAAAGGAAAGAGGATGAAAAAGACAAAAGATTTTTGTCTCCGGCTTATGTGCTGTTTTCTGTTTCTGGGGTTATTTTGCGGAACAGATGTTTTTGCAGCAGTTCAGGAGGGTAAGCCAGGAGAAACATTTTCCGGGGAATATGCAGTTATCATTAACACAGATACCACAAATCCCGGAAATACAGGAACCTTGCAGTTTGACGGGACATCGGCACAGGCGGCGGACTCTGAAGCAGAAGATTATGCAGTCGTGCAGAGTGGAAGCAATGTATCGGCGCAGGCGGCAACAGAGGAAACTGCGGGAGAGGCAGCAGATGTGGGGCAGGTACAGAGTCTGGAGGATGATCAGCTGCAGTCATACATGCAGGATGACCAACCGATGCTGACTGCTGTACAGGCTGCGGCGACCACCTATCAGGTAGGTGAAAAAAAGTACATCTATAGAACTAACGGCCATGATACATATGGAAAAACATATGTCTGCATCGGAGTTGGAGAACACTGCTATGTGTGGATGGATGAGAACATGAAGGCAGATTACGATACTGCAGGGAAAACATCTCTGATCGCTGCGGATATGGCAGCTGTCTACGATGGTCAGCCTTACCGTATCCTTAACCAGCTTTGTGCAGGTAATTTTCCGGCACAGGATGGCTCCGGCAAGCTGTCGATCCTGCTGGAGTCTTTAAGCAGTGCCAGCGGTATGTATATGTATGATGAGGGGATCACAGCGATCCATATCAACACACCGTCAGCATCCTCTTATGTTTCGGGGGAAATGTCAAAGAGAAATGGCCTTCTTGTTCATGAGGGACAGCATGCAATCCTCTGGCTGAAAACCGGATTTATGAGTACCGGCAGATATTCGTGGCTGAATGAGGGGCTTGCAGTGGCTGTCATGGACTATCTCTGGGGAGGAACGGACAGCAGCGGCTGGCTGAATGGTATTGGAAGTAATACGGCCATCCGTTCAGGGGCTTCGCTGATCTACGAGAATTACCGGGATGACAATGCACAGGACTATGGAATGCCGTATCTTTTTGTAAGATATGTTATTGACCGGATGGCAGGAAGCTATCAGCCTATGGAAGTGCTTCCAAAGTTTTATACGATCGATGCTTCTTCTCTCAGCTGTGAGCAATATCTGGAGAAAGTAACCGGAGTTTCTTTTAAGGAGCTTATGGCGGATTTTTATACGGCAGTTGCAGCCGGTGAGAGCTCCGGTAAATACAGCTTTTACGGGGATACCATTGCTGCGGCAAAGGCAGCGACATTCCCGGTTTATGCAGGAGATAGCAATGAAAACCATACATTGCCGGCAGCATCGGCAATCCTGGTGAAGCTGTCGAACGGTAAGTTTACCGTTCCGACGGATGGCTCCGTAGGGATTGTTTATCGTATCATCGGAAGCAGAAGCTCTTCCCTTGCACCGGCAGAGGGAGATGGTACGTCTGCAAATCCATATAAGATATCTTCAATCGATGATCTTAATCTGATTCAGGCAAACCAGGGAGCATACTATCGTCTGACAAAAAATATCAGTACAGACGGAAGGACAAATTTTTCGGCATCGTATTTCAGTGGAACGCTGGACGGAGCCGGTTTCACAATAACCGGTCTCCAAAAGCCTCTGATCCAGCAGAATGCAGGAACGATAAAGGATCTGAATATTGTTGCGGATTTTGATTATGACAGTCATGATATCCATGGTGTTGTGGCACAGTATAATACCGGTAAGATCCAGGACTGCAAGGTAACCGGAACGGTAACAGGACATATGGGATCCACCAGTTCCATGAGCCATCCGGCTTTTGGCGGGATTGTCGGAGAGAATGAGGTGGCCGGTACTATCAGCGGCTGTTCGTCCGGAGTAAATATTTCCATATCCATGACAGCTACAGACAGCTATGTTGGTGGTATCGCAGGAGTAAACATTGGTACTATTGAAAAATGTGTTGCAGGAGGAAATCTTTCTGTCACACAGGCTAACGGAAATTCTTATCAGGTTTACCTTGGAGGCATTGCCGGCCGGATCGAACAGTTTGGAAACATGGGCGGATATGTGAAACAGTGTGCTTTTACAGGTACGCTTCACGTGACTGGCGGAACAGCAGTTACAGGTCAGATCTGTGCACAGGTAAATGCAAATGTACTCAATTCTGCTATCGGTCTGAACGGACATGTTTCGGAATGTTATGGTAAAAACGGCCAGGGAGCGCTCATCGGGACAAACACGGAACAGACGCTTACAACAGGCGGTGTTCTTACAGCAGAGCAGATGAAAAATCCGAACTCATATAAAGGCTGGAGCTTTGACGGAGACTGGCAGATTTCCAAGGATGGACTGCCGGAACGTGCAGATGCATCGGCGATCAGATCGCTTTCTGTTTCCGGTGTACCGACAAAATGTTACGTGGGAGAAGTTCCGGTGTACTGGGGAACGCTTATCGTTAATAATTCTACATCAGTAACGATCACGAAGGATATGATCACCGGATTTGAAAATTCGGAAATGGGGACCAGGGAACTGACGATCAATTATAAGGGAAAACAGACCAGCTGGTCGATGACAGTCGAAAAACCATCTGCCAGTGATATTACAAGTATTGTGCTTTCCGGGCATCCGAAGACGACATACAGTGAAAACCAGAAGTTTGATCCTTCAGGCGCCAGCTTTTTTGCCACAATAGGTGGACGTTATGTATATATTTACAGTGGCTTTTCCTATGATAAAACAGGTCCGCTGAAGTCTGCGGATACCTCCGTGATATTCAATTATTTTGGAAAAGAAATTCCGGTAAGAATTACGGTAACAGCCAGAAAAGCAACGAAGCTTTCCGTGCTTGCAGCACCGGCAAAAACTCAGTTTACAGTTGGGAATACGCTGGATCTGTCCGGTGTGAAACTGCAGATCACATATAATGATGGGACGCAGACTCCGATATTTAAAGCGGATGAGCTGGAGAAATATGGCGTTCATGTTGCTTTTGGAAAGAATGGATCTTTTACAACGGTTGCAGCAGATAAGGTTCTGGAAAGTGATGACAGCGGAAGTACGATCGTATTTTATGCGACGGATAAACTGCCGTCAGAGTATGGCTCGGTAGTTGCGGCGTCATCAACGATCACGGTGCGGAGTCCGCTGACTGTACCGGCACTGGATTTGTATGTCAGTGCAGGAAAAAGTGCGGCGCAGCATCCGTGCACAGATAATGTGACTGGTGGAAGTGGAACGTATGCGACTACAGTAATTGAGGAAAAGCTGCCGGCAGGATTGACACGCACGAATCTGCCCGGAGAAAAATATAATGCTTTTGGCTATACGGGTGTTGTTACGGCGTCAGCCGGAGATTACAGTTCACAGTATAAGATCAGCGATACAGAGACACAGGAGAGTATTCAGGTGACTGTGACGATCCATGTGGTTCCTTCTGATCAGGCTGCATTTTACAGTTTTGTGCTTAAGAAGGTGGAAAATCCTGGACTGAAGCAGGATGTTATCGGTGCGATCGGGGAGGATACGATCGTTCTTCGGGTGCCGAGGGGGACGAATGTTACAGAATTGAAGCCTTCGATTGACTATGGCTCAGGCATGGGAACTGAACTTCCCCAAGAATTCTGGAATAATACGAAGCATGATTTTACCAACCCGGTTGTATATACGCTTACAGCACCGGATGGGGTTACAAAGAAGTCTTATACGGTAAGTGTGGAATTTTATGATGATACTTCGGAGGAAGTACAGTCTGGTGATGAGATCCTTTCACCGGCTGATAATACGAAGATCAGCTGTAAGGACAGTGAGGCGGTTATCCTTAAAGGATGGGCCGGAGACAGTTCAAAAGAGATTTCACTTTTTAAATATGTGGTAAATGGAATCAGTTATACTACATCCGCGAATGCCACTACACAGACTATCCCGAATGCCAGGGCATATGAAGTGAAGATTTCCGGAAGCAGCTTGAAGGAAGGAAATAATACTCTGGAAATATGGGTGATGTATGCTGATAATTCGGGCACCGGAAGCGGTGGTACTTTAAAGAAACTCGGCACAAGAACCGTTGTTAAGGAAGGCCACAAAGCAGTAAAAGATGCGGCGGTAGCAGCAACTTGCGAAACAGCAGGAAAAACCGAAGGAAGCCACTGCAGCGTCTGCAACACAGTAATAAAAGCCCAGACCATAACAGCAGCATTAGGCCACAGCTGGGATAACGGAAAAGTAACAAAAGCAGCGACCTGCACCACAGCCGGAACGAAGACCTACACCTGTACCCGCTGCAAAAAGACACGCACAGAAACAATCGCAGCCACAAGACATAAAGCAGTAAAAGACGAGGCGGTAGCAGCCACCTGTGAGACCGCAGGAAAGACAGAAGGAAGCCATTGCAGCGTCTGCGGAACCGTACTCAAAGCTCAGACCACAACAGCAGCGTTAGGTCATGATTACGGAGAGTGGAAAACAATAAAGGCTGCAACTTATACAGAACCGGGACAGGCAGAAAGAGTTTGCAGAAGAAATGCATCACACAAAGAATACCGCCAGCTTCCGATATTGGAAAAAGCGAAGATTGCCCTGTCAGCCTGCAGCATTCAGCTGTCAGAACAGACCTATGTATACGATGGAACTGAAAAAGCACCAACAGTAACCATCACTTACAACGAAAAAACACTGACAGAAGGAAAAGACTACCAGGTATATTTTGCAGATAATGTAAATCCGGGAACAGCAAAGATCACCGTGATCGCCAAAGCCGACAGCGATTATACAGGAACAGCAACAAAAACCTTTGAGATCCGAAAATCACTTCCGGAAAATGCAACGGTGATCGAACCGGGCGCATTCAGCAACTGTACAAACCTGGTGAATCTGAATATCAAAGAAAACGTAACAGAAATAGGCGACAACGCATTTGCAGACAGCAAAAATTTGCAGAATATCTATTTCTACGGCAACAGCCCGAAACTCGGAAATAACATCTTCAAAAATGTAACTGCAACCGTATACTATCCATACACAGACAAAACCTGGTCCCTGGATATCCTCCGGGATTACGGTGGAAATATTACCTGGGTACCATGGGATCCAAAAACAGGCAGTCCGGCAAAACGAAGCCTTGCACTGTGCGATATCAAGATTGCAGAGCAGAAATACACCTATGACGGAACCGAAAAAACACCGGAAGTGATCATCATAGATGGAAACCATACACTGCGGAAAAACACAGATTACACTGTAAAATGCAGCAATAACATCAATGCGGGAAATGCAGAGCTGGAGATCACAGGAGCCGGAAATTACAGCGGAACCTACAAAGCAGGATTTCTTATCGAACAGACAGAGCCGAGCCTGAAATTTGACAGAAAAACAATAACTGTAAAATACGGCACAAAACCATTCCTCTGTGCACTGTCTGAAAAAACAACAGACGGAACCATAACCTACAGCTCCAGTAACCCCAAAGCTGCCGTCGTAGATCCGGCCACCGGTAAAGTAACCATCAAAGGCGGAGGAACCGCGGCGATCATGGCATACGCTGCAAAGGGAACCAATTATACCTCCGGCTCCACCTTCTGCACCATCAAAGTAACAAAACGCAGCAATACCATCAAAGCCTCCAATATCCGGCGGACCTGGTATGCAAAAGCCCGGAATATCAGCATCAATGCAAAAGTTTATGGGAAAGCTCCGCTGAAATATTCTTCCAGCAGTAAATCTGTAAAGGTAGACAAAAAAGGAATGATCACGATTGCGGCAAAATTCACCGGCAGTGCAAGGATTACGATCCGTTCTTCCGCCACAGCAGGATATAATGCCGCCACAAAGCACATTACAGTCACAGTCAACCCGGCAGGAACTACTCTGACGACGGCAAAGAGCCTGTCAGGCAGAAAAGCGCAGATCACATGGAAGAAAAACGGATATGTGACCGGATATGAGATCCAGTATTCCGTAAACAAAAATTTCAGATCCGGAAGCAAAAAAACAGTGTCCGGAGCATCCAAAACGAAATACACGCTGACAAAGCTTCAGAAAAACAAAACGTATTACGTAAGGATCCGCACATACAAAAAATCAGGAACAAAGAAATATTATTCTTCCTGGAGCAAAGTAAAAGCAGTAAGGATCAGAAAGTAGAGGCATGGAAATGAGGATAAATAAAAAAATACTCGCAGGGCTTACAGCTGTCAGTATGCTGACCTGCGGGATATGGATGGAAAGTGTTTTTGCAGCGGATACATTCAGTGCGGAGGAGACAAAGGAAACTGTATCGGATACTGTGACGGATCTGTCGGCAGAATCCATTACAGGGACTGAAACGGAAGATGTCCCGGTAATGGACGCAGCAGAACCGGAAAATAAATCTGAGATTTCAGAAACTCCAGAGATGTCAGATGAGCCGGCAGCACAGGATAATCCAGAGACACAAGATACATCAGAAACACCGGAAGAAACAGAGCTTCCGGAAAATGAAGAAGCGGATATTCCGCAGGAAATGCTCCCGGATGATCAGGAAGATCAGCCGGAAGCAGCATTTGAGGAGAACGCAGCATCGGAAGATATGGAAACAGAAACCGATCAGGCAGAAGAAAAGAGCGGTTTTTGCGGAGCGGAGGAGAATACCATATCCTGGAGCCTTGATGAAAGCGGAGTTCTCGAGATCGCAGGACAGGGAGCCATGAATGAATGGCAAAATGAGGAAGAAGTCCCCTGGAACGGATACCGTGATCAGATAACAGAGGTCCAGATCAAGGAGGGCATTACCAGCATCGGAGCCTATGCATTTGCAGACTGCGAAAAGCTTGTAAAGCTTGACATTGCGGACAGTGTTCAGACTATAGGAGCATTTGCATATTTTAACTGCAGTGGTCTTTCCACACTGACCATCGGCTGAGATCATCGGGATTACAGGCTGGATCAGACATAATAAGAAGCCCCGGAACATGAGGCAGCTTCAGAGAAGTCATAATTTCGACTTCCTGAGGTCTGTCCGTGTTCTGGGGCTTTAAGTTTTTTTGGTATCCGAAAGGTGAGATTGTTATCTATCTGATTACAGAGCAACTCAGTGGATCGCCATACCGGCTACAAAGAAATACATTACAACAAAATGGCACACACTTCCCAGCATCACAAAAACATGAAATACTTCGTGGGAGCCGAAATTCTTATGCTTCGCATTGAAGATCGGAAGCTTCAGAGCATAGATCACACCGCCGATGGTATAGATGATGCCGCCGGCAAGGAGCCATCCGAAGCCTGCGCGGGGCAGACTATGGAAGATCGGAACAAAAGCAAGTACACACAGCCAGCCCATTCCAATGTAGATCACAGAGGAAAGCCATTTCGGGCAGTTGATCCAGCAACCCTTGAGGATCATTCCGATGATGGCAACAGTCCATACGAGGGCACAGAGGATATAGCCGGTGCGTCCGTGGAGAACGATCAGGCATACAGGAGTGTAGCTGCCGGCAATCATCACGAAGATCATCATGTGATCCATTTTTTTCAGACGGCGGTTCACCTTGGTTGTGGAGTTTACGGAATGGTAAAGTGTGCTTGCCAGGTAAAGAAGAATCATGGTAAGGATAAAAACACTTACTGCAAAAACGTGGAGAACATCTGCGCTTCTGGCCGCTTTCACGATCAGCGGAGTGGCTCCGGCCACGGCAAGAAGCATGCCGATTCCGTGGGTTATGGCGCTTCCTGGATCTTTTAATTTAAATTTCATATAAAAACACCTCCTGCAAAAAATCTGCTGTTTATATCATATGGACAACTTCATGATCGGTTCATCAATGATGGATCATTGTGACAGTTTATGACACAACAATGTAGAAATTGATAAAATAACATGTAGTATTCAAAACTACATATCAAGTATACGAATACTATACCACTATTATTCAAAAATGCAACCCCTATTTTCAAAAAAATTTTTATCAGGATTTTACAAAGTCTTGTTATGGAATAAACATTCGATCAGTATACTTGTATGCAAATCGTGAAGAGAGAGTATTCATGAATATGCAGCCAGGCAAAATCTGAATGCCCGTCTGACACGATATGGATAATTACAGACAAAGTCGGCCGAAAAAGAAAAATATATGGAGACGCAGGAGAAAAATGGCAGATACAATATACATGAACAGAGAATTATCCTGGCTGAAGTTTACTGAAAGAGTACTCGAGGATCCGGATATCTGCATGCAGATCCAGGAAATGTTTGTGATAAATAAGAGATTTTTATGCATATTTCTCCCAGTTTTTCGCATAATAACCATATGAAAAATAAATAGTTGACATAACATTGACGTACGATAAACAGAAAATACAGGAGGAATTCAGGAAGATGAAAGCAACGGGAATTGTTCGCAGGATTGATGATCTGGGCAGGGTTGTGATTCCAAAAGAGATACGAAAGACACTGCGGATCAAGGAAGGGACGCCACTGGAGATTTTTACAGACAGGGAAGGACAGATCATTCTGAAAAAATATTCGCCCATTGGAGAGCTGAATACGTTTGCCGCGGAATATGCGGAAGCATTAGTGCAGACCACCGGACTGACTGCCTGTATTACAGATCGTGATCAGGTCGTGGCGGCATGTGGCAGCGGAAGCCGGGAACTGGAAGGCAAAGAGATCAGTTCTAATCTGGATGCAGTCATTGCCGGCAGAGAATGCAGACTGGTCAGTCGGAGCAGCAGGGAAAATATTCCGATCATTGTTGATGACAGTGATTCTTTTGAACGAAAAATGATACAGCCTGTCCTGTGTGCCAGCGATGCGATCGGGGCTGTGATCCTTCTGGCCAGAAGTGAAAAAGCGGAAATGGGTGACACGGAGCGTGCACTTGTCCGCACAGCAGCCGGTTTTCTTGGCAGACAGATGGAGCAGTAGGGCGTGCATAGAAAGTAGGAAAAATATCCGTAGAGCTGTATATAAATATCAGATACCGGAAGCAGCAGATCAGGGAGGGTGCGGACACCGTGAAGGAAAGCAGTGGTATTCTTCCAGAGTCAGATTTGTGATAGTGAGCCAGGAAGCCAGAGGTTTGGTCACATAGCGGATGTGCCATGGCTCGTAAGGGATGCCGGTGATCTCCTCTTTGTTTTTGGGGTACCGGAGGATAAAGCCATAGAGCGGAGCGTTCTTTTTCAGCCAGCGACCTTCACCTGTTGCGGAAAACCTTTCGGAGAGCTCCATATGGATGGAAGGGCAGGATACATCCAGAGCAAGTCCGCTCTGGTGCTCACTTGTTCCAGGCTCTGCAACGAAAGGACTTCCCGTAAAAAGCTCCTTCTGTCGCTGGTAGGAACGATATCCGGAAACTGCCCACAGGTTCAAACCGCATCTGTGACAGGCATGGAAAAGCTGGGAAGCGGCTTTTGCAGCCTGATACTCCAGAAGCCGCTTCGGATCTCCCGGTGCTGCTTCAAATGGAA
>OODS01002482.1_pt1 | contig 10515 bp, 9 predicted proteins | sample 1671531 | NCBI WGS metagenome assembly OODS01 (sample SAMN06348166, study PRJEB24527) | human gut metagenome | biome: human gut; feature: ankylosing spondylitis patient; material: feces | host: Homo sapiens | place: China | collected 2015-10 | reverse complement strand
TTGGTGAACGCAATGGGAAAAAGTACCTGTTTTGGGAAGCCAATGGCTCCACAGTCGGAGAAGATGATGTCGGTCTTATCAGTCTGGTTGAAACCGTAGTGGACGGGCAATGGAAAGTCACTTGGGGTTTACGAGAAAATGAGGACTGGGGAGATAATGGACCGGTTGTGTGGATGACGGACTACACAACTGGCGAAAATATAGATGTAAGTGCAGGCTGGGCTGAACTGAACACATGGCAGGACGACATAAAAAACCAATATAATGTAACCGCTGACGGTCCAGATGCATGGAATATGTGTAACCCTTATGATAACCTGGCTCCCGCACCGGAAATCGCACTTTCCAAGCTGAAAGCTATCGCCAACTCGCAGTCGTCCATTCTGGGCGGCAAGGCTTCGAGCGAATACACCGCCAAACGCCGGACAGAAAAGCTGACCGTTCAGACCGGTATTAAGGTCTATGTGAACGACAAGCTGATTGTTCCGACCGACGTCAACGGCAAGACGGTTGACGTGCTGCTTTACAAGGGCACGACCTATCTGCCGGTCCGCGCCGTTGCCAATGCACTCGATCAGGCTGTTGCATGGGATGGCGCGAGCTACAGCGTATACATCGGCAGTCACAAGGACGTATAAGTTTCAGGAGATCTCTGTATGCCCTCAAAAGATATGAGCGAAATTCTGTCACGCTGCCGCACTGGTGATTTGGCCGCACAGGAGCCGCTGGCGCTGCAGCCGATCACGAAGTCTTGGGAATCGACGATTGTGAACAGGTTAGCAACATATTTGCCTATAATCCTGCTACCGGAGATCGAATTCCGAACGATGAGGTAGAATGGACAATCAGTGATCCGACTGTAGTAACCTACGATCCAGTAAATGGCGCTGTCAGTTCGGGGCGCCGGAAAAATAAAGGAGCCTCCATCGCCGTGCGTGGAAGCTCCTTTTGGGTAAAGTAGGGTGATATGATTTTCAACAACTGAGATCTGAAAAACAAACAGGAGGAGTCGGATATTTGTTTATCCGGTCATGAAGATTGGGTAAATACACGCCGATCGCTGGAGCGGTTTCATACCTGCTGTCTCAGACAGTGTATTCACGTATCACAGGCTTGCGGCAATATTCCAAATAACCTGCAGGGCATTCTTCACCGCGAGTAATACGTTTCGTACGTCCTCCTCTTTATCGCGATATGCCATGTCGCGACAATCCTTAATCGTTCCGTCGATGGGATCAAATCCCATCGTCCAGATGTCAGTATAAGGACTATCCACCGAAATTGATCTCTCGATGCCAACCTGATTCAGGCTGAAAAACTGATTGGGCGCCAGTGCTTTCATGCGTTCATATACACCGTATCCATTTGCACCGTTGGCTTCGGTAAACGTCAGGAGCAGCGTTGTCAGGGCATATTCCATCGTTGCTGCTGCACGTTCATTGTCCAGTTCACGCGCCCGTTTGTTCAATGGCTTGATCAGTGTCATGTACGGCAGCACGCTGCCGAGCAGTTCACCGTTATTCTCTTTCGCGATAGCGGGCAGATATTCTGCCGCATATTCCAAAAGTGCATAAACTGCGTTTACATCCGCTTCCGTGCAGCCGAGTTTCTCCGCTTCTTCCAACAGAGATACCAGCAGAATCACCATGGTTTTTACGCCGTTCTCCGGCAGCGCGGTTGCGGACAGCACTGCAAGCGCCTTTGACGCTTCAACATCTTCCAGACTGGCGTTTTTTACGATCTCTCCCATGGACATCGTAAGCTTACAGGTGCCTGCGGCATCCCGGTATTGAATCCACTTTCCATTGCCATAAGCACAGGCGGCAATATCTCTCAGCTTGAACAGTCCGCTTTTCAGTGACTGCTCTGCTGTCATCGTGCGGGGCATTCGTTTCAGCATAATATTAACTGTGTCTCCTTTCCTGAGTTTACGGTTCTACATTCGTTTTGCGCAGTTCATCCTGCACTTCGTGAATGTCTAATTCCAACGGCTTTTTGTTCTGTGCAACACACATCGCGGCAACAATACCCATAGCATGCCCCATATTCATTACAATCGGCATTACGCGATAGCTGGAGTGTGCCTTATGCGTACCCGAAATATTGCGTCCGTTCAGCAGAATACCCTCCACCGTCTTTGGTACAAAGCAGCGCAGCGGGATCGTATAGGGCTTCGGCTGCTTGAACGCCTTGTATTCACCATTGGCATCCAGTCCGGCGCCTTCTACATTGTGCAGATCAAAGAAGAAATTCGACTTGGTAACTACCCAGTCTTCAAAGGTACGAGCCTGCGCAATATCCTGCTCGTTCAGCTGATAATTCGCCTCAAACCGGCGGGTTTCACGCACACCGATCACATCGGCACTGTCGATCAGATAACAGCCTTCATATCCCGGCACATGGCGGCGCAGAAATGCAATAATCTCGGGAAGCTGCTTTCTGCATACGTATTCAGCACGATTCAGATCTCTTGCATTTGTGCCGTCCACATCGGTCATATTGCTCATGTTGACTGTGACAACGCCGGGGAGCGACGAAGGATACAGCAGGATATGACCTGCCGGAGAGGGTAATTCCTGACGACCGAGTGTTTGCAGATCGCCTTCCGGCAGCTGGACCGTATCCTCAAAGCCCCAGAAGAACATGGCGCGATCCATATCTACGCCGGCAACCTTGAACATGATCGTCATCGGCTGCATACCGCCGTCCGTCGAGCGTCCCTTTTCAAACGGAACGCCCGCACGTGCGGCTACGTCGCCGTCGCCGGTCGAATCGATCACCATTTTGCTCAGGATCGCTTCCCGACCGGATTTGCTCTCTGTGATTACACCCGCAACGCGGTTTCCCTCCATAATGACATCGCTGAAGCCTGTGTACAGCTGTACATTAACGCCGGCCTCCATCAGCATATCCAGCATCAGAATACGCAGTTTTTCCGGATTGATGACCTGCTCCGCTTCACAGTCGCGTGCCTTTTCGCGCAGCTCTTCAAAGCAGCCGCCGTCCTGTCTGCCGGTCCAATGACTCATAATGCCCGTGGTTGCCACACCGCCGACCGCGCCGTATTGCTCGATCAGCATCGTTTTTCGTCCCATGCGTGCTGCGTGCAGGGCGGCGCCGAAACCTGCGGGGCCGCCACCTACAACAAGGACTTCCGTTTCTGCCGCAACCGGGATCTCCCGGCTCGGCTCAGTATAATACTTCATCTGAAACTCCTTTTTCATTTAACCCTGTTTTTTTGCTTTTCTGTCCTTTGCTGCCTTGTAGAAGAACATTCCAATCGAAAGCACAGCCAGCGCCAGGAACAACAGGCTGAACGGCCGTGTCACGAAGATGGACAGAGAATTGCTGGACATTACCATCGAGTTGCGGAAATTCGTTTCCACCAGATCACCAAGAACTACGCCAAGGATGATCGGTACAACACTGAATCCAAGCCTGCGCAGCAGGAACGAAAACGCGCCGATGATGACCGCCAGAAGTACCTGAAATGTGCTGGCTTCGCTCGAATAGACACCAGTAATGCAGTAAACAATGATGATTGCGCTCATCAGCTCATAAGGAATGCGTGTGATATTGGCATACAGCGGGGTAAACACACGACCGATAATCAGCATCAGGATATTGACAATGACAAGACCGATCATAATGCCGTATAGAACATCGCTGTGCTCCTTGAACATGGAGGGACCGGGCACCATGCCTTGCAGCATAAATGCACCCAGAAGAATTGCCGTACAACCGTCACCGGGCACGCCCAGTGTTGTAAGCGGAATCAATGTAGAACCGGTCGTTGCATTATTGGCAGACTCGGTTGCGGAAACGCCTTCGATCTCGCCGTGACCGAAATGATCACGGTATTTGGAGGTCTTTTTCGCCTGATCGTAGCTGATAAAAGCTGCAATGCCGCCGCCTGTACCCGGGATAGCACCCACGATCGTACCAATCACCGAAGAGATCGTCATTGTTTTGAGGCAGCGCTTGATCTCTCCCCATGACAGCTTCTCATGGTCCAGCTTCAAATGCTGCTTACGCGTTGCATCTGTACGCGGATTATAATCCGAGCGGCTGAGCAATTCGGCAATTGCGAACAGACCGACCAGCGTAACGATCAGCGGGATACCGGCGCCCAGTCGACGGACGCCAAAGGTAAACCGAAGTGTACCGCTGACCGAATCCTGTCCCATCAGTGCAAGGAAAATACCGATCAGGCCGCCGAGCAGACCCTTGACGATATTGCCGTTCGAGATGCTTGCAATAATAGACAAGCCAAACACTGCGATGCAGAAATACTCCGGAGGGCCAAACATCTGTGTGAAATGTGCAATGCTCGGTGCAGCAAACAGCAATACCAGCGCACTGAACAGGCCACCGAAAAACGAGGCATACAGCGCCATCGTCAGAGCCTTCAGCGGCTTGCCCTGCTGCGTCAGCGGATAACCATCCAGCACAGTCGCTGCGCTCGAGGGCGTACCCGGTGTATTGATCAAAATTGCAGTAATGGAGCCGCCGTATGTGCCGCCGCAATACAAGCCAAGCAGCAGAAGCATCGCCGGGATCGGTTCCATACTGTATGTAATCGGCAGGCACAGGATGATCGCAATATCCGCAGTCAAACCCGGAATGGCGCCGATAATGATACCTGCCAGCAGACCGATGAAAATTGCAATGAAGCTCTCTACCGAGGCCATCAGCGCCAAACCGGTCATCAAGTTGTCTAACATATGCGCTTCCTCCTTCTTATGGCAGAGTCACGCTCATTGCCTGAAATGCAAAGTACGCAACGATTACATTTGCACTGGCAATCGCATAGAACCACCATTTTCTCGTACCGAAATACAGCAGAATGCCATTGGCAAGCAGCAGCGAGGAAATGATAAATCCAATATGCGGAAGCAGCAGCGCGTATGCGATCAGCATGGCAATATAGATTACCGGTTTCAGCCGCATCAGATTTTCTCTGGTGAAAATGGCTCCTGAAATCGTGTATTCGGTCTTTTCCTTGGACAGGATACCCTGCACCAGCAGGATCACGCTGCAAAGTATCATGCCGCGGATCAGAAGCGTCGGAACTGTTGCAGCAGTCACTGCGCTGGTTTCAAACGTCCGGATCTGCGATGGTATCAGAATATGCAGGGCAACAGAAACGATCAAAAACAGAACGCCTGTTATCATATTCGAATTTAGCTTTACTTTCAATCTTGTCACCTCTCACACCAGATTAAACAGACCAGCCTGTTACTGGAGCATCTCCACGTATTTGTCCATGCTGTCCATCTGATCCTCGATAAACTTCGTCACTTCGTCACCCTTGGCATCCCACAGCGGATAACCCATCTCGTCCATAAAACCGGTGAACTTGGAATCGGCATATACGTCATCGAGCATTGCATTCAGTTTGTCTACAATCTCCTGCGGAACGTCCGAGCGAACAGCCAGACAGTCCATGCCGGCAAATTCAACATCAATATCCCAGTCCTTGATGGACTTTACTTCACCGTACGGAGTCTGAACCGCTTCCGGATAGAAAGTTGCGACCGCCTGGACCGTACCCTCTTCCTGATGCGAGTAGTATGCCGGAGGCGTACCCAGACCGCAGTCTACCTGACCGGAAACCACTGCATTGATCGATTCTGCCTCGCTGCCCATAACGACCGGCTCCGCTTCGATACCAAGCGACTTGAACATTGCAGAAGAAACAACGTACTGGTCACCGCCCGGGCCGGAAGAAGTTGCATACGTGATCTTATGCGTTTTGCCGTAGTTGATCAGATCATCAAACGTCTTCATGCCGGATTTCTGCGGATTGGTGAGGATCATCAGCGAAACCTGACGCATACCGCGCAGCATAGTGAAATCAGAAAGATCATAGGATACATCGATGTACTTCGGAGTCAACGAAAATAACGGACCGTTGGCGACGACCATAGTATAACCGTCCGCATCCGCATCCATGGCATCCATCATGCCGATGGTGCCGGAAGCGCCTGTGTGATTTTCTACAATGATCGGCTGATCAAAATAATTCTTGGCCACCTCCGAAATCTTGCGGGCAATGACATCGGCACCGCCGCCGACACCCCACGGACAAATGACTGTTACCGGACCATTCGGGTAATCATCCGCACTTGCCGCAGCACCGCCGCCCTTTGCAGTGGAACCGCCGCAGCCCGTCAGACCTGCCAGCAGTAAGGATCCTGCCATCAGCATAGCCATCAATTTTTTTCCTTTCATTTGCTTTTCCTTCTTTCTTTTTATAATTGAAACGCTTTTCCGCGTTTGCATACGTATTCAATTGCGGAGAATAAAAGAATTATTCTCCTGCTGAGGGACAGAATGTGTCTCGGATGATCAATTTGCTGTCCAGTATATATCGGTAGGTATCCGGCAGTTTGTTCGATGCCATTGCCATGACCCATTCTACTGTTAAATTGATAATCCTGTCATAATCTACTGCCACAGTGGTTAAATGCGGCGTAAACCAGCTGCCCATCGGGATATTATCCGAACCAATCAGAGCCACATCATCCGGCACCTGAATGCCCTGCTCGCGCAGTGCTTCCAGCGCGCCTAATGCCATCATATCGTTCTGTGCAAAACACGCTGTACCCGGCTGGAACAGTTCAATATGCTCCAAAACCTGCTGCGTAGCCTGCTTCAGGTTGTAATCTGCATGCAGAATGTGCGTATCTGACAGCTTATGCCCATGCTGATGCAAAACACGTGCAAAAGCTTCATGTTTATGTATCACGTCGATTCGATCCTGCGGTCCGATAATTTCCACAAATCGTGTATAGCCAGCTTCGCAAAACGCCTTGCCGACCAGACCGCCAATCTGTGAATGGCTCGGGGCGATCATATACGACTCATCCAGTGATTCATTCGTATCGTAAATATAGATAAAAGGAATTTTTGTTTCATGCAGTAGGCTTTTGACACGCTCATCCACCTGCGGTCGGTTAAAGATCAGGGCATCAAACCGTCGATTGCTGATACTCTTTTCGATGGAAAAAAACTCACCGTATTTCCCTTCATCGAACACCGGCACCAGATCCAGCCCTTCCTTTACGAGCTGCATACGTATGCGATAGTAAATGTCACTTTGAATATAATGGTTTGCAAAGCCGGTAAAATCCTCTGAGAATACATATCCGATCACACCGGTGCGGTTGGTTTTTAACCCCCGTGCGTTAGTGTTAAACTGAAAGGAGTATTCTTCCGCCAGCTTTTTGACTCTTGCCTTGGTTTCTTCTGAAACCAGCGGACTGTCATTCAGGCAACGGGAAACCGTTGATTGCGACACACCAGCTAATTTGGCAAGTTCGACGGAAGTAATCGTTTTCAACTGTTTTCACCTCTTTGCATACGTATGAATTACTTGTCTTATATATAGCATATTTGCAAAATAAACACAATAGCCAAACGAATATTTGCAATTATTTCGTTAGTATTGTCCAAATTCTCATAGCTGTTTTTAGTATTCTTGCTCTTACTGAAACCCGATCGGACCCTGTTCGAGCTTCAGAAGCACTTTAGTATACGCTTATCTCGTTCGCTTTCTTTACCGGCTCCTGAGGTTTGACTGAAGAAGAATGATTAAAGAAGTTTGATTCGGTAAAGAAATAAATATATTACCCCATTTTGCATTTCCTCAAATTCCATCCGCTTATTTACCATATCCCCTATAACTTACCTACCATGCGAAAATAGGGTAATGGTAAAAAGACAAGAGAAAAAGACCGCTTTCCTGCGGTCTTTGCGTGAGTTTAAGAGAAAACAGGTGGAAATATATCTTTTGAGCGCACGACAACAAGCCATGAGGGAAATCATGGCTTCGTCTGGAGTTATTTAGTCTTGATACTCGCCGCGTGCGATCGCTTCCTTGCGGCGTTTCCGGGCGTCGGCTTTCTGCGCGAGCCAGATCTGCTCCCAGTCCGCAAGCGGCCGTTCTGCCGCCGGCTCACTGTCCGGGGAAATCTCCGCTTCCGTTACGACCGGCTGTTCGAGCAGCTTCTCGTGATGGGCAAACAGCGCAGTCTGCAAATACGCGACCGGGTTTTTAACGCGGCTGTAATCGATGGAAACGCTCTCTAAGAAACGTTGCACGCTTTCCGAGGTAATAACAAGGGCGACTGCCTTGCGGCGCTCCTGCGCGATCTGTGCGCCCTGTACGGTCAGCTGCGGCGCGCAGGAAATGTTATAGACGGCGGAAACCACATTTCCGGTCAGCACGTTCCCGTATTTCCTGCGCAGCACTTCGGCGTCGAGCTGCTGCTCGATCTTTCGGCGTTCCTTGCGGCGGACGGCACGGGGCTTGTCCTTGACGCAAGGCTTGCGTCTGGTAATGTTGGAAATCTGCGCTTTGAACTTCTCTAAGTATTCCCCGATTGTCTTAAAGGTGGAAACCGAACCGTCGTAATGGTGGTTGACCAGATACGGCGTTTCGCGGTCGGGCGTTTCGCACAGCTCATACTCATACGACCAGTGGTTGCGTTCCTCGCCGGCCGGGTAGCGGTGCTGCTTGAGCAGACCGGCAATCTTGAACTTCTTCCAGAGCGTCGAGAAATGCTTGAGCTTTTCCTGGCAGAACGAACGAACGCCTTCCGGACGCAGGATGAAGCCGGGGATTTTCTTGAGGGCGCTGACAAGCGCGTACAGACCCTTGTCTGCGAGGGAAATGGTCTTGTCGCGCAGGATATCGGTGGGAATGTTGGTGTAGTCCTTGTGCTCAAACGCGATGAATGCGCAGTCGCCGTTCGGGCGGTTGTGCTCCGGGGAATACACGTAGTTCATCGCCTCGCCCGCCTGCTGCATCAGGTTATAGGCATGACAGAAGGCACCATTTTCCGCAGTCGAGAAAAGGTGCTGTAAGTATCCCTTGTCCTTGAGTTCCTTCCAAGCCTTGTTCAGCTGATAGCGGCTGTCCGAGCAGGCATAGGCCAGACGGCGCTTGCTGAGCACAAGTCCGGGCAGGCCGATCAAGGATTTGATCACCGCATAAAGTCCCTTTGCGGGAAGGGTAAGGTCAATATCTCGCATGACGGCGTTGTAAATTGTGGTATACCCGGCCTCTGCCATGACCTTTCCCTCCTTTCTTTCCTTCGTCTTTTTGCACAAGAAACAAAAAAGTCGTCCGATGCTCTCACACCAGACGACTGAAAAAACCTTGTTATTTTCGTTCAAAAATCGAATTCTTTGTGATGTTGCACAAGCTGTGCAGGCTGTCAAACTCGGAAAACTTGATTTTCGTCGAAAAACGCGCTCTGCCTTGACATACCGCTTTTACGATTGTATAATAACTATACAAGTAAGCAGTATGCGCCATTTGGTAGTGCCTGGTTTTATAACTACCGACTGTGCGCGTTTGGGTCTCAGTGTGGTGAGATCTTACCGCCCGCTGGTGTTGGTAGCACCAAGTGGCGGATATTGCTTATGAAAGAGCTGATGCCTGCAAGCATCGGCTCTTTTTCTTTCTGCTATTAAGAATAGCATGCAAATGGGGAATTGTCAATCTTTATCGGCGCGCTGCGGAAATATCCTGACGGATGGGCAGCGGACGCCCGGATACGACAGTTCCCTATACTTTTCGACAGGTATCTGCTATACTTTGTTTGCGCATTGTGATATAATTCCAATGTTGTCACACCCAATCCGGCAACGGAAAGGGGGTGGGTCGATTGAACCTGATTATTTCTTTCTTGGTTTCTGTTATGGCAGGTGTAGTCAGCTACTACATCTGCAAATGGTTAGACGGGAACGACAGTGACAACTAGCCAAAATGAAAACCCCGGAGGTGCCACTCCGGGGTTTTTGCTTTGTGGGTCGCTTGACGACTATTTCTTTCTTAGCTGATATTAGTATAGCACATAACACAGCCAGAATCAAGTATAGCCGGCTTCTATCCGGCTTATGCGCCGCAAGAAAGAAATGCTGCGTAGAATATGAAAAGCCTCGGTGCTGGAACACCGGGGCGTTTCGCGTACTCAATGAGCAGCCTCATCTTTTTTTGCCTATTGTTATTATAGCACAGATGGGCGGCCTTGGCTATACTTTGTTTGCGCATTGCGATATAATTCCAATGTTGTCACACCCAATCCGGCAACGGAAAGGGGGTGCGTTGCATGAACATGATAATTTCGTTCTTGGTTTCTGTTGCGGCAAGTGTTATCAGTTATTACATTTGCAAATGGTTAGACGGAAACGACAAGTGACAACTAGCCTAAATGAAAACCCCGGAGGTTGCGTCTCCGGGGTTTTCGCTTTGTGTGTTGCATGAAGATAACTTCATTCTTGATTACTGTCATTATAGCACATAACCCGGCCTGAATCAAGTGTAGCCGGCTTGCGGCTGCGGTATTCTTTGGACAGACAATATACTCTGTTTGAATTCTGTGATATAATTTCCATGTTGTCACACCCAATCCGGCAACGGAAAGGGGGTGTGTCGATTGGACCTGATAATATCATTCTTGGTTTCCGTTGCGGCGGGCGTAGTCAGCTACTACATCTGCAAAT
>OODS01002481.1_pt1 | contig 10516 bp, 9 predicted proteins | sample 1671531 | NCBI WGS metagenome assembly OODS01 (sample SAMN06348166, study PRJEB24527) | human gut metagenome | biome: human gut; feature: ankylosing spondylitis patient; material: feces | host: Homo sapiens | place: China | collected 2015-10 | reverse complement strand
TTTGTCCATCTGGCGGCAGATTCTTTTCCGAGATCTGCCCACTTTCCAGCGGCTCACCAGTTACCTTGTTGTAGGTGGCAAAGCCGACGCCTGCGCCATTCTCTCGCAGATGCAAGTATTTGTCGTCATTGATGAGATAAACAGCTTCTTTGGTTTGTTCCATCAGCACCCACCTTCAAATTCCAGAGAAAATCTGCTGCGGCCATCCGCTTCACAGGACAGCAGCACGGTGGCGTTGTAGGTCTTGCCCTTGGCGCTCTTGCAGTCCTTCAGCCGGACCCGACCATCCCGCAGCAGCTTGTCTGCCACATGGGCGTCCAGACGCTTGCCCAGACGCTTAAAGAACGCATTGTCCTTCCACAGCACGAAACGGCAAGGGTTGGATTCACAGAACCAGCCCTTTTCACGCTCCACAACGTTTGCACCGCAGTTGGGACAGACACCAATGATTTTGTTTTTCATAAGCGCATTCGCTCCTTTCGCAGCCTCGGTGGTCGTTACCAGCGAGGAGATCATCTCTTTGATTTCAGTCATAAATTCACTCGGCTCCATTTCGCCACGTTCGATTTGCAGCAGTTTCGCTTCCCAGTCAGCCGTCATATCCGCAGACTGAATCTCTTCGGGCATTACGGTAATAAGGGCTTTGCCCTTGTCGGTAGGCAGCAGCACCTTGGTTTTCTTGCTGCCTTTGCGTTCCAGAAAGCCCTTCTGCACCAGTTTTTCGATGGTGGCGGCTCTGGTTGCCGGGGTGCCGATGCCCTGACGTTCCACGCCCTCCGGCATACTGTCTGCACTGGCGGTTTCCATAGCGTGCAGCAGGGTGTCCTCGGTAAAATGCTTCGGCGGGGACGTTTGCCCCTCTTTCAGTTCGGCACCGGAAACGCTGCACCGGCTCTGCTCCTGCACATCCGGCAGAACAGCCGGTTCTTTCTGCTTGCCCAGCAGCTCGCCCAGCATTTTTCGCTCCACTGCTTTCCATCCCTCGGACAGCACAACTTTGCCTTTGGCGGTAAATTCTTCGCCTGCGCAGATGGTAGTCAAGGTGGTTTCTGCATAGCAGTAAGGCTCACCCACGGCACAGAGCAGCCGTGCGGCAATCAGCCGCAGGACATTCCGCTCCCCGGCAGGGAGGGCGGCAAGATCTGCGTTTGCCATGCTTTTCGTGGGCAGTAGCGCATGGTGGTCGGTGACTTTGCTGCCGTTGATGACCTGCTGCACATGGATGGGAAACGGCTCTTCCACAGCAAACGCCCTACCCGTGTCCGTCACCAGCCCCGGAAGGGATGCCGCCATATCCTCCGTCAAAAACCGGCTGTCTGTGCGGGGGTAGGTGATGAGCCTTTTTTCGTAAAGACTTTGGGCATAATCCAACGTCTGCTGCGCCGTAAATCCCAACAGACGGTTTGCGTCCCGCTGCAATGCGGTAAGGTCATAGAGCTGCGGCGGGCTTTCGGATTTCTCCTTGCGTTCCATCTTTTGCACCGTGGCACGCCCCTCCTTTCGGCATTTGGAAAGCAGCAGTTCGGCATCCTCTTTTTGAGCAAACCGTTTGCTGGATGCCGTGCACCCGCTGGTCAGTTCCAGATCCACCGTGTAGAATTTCTCCGGCACAAAGGCGGCAATGGCAGCTTCCCGCACTACCGTCATGGCAAGCACCGGGGTCATAACACGCCCCACCGCCAGCGGTTGACCGTACAGACACGAAAAAAGCCGGGACGCATTGATGCCGACCATCCAGTCGGCACGTTCCCGGCAGAGTGCTGCATTGTACAGCGCATCGTATTCAGTTGACGGTTTGAAATGGGCAAAGCCCGCCCGGATAGCGGTTTCCTCCATGCTGGACAGCCACAGGCGGGTAAAGGGCTTTTTGCACCCGGCTTGCTGGTACACCAAGCGGAAGATCAGTTCTCCCTCGCGCCCGGAATCGCAACTGTTCACGATGCTATCCACATCCGGGCGGTGCATCAGCTTTTGCAGGATGCCGAACTGCTTTTTGGTGCCAGCAGACACCAGATACTGCCACTTTTGCGGCAGGATGGGCAGGTCTGCGATGCTCCACTTGACGTACTTGGCATCGTAGACATTGGGTGGAGCCAGTTCTACCAGATGCCCGATGCACCAGCTGACGAGATAACCGTTGCCCTCCCAATAACCATCCTGTCGATTGGTCGCACCGAGAACCTTTGCGTAAGCTGCCCCGACTGAGGGTTTCTCGCTGACCACAAGCTGATAAGACAATAAGCATCAACTCCTGTTCTTTTCAGATTTAGATATGTAAGGCGGCAAATGCCGCCTTAAAATCAGATGGGTTCGGTATCCTCCTCGCCGGTGTCCTCCGGCTCGTCCTCGGTGGGAATCTCAAAATCGCCCTTGTCCTCGGTATAACCTGCATCGGGGTCGAGGGCTTCTTTTTCTGCCTGCTTTTTCTGCTTCTGCTTTGTGAAAGCGTAGAAGCCGCCGCCTGCCGCCAGCGCAATCAGCACGACCACACCCAGAAAGCCGGATGCGATCTTTGTGACCTTGTTTTCCTTGGGCTGTTCTGTGCCGGATGCTGCCGCTTCTTCCGCAGCTTTCTTGGCTTCCTCCTCGGCTTTCAGCCTGTCCTGCTCTGCCTGCGTCGCCGCTTCTTTTTCAGCGGTATAAGCGTCTGCATCTTCTTCCTCCATCAGCGCCAAAAGGTCTGCTTCGTCCACCAGATTCATAAAGTGGACGGTCTGCTGCCCTTTGGCGTTGCGGTCGATGACCAAGTAGAACGTATTGCCCGACTTGCTGACCAGCGTAATAAACTGCTGACCGCTGCCATCGGAATAGTCGGTGTGGTAGTCGTCTACCAGCGTCAGGTTGCCCTCCGGGGTCAGGGCACCAGAGGTTTCATCTGTGATGGTGACAACATCCTCCTCCACGACTTCCGGCAGAACCGGCTGCTCCACCGGGGCGACTTCTCCCTCAAAAGCAAAGGCGGGAGCCGCCATGCCAGCGCACAGTGCCGCCGATACCAGCAGCGCACCCAGTTTCTTAATCTTCATCTGCATCGACCTCCTTCTCAAAAGTTGCACCCACGGCAGACAGCGCAGCCGGGTTCGGGGTGGCAGTTGCCGACTGCCGCAGCAGGGCAGCAAGCTGTTCCGGTGTGACCTTTGCGGTCCGCACCATTTCGTTGACCTCGGCGGAATCCTCCTCCTGAATGCGCCGTTCCAGAATCTCGATGCGGTTGTTCAGTTTGATGCGGCGCTCCTTCTCTTTTTCCAGCATCGCCCGCAGCTTATCCGATTTTTCGCTCATAGTAATTCCTCCAATCATTTTGAAAGCCGTCCGAACCCGGCGAGATGCTTCTCCCAGTAGGACGAGTGAATGTTTGCGTACTTGATGGGGTCTCCGGCACTGACCATCATGCCATTGCCGAGGTAGATTCCAACGTGACTTTTTCCGGGGGTATCATACGTTCCCTCGAAGAAAACAAGGTCACCGGGCTTTGCTTCGGCTTCGGAAATGTGCTGGCTCTTGTTCCACAAGCCGTTTGCGGTGGTGCGTCCCACATCGTAGCCGTTCTGGTTGTATACCCAGCAGACATAGCCGGAACAGTCGAACCCGGTTTCCGGGGTAGAGCCGCCCCACACATAGGGCGTACCCACATACTTTTGGGCTTCCTTGTAGATGGCGGCAAATTCGCTGTCGGTCAGTGCTTCTGCCGGCACCTGATAGTCGATGCCCGGTGCGCCGGAGCCATCGGAGCCACCGGGCGGCAGACCGCCGTTGAACAGGTAGGGTCTGCCACCCAAGGTATCCTGAAAGATCTCGTACCGTTTCCACTGGTCGTTGTCCAGTTCCTCCCGGATGACTACCTCCAAGCCACGGTTCACCAGCTTGGTGTGGAAGATGCGGTACTCATAGGGCACCTGCGTAGGAATTGGGATTCCTGCCGGGCTGATGACCCACACAGTCATATACCGGGTCTGCACCTCCACCCATGTGGTGAGCTTGTACTGCTTTTTGAAGGTCTCCTTCAGCTTGCCCTGCACCTCCGACCGGGTGTAATCGTCATACAGAGTCGTGAGAAAAGAGGTCAACTGCCACGGGTCGTGCTCGATGGGGTCAAGGTGGTACTGGTACTCGTTGTAGCCGGGATGGTCGGTGGGGGTGCGCTTGATCTTTTTGTCCAGCTCCTTTTCCAGCTTCTTGTAGTCGGTTTCGGCTCCCCGGATGTCCCAATCCTCTGCGGTGTAGATGGTCTGCCCGGATACCTGCGTGGTGCCGGAAAACAGAATGGAACAGGACGAAAATGCCGACATGACCAGCAGCAGGAGCAAAAGAAAAACGCCCACGATCACCAGAACGTGTGCGTTGCTCTTTGCAAAATTGGCAATGCCGTTGACTGCGGTGCTGACGGCAGTTTTGCCTTTTTCCACCGCCTGTTCCATGCCGGACCGGGCGGCAGATGCACCGTTGGATGCTGCCTTGCCGCCTGCGGTCTGCGCCGCCGTGCCCGACCGGGCGGCGGCATAATAGCTCTGCCGGATGTCCTGCTTCTGCCGCCACCGTGAAAGCCAGTTGGAGCCACCCTCGCCGGTGCCGGATGCGCCTGCATCTTGTGCCGCAGTCGGCTTCTGCGGGGAAGATTTTGCGGTTTTGGCACCCTTCTTGCCCTGCATCTTGGCTTTCTTTTTCAGCTTCCGGGCATAGATGTTCTTGGAAATATCCCGGACATTTCCTGCTGCCTTTTCGCCCTCGCTTAAAGCCTGCGTGCCCACATTGTCATCCTCGTACTGGTCAACCTCCCGGTGTACCGCAGACCGGGCGGCATGGGCGGCGTACATCTCCCGCTTCTGCGCCTTGCTCAACCGGCTCAGTTCGTCCGGGGTCAGCTCCGCCTTGCCGAACCGCAGATGCTGGGCTTTTTCGGCGGTCTTTTCCGCATCGGTTTTCAGCTTCTTCTTTCTGGGCACCGACTGCTCCACCTTGGCTTTTTTCGGGGGTGAACGGGTCTTTTTGGCGGACGATTCCTCTTTGAGATTCAGCTTCGGATTACTCATTTCTATGCGCCCTCCGAGATCTCGTTGAGTTTGGTCGTAAGGATGCGGTAGAGTTCAAGGTCTTTCGGGAAGTGGTCAACGAAGGGCAGGATCACGTTGCCGAAAAACAGCAGCCCTTCGCCTTCGCCGGAGTGGGTCACATAGGAAAGCTGATGGGGCGAAATATTAAGCTGTTTCGCAAGAATCTGCCGGTCGCCGTTGGCCTGATTCAGCATATACACAAAGTCCGAGTTCTCGAAAATGTTCGATACTTCGGGGCTTGCCAGCAAATCTTTGACGTTCTGCGTTAGGGCTGTCGGGATGCCGCCCCACTTACGGAAACGTTTCCAGATCTCTACGGAATAGGCGGCTGTCTGCTCGTCTTTCAGCAAAAGGTGGAACTCATCGGCGTAGTATCGGGTCGATTTGCCAACGGAGCGATTGGCGGTCACACGGCCCCAGACCTGATCCTGCACGATGAGCATACCGAGCTTTTTCAGCTGCTTTCCCAACTGCTTGATGTCATAGCAGACGATGCGGTTGTCGATATCCACGTTGGTGCGGTGGTTGAAGATATTCAGACTGCCCTTGACGTAGATTTCCAGAGCAGCTGCAACATGATGGGCTTCCGGCTCATCCTGCGTCAGCAGAGCATTGTAGAGATCTTCCAGCATCGGCACGGTTTCGGGACAGGGGTGCTCAAAGTAAGGAGCATAGATTTTGTGGACGCAGCGGTCAATGACCGTCTTTTCCACCGGCTGCAACCCCTCTTTGCCGCCGACTACAAGTTCGCAAAGGGAAAGAATAAAATCGGCTTTCAAAGCCAGAGGATTATCTTCCTCGGAGTAGTTGGCATTGATGTCCATCGGGTTAATATACTGGGTGCTGGAAGGGCTGATATGGATGACCTGCCCGTGCAGACGTTCCACCAGTGGAGCATACTCCGACTCAGGATCGCACACAAGAATATCGTCATCCGTAACGAGAAAAGCATTGCAAATTTCTCGCTTTGCGCTGAACGACTTGCCAGAGCCGGGAGTGCCCAGAATCAGACCGTTGGGGTTTTTCAGCTTTTTGCGGTCCACCATAATCAGGTTATTGGACAGGGCGTTCAAACCGTAGTACAGGCTTTCCTTACCGTTGTCGAACAGCTCCTGCGTAGTAAACGGCACAAAAATTGCCGTGCTGCTGGTGGTCAGTCCCCGCTGAATTTCAATCTGGCAGTCTGCCAGCGGCAGCGAGGACATAAGCCCCTGCTCCTGCTGAAAATCCAGCCGGCACAGTTCGCAGTTGTGCTTCTGCGCAATGCTGACCGCCTGAAAGACGTTGGTTTCCAGTTCCTGCTCGGTCTTACCGGTGTTCAGCACCAGAAAAGTGACAAGGAACATCCGCTCGTTCTGACTCTGCAATTCTTTCAGCAGGGCTTTTGCATCCCGCCCGTAAGTCGCCAAATCGGACGGCAACACGTCCATGTCGTATCCGGCGCGGACGGCTTTTTTCTGTTCCTCGATCTTTGATCTATCGAGTTCAGTAATCGTGTGCTTGATGGTTTTGATGGCCTTGTTCTGGTCAACGGACTGGATGTGCATGGTAACGATCTGGCTGGAGTCCATGTCCAGAAAATCCTTCAAAAGCTGGTCGCTCAAATCAGAAGCCGTGATATTCAGAAAGCTGACCGCCCCGAAGATACCGCCCATCTGAAAGGTCCGGCTGTTCTTAAACGCCAGCGCAGTGGGTGCAATGGCATCCTTTACGGACAGACCACTGGGCACAAGGTCTTTCCAGTTGAAGTGGAACTTGTTGGCACCGTCCATGTTCAGCATCCCGTGCATCAGCCGCAGACGCTCCGTACCGTCCAGCGGCTTTGCCAGAACGCCAAGTCGGTGGAAGTTATTCATCAGGTCGTTCTGGATGTGTTCCAGACGCGGTTTGACCTGCGCCATGCTTTCGCCCTCGATGCCGTAGGTCAGAAACTTCGTTTTGGTCAGGCCGTTGTTGCCCTTGGAAAGCTGCTGGCGGAGCATCTGCGAATATTCCGCGCGAACATCATCAAAGCCGTCCTTCTGGTAAGGGATGCGGATGGACTTTTCAAAGTCTGCGCTGTCCGTGGCAGTGTTCACAAAGGAAAGTTCAAAGTGGATGCTCGAATCAAAAAAGTTGAGGAACGAACACCATTCCTCAAAAATCGCAGTCTTGTCCTCCTGCTGGGCAAGCTGATAATTGATGTCCTGATACTGGATGGTACGGGTGTAGTAGCCGGGGCGCACCCGGCAGGTGCCGTCCTCAAACATCCGCTGGAACGGGATGCTCTCTTGTGCCGTGCGGGGCATATTGGACTTGGCCGGCTTTTTGCCATCCTTATTCTTTTTCAGAAACGGAATCATCGGGCACTCCTCCCTTCATAAGCAGAGAATAGTAGTTGTTGGTCTGGTACGGACGCACTTTCGGTCGAAAAAAACGAGCCCGCACATAGTACATCAGGATTTTTTCGGCGGGCTGTCCGTTCTTCTGGTACATGGCCAAAAAGAACATGGGGAGCATCACCGCCATCATGCCGAGTGTTGCGCCGGTATTGTCTGCGGTATCCCGCAGGACAAAGAACAGCGGAACTCCTACGACTGCCGCCGCACCAAAGCAGATAAGCTGCCGCGCGGTCAGGTTGAAGGCTACTTTGGACTTCACCTTGCTGAAATCGCGCGGCACGGAAATATAAGCTGCCAATCAAGCACCTCCTTTAATGCGCTCCGAGGACGGATTTTGTCACGGAGCTTGTCTTGAACAGGCTGAAACAAAGCAGAACGGTGTAGCCCACAATGCTCCAAATGGAGTTGATGGCATCCCCGGAAATCGCTACCGACTGTATCAGCACGGCATAAATTGCCACGCAGATGAGGATGAGAAAGCCCTGAAAGCCCAGTGCGAACAGGCATTTCAGGTAGTTCTGCCCCATGTGGCTCTGCTCGTGGTTGGCCCATGTTGCCATGGGGATGGGTGCAAGGCTCACCAAGCAATAGATCTCGATCATTCTTCCGTACACGATGACAAAAATAATGATGCTCAAGATCCGCATGGTGATGCCGATGAAGAACGATTGCAGGAACAGGCCGAACAAGGGGCCAACGTCCATCTGCATCAGGCTGGATTGCAGCATGGACAAGCCAATGTCGTTGACACGGGTATTTCCGGCAATGATGCTGCTGGAATCGGATACCACCTTTTGGGTGACATCGAACACCGCCATCACGATGTCAAAAGTATTGCTGATGAGCCACACCGAAATAGCAGTCTTAAAAATCCAGCGCATGATGAGGGCAGGCTCAAACTGTGCCATATTGTTGTGCTGGGTAATCATCTCGATCAGTTCGTAACAGGCGATAAAGGTCAGGATGATGCCTGCGATGGGGAGCACCACGTTCCGGGATAGGGCTTCGATCATGGCGAACACTCTCGGCTCAAAGCTGGAGGGTTTGGTGCCCACCTGCTGGGCGATATTGCTGACCTGCGTGTTCACATCGTCGAACAGGCCAGACAAGTTTGACATAATACCTGCCGTCAGGATGCCCTTGATCCAGTCGGCAATGGCTTTGAGAACGGTTTCCATTCAGCAGTCACCGTCCTTAGCTGAAGTGGTTGATGAGGGTCTTGAGCAGATTCAGGAGAAAAATAATGTGGGTCAAAAACTGCATAATAGCACCGCCTTTCATGGATGGGTGGATAAAAACGCGGCTTGGAGCACGGACATTTAATAAAACTGCAAGCTGCAGAGGGCTTTCCGCTGCTGCTCAAGCCGCCGTATGGAACAATGCCCTCATTTCATCTATCATTTTTGATTGATGAATGATAGATGAAATGATATGAGCAAACACAAAAAGTGTTCGACGGAAACAAAAAAGCCGACTGCTTTTCGGCAATCGGCAAATCATAATCAAAGCTATATAGCTGTTTTTATAAGTCGGCGAACAGGAACCTTATGATAAACATCAAGGATGCGTTTTTCTCCATTTCGCCAAAAGGGGTTCATATAATAACAATCGCATTCTTTACAATACCAAATGTATTCAGCTTCTCCGTTGATCTCTAATGTGAATGCCTTCATTTTTAGAAGCGGATGCCACGGGCAATGTTTCTGAAGCTTTTCTTTTTGACGATCAGCTTTGCAAAGTCCAAAAAGCTTACCACATTTTAGAGGGGGCGGATTAAACTTAAAACGACTATCAATGGGATTTTCTATATAATCATTGAAGTTTGATAATCCAAGTTGATTGAGAGGTCTATAATGAAGCCCTGCATTATGTTGATTTTTTGCCATTATAACAATCCTTTCTCAAGCAAGCATTTTGCCCTCCAGATAGGAGCAGCGGAGATAATCAGGATTGGTGTAGTATACGTTGGAATTGAAATCGGAGATCTCATCCGTGATAAACGACGAAAAAACATCCAGAATTGCCTGTGCAGCATCTTCATCTTTCATGGTGGACAGCACCAGCCCCTGATACAGCATTCCGATGGAGGTTGCAGAAGGGACCGTATAGCGGCACTCCGCAGCAGTATCAAAATCCCCATCCGGGATGTTGAGATCTTCAATCAGCTCATCTGAAACCTGCTCAAAGGACAGACAGTGGTTTACTTCTGCCAGCCGGAGCTGCCGTTCGATGCCGGCTTTTGTGAAGTGACGAATCACATCCTGCCGATGATTTTTGGTCTTACGGGCGATGGTCTCGATCAGGCTGCAAACGTAGAGAACATCATTTTTCTGCTTTTCGGTCATGGATGGATTCACTCCTCTCAAAGGTCAGGCAGTGCAAAGCGTTTACGGTATGAAAGCTGATCTGGTGTGTTGGATGCTTGAACTTCGCCAATGCCCAAAATGCTTCACGGCTGATCTGCCCGGACGTAAATCCATTGACATAGTCCCAGATGGTGTCATCTGCCATGGGACCCTCCACAATATCATAGGGATGGGTTTCGCCTGCACGACATTTTGCAATGAAATCCAGCCATTCGTCCGACATTTCAGGGAAACGCAGGATTTTCAGGTCAGGATTCTCTACATAGCGATAGACGTTCACAATACCATCGGCAGAACGGCGGTCTGCCCAGCGGTAGGCTTGTTGATAGCTGTTCGTGCAGTAGAATCCCCAAGAAAAGTCCTTTGTATACCGTGTGATGCGGATTTCGGGATAGACAACTTCTTCTTTACTGCCATGATACAATAAAATCTCGCTCATCTGATTCACCTTCTGTATGTGAGATCGTTACTATGGCTTTCCTTATTATAAATATGTACCGGGCGGCAATCGCCGCCCGCTGTTCTTAACCGAACAGACCGCTCAGCAGGGGAATCAGGGTAATGCCCACCAGAGCAACGCCGCCGCCAGCCATGAGCTGCTTCATGCCCTGACTCTTGCTGCCGGGGTTGTCGTTACCATAACCTTCCAGCAGGTTGATGGCACCCCAAACGCCGAGGCCAGCACCCAGAGCGACAACCAGAGTCTGAAGAACTTCGA
>OODS01002463.1_pt1 | contig 10589 bp, 6 predicted proteins | sample 1671531 | NCBI WGS metagenome assembly OODS01 (sample SAMN06348166, study PRJEB24527) | human gut metagenome | biome: human gut; feature: ankylosing spondylitis patient; material: feces | host: Homo sapiens | place: China | collected 2015-10 | reverse complement strand
TCGGTCTGGCAGGCTGCCTGCTGGCTGCAAAGTCCGGCGGCGCATCCGTCAACACTGCAATGGGCTATGAGCTGGATGCCATTGCGGCTTCTACCATCGGCGGCGTTTCCACCACCGGCGGTGTCGGCACCGTGCCCGGCATTCTGGTCGGCGTTCTGGTCTTTGAGCTGATGAAGGTCGCTCTGCAGTTTATGAACGTCAACTCCTCTTACACCTATATCGTCCAGGGCCTTGTCATCATTGTGGCTGTGGCCATCGATATCCGTAAGTACCTGGCAAAGAAGTAACTCCCCATTCGCATACAGAGAAGCCCCCCGCCGGGAGAACCGGCGGGGGGCTTCTGCTGTTATTTCCCCAGCTGCCGCTGCTGCAGGCGGTACTGGCGGGGTGTCAGCCCCTCCTGCCCTCCGCGTTTTCTCGCCCACTCTCCGAAAAAAGTTGGAGAACTTTTTCTTTTTCGTTAGATTGCACAAGAACTTGCCTCCTTGTTTGGCAGTTGCGTTGAATTTATGAACGTTCTTTGAATTTTGATTTTTTCATTCGATTTTTATAACACAGCTTCCGGGGAAGTGGTATACTACAAGCAAGAAACAGTGCTGTTAAGTTCGGAAAACAAAGATCGTTGAATGAGGGGTGTCTTATGAGCGTTTACGAAAAAATTTCCGGTTTTGCGGATGAGATCAGCCAGGACTTTGACCAGCAGCTCAAAACTGTGACGGATCTGGGGATGAAGTATATCTGCATCCGCAGCGCCGAGCACAAGGGCATTGCCGATTACACCCCCGAGGAAGTGCGCACCGTTCTTCTGCCGAAGCTGCGGGCCGCAGGCGTGGGCGTTTCCAGCCTGGGTACGGCCATCGGCAAGGTGGAGGTAGACGATGAAGAGGGCTTTGCCAAGCAGCTGGAGCAGCTGGAAACACTCTGCGAAACGGCCAAGCTGCTGGACTGCTCCTTCATCCGGATGTTCAGCTTCCTCATCCCCAAGGATGCCGATGCAGACAGCTATACCGATGTGGTGCTGGATAAGCTGCGTCAGTTCATCCGGATCGCGGAAAAGCATGACGTTGTCCTGCTCCATGAAAACGAGAAGGGCATCTACGGAGATACCGGTGCCCGCTGCAAATTGCTGTTCGACCGGCTGGCCTGCCCCCACTTCAAGGCGGCGTTCGATTTTGCCAACTTTGTTCAGTGTGAGCAGGACACCGCGGAGTGCTGGGAATTGCTCCATGACCAGATCGCTTATATCCACATCAAGGATGCTCTGCCCGGCTGCCTGCTGAATGTGCCCGCAGGCACCGGCCTTGGCAAGATCCCTGAGCTGCTTCGCCGGGCTTTCTGCGAGGAGGGCTACCACGGCTTCCTGACGCTAGAGCCCCATCTGGCGATGTTTGATTTCTTTGCACCAGGAGCAAAAGGCGGTGAGAGCCAGAAGCTCCAGTTTGAGAATAACCCGATCGTCGAGAAGATGAAGTCCGAGATGGCCGAGCCGGGCCGCCCCAAGGACGGCGCAGAAGCTTACGCCACCCAGTATCATGCACTGGTCGAGATCCTGAATCCCATTCTCAATTGATATCCACTCTCTGTTTACCCATAAACTGCCACAGCAGAAGCCCCCTGCCGGGAGAACCGGCGGGGGGCTTCTGCTGTTTGCGGCAAAAAAGCTGGGCCAGATGCTGTCAGCAGCTTTTCATCTGGAATAGGGCAATATTTTGCGGCTTGTCAGTGATTGACAGGCCGCTTTTTTCTTTGTCAAAGGCAGTTTCGTGGAAATGACCGAAAGAGTACACCTGATTTGTGAATATTGACAAAAGTTTTCAAAGTGCTTGATTTTAATTTAGGAGGGGGGGGTATAATGAAATGACAAAAAATTCCTTTGAGAACAAAGCACTCAGCAGCCTTGCTGAGACCTGCAATGCGGAAAATGGAACCTACAGGGGAGGTGACAGTGCGGTAGGAATCTGGAGGGTTCCTTGCGGGGAATCCGTTGCAAAAATGCAAATAGCGATGAAAGGAATGAAGAAAGTTGAAACAGAAAAGTCAGAACCGGTTTTTGGCGGCCCTGCTGGCAGTGGCAATGATGCTTCAGATGCTTCCCATGCTGGCTTTTGCGGATGGCGCACCCGGCACCGGAGAACCGGATGTGGCATGGATCGGTGATACGGGCTATAAGTCTTTGGAAGCTGCTGTGAGAGCTGCTGCGAAAGCGCCAGGGAACAGTGCTACCATCACCCTTGGCGAGGGCGAATACGAACTATACGGCGCCATTAATAGAGAGGATGGGATACTCGTAGGAAAAGAATTGACCTTTGTAGGACAGGGAGCCGATAAGACTAAATGGAATATCCGCTATAGATCGAATGAGTATACTGGTGAGGATGGTGACTACGATTTAGGCGGAGCAGAAAAAGTTACGTTCGAAAAGATGACGCTCCAATGTGGAACCGGTGATTATCACGGTTTTACTTATATTTGGAACACCGTTGTGAAGGATTGCGTCATCAACGGCAAGACCTTCTACTGGGGTTATACCAGTGCAAAGTTTATCAATACGACCTTCAATGCTCCAAGTGGAGATTATGCGATCTGGACGTATAGCTCCCCGACCATGGAATTTGATAACTGCAACTTTAAAGCAACAAAGGGAAAAGCAATCTATGTTCACACGGATGGAACAATACAGGACATTACGGTTTACTTTAACAGCTGCACCATGGATTCCGGATCAATGCACAATAAAACTGCGTTGAAGATCGACGACAGCAACATGGGCAGCCATAAGTTCATCATCTACATCAACAATCCCCAGACCATTGATGCAGCCCTGGATACAATGACCTGCTCGAAGGTGTTCGGCTTTGACGGTAGCTCTGCATGCAACACTGGCCGGACAGAGGTATACTGGAACAATAGTGCGGAGCCGGTCTGGAAAGACGGCAAGATGCAGACGCACTCCTATACCGATGGTGAGCATGACAAGGCCTTTACCACCAGCCATTCGGAGTGGACAAAGATCGACGAGCGAAATGAGTGGCGGGATGTAACGACGACCTGCGATTACTGCCACCGGGAGTTGGAAAAACATCAGGAAACTGCCAGTGTGTACCGCCTCCAGTACAACCTGAATGGAGGCGTTGACGACGAAACTGCCTACAAAGATGCTTTTTCCCATGAAAATGAGAGCGTGACGCTTGCAGCGGCTCCCAAACGAGAAGGCTACCATTTTGATGGATGGCAGACTTGTAAGGGCGATTGCTATGAAGCCGGGAGTAAGCTCGTCCTGACGGGTGATGAAGTGTTTACAGCACAGTGGAAGAAGAATGAGCCTGTCAATCATACCCTGACCGTGACCGGCGGCACCTTTGCTGTGAAAAACGGCGACATTGATGTGACCGATACACTGGAAACCAGCACCGATGAGGCCAGCGGCAAGCAGACCTGCCTTGTGCCGGATGGTGCAGAAGTCACCGTGACGCTGGACCAGACGAAGGTTCCCGAGGGTATGGTGTTTGATCTCTGGTCTACCGGTAAGTTTGAACTGCCGCTGGGTCAGGATTGCAAGGCTGAGTCCATTACCTTTACCATGAATGGTGATGTGGATGTGGCTGTACAGTACCGCAGCGCTGACATTGAGGATGGTTCTGATGTTGTTGGCCCCATCATTGTCGGTACGGCTGTTGTGGCTGGCGGCGCACTGGTCGGCTACACGCTGGGCACCGATCTTGTGGGCAAGATGTGGGGTCTGCCTTACTTCCCCAGTAACCGCAGTGCTCTTGCGATGATGCTGTGGGAGGATGCAGGCAAGCCTATGCCGGAATCTGAGATCCTCTACCCCGATGTTGGCCAGGAAGAACAGGATATGGATCTGCAGCATGCTGCCCGCTGGGCCATGGAGCACGACCTCCTGCCCGACCTGAATGATCAGGATGCAGAGCTGCCCCCTGAACAGGTGAAGTTCTATCCGGACAACATGGTCACCAAGATCAGCGTGCTGCGTGCTTGGAAGAAGGCACAGGACCTCAAGCAGAATGCGCAGTAAAATTTGACATCCTCTGATATATCCCAAACACAGCAGGAGCGCCCCACCGGGTCATACCGGCAGAGCGCTCCTGCTGCGTTTTGTTAAGCTTCAGGAAAGGGGAACACACCCCGCTCAGCGGCCCACGATGAGGTCGCGGCGGCAGCGCAGGCCGACCGTCAGGAAAGCGCTGTTGCCCAGCTGCCGGAGCACCACCCGCTGGGTGTCGGTCTGGCCCTCGCACAGCAGGGAAAGGCTCAGGGTGGTGGAACCCTTCTCGGTGGTGAGCACCAGCGTGGATACGCCCTGATTCATCAGGGTCTTCATATCCTGAATGGTGGTGCGGAAGGTGGCGGCGCAGTCCGGTACGTCCAGCGTCAGGACCCGGCCCTCCTGCCGGGCGGTGTAAAGGACCTGACGGCCCAGCAGGCCCTTGACGGTGTACCGGGCTTCGGTGGTCTTTGCCTCGTCAGCGGAGATCAGCATGATGTCGCCCTGAATGGGGTCACCCTCCGGTGCGCCGTAGCCGCCGTAGGCGGGGTCGGTCTCACCCACGGCAACGTCGCCGCTGTGCAGCGCGATCTCACCCTGAAGCATCACGCTTTCGTCCTGCGGGGGCAGGTAGCCTGCAACAACGGTGTCATCGGCGGCAGCCGCAGCGGCAGGCTCTTCGGCAAATGCGCCGACACTCATGGGGATGGCAAGGGACAGCACCAGGGCTGCGGCAATGGCCTGACGGCCCAGCATTGTATTCAGAATCTTCATAAGAAATATACCTCCTGTACTATGGACGAAAAACCGCCCGTTCTGTAATGAATACGGAACGGGCGGCTTGTTTATTGCAGGGGGGTAAAAATTATTCCTCCCGGTTCAGGATCTCCATGAATTCGTCGCCGGTGATGGTCTCCTTCTGGTACAGATACTGAGCCAGCTCATCCAGCTTTGCGCGGTTGTCGGTCAGGATCTGCACAGCCTTGGCGTGCTGGGCCTTGACCAGCTCCACCACCTTCTGGTCGATCTCACACTGGGTCTGGGCAGAGCAGGCAAGGGAAGTGTCGCCGCCCAGATACTGGTTGTTGACGGTCTCCAGTGCCACCATGTCAAATTCATCGCTCATGCCGTAGCGGGTCAGCATGGCGCGGGCCAGCTTGGTGGCCTGCTCGATATCATTGGAAGCGCCGGTGGTGATGGAGTGGAACACCACTTCCTCGGCGGCACGTCCGCCGGTGAGGGTGGCGATCTTGTTTTCCAGCTCCTCCTTGTTCATCAGGTAGTGGTTGCCCTCGTCCACCTGCATGGTGTAACCCAGAGCACCCGAGGTGCGGGGGATGATGGTGATTTTCTGCACGGGGGCGGAGTGGGTCTGTTTGGCAGCGACCAGAGCGTGGCCGATCTCATGGTAGGCTACGATGCACTTTTCGTGATCGGTCAGGATGGAATTCTTTTTCTGGTAGCCTGCAATGACCACCTCAATGCTCTCCTCCAGGTCAGACTGGGTCACGCTCTTGCGGCCCGCGCGGACGGCCCGCAGCGCGGCCTCGTTGACGATGTTGGCCAGCTCGGCACCGGACGCGCCGGAGGCCATCCGGGCCACGGTGGTAAAGTCGATGCCCGGGGCCAGCGCGACCTTTTTGGCGTGGACCTTCAGGATCTCCTCGCGGCCCTTGAGGTCGGGCAGCTCCACGGGCACCCTGCGGTCAAAGCGGCCGGGGCGGGTCAGGGCAGGGTCAAGGGATTCGGGACGGTTGGTGGCGGCCAGAATGATGACACCGGTGTTGCCCTCAAAGCCATCCATCTCGGTCAGCAGCTGGTTCAGGGTCTGCTCGCGCTCATCGTTGCCGCCGTACTGGCCGCCGCTGCGCTTTTGGCCAATGGCATCGATCTCATCAATAAACACGATGCAGGGCGCTTTCTCCTTGGCCTGCTTGAACAGGTCGCGTACCTTGGAGGCACCCATGCCCACGAACATCTCCACGAACTCGGAGCCGGAAATGGAGAAGAAGGGCACGTTGGACTCACCGGCCACAGCCTTGGCCAGCATGGTCTTGCCGGTGCCCGGAGGGCCCACCAGCAGGATGCCCTTGGGCATCTTGGCACCAATGCTCTCATACTTGCTGGGGTCGTGCAGATAGTTGACAACTTCCTGTAAGTTTTCCTTGGCCTCGTCTTCACCAGCCACATCCGCAAAGCGGATGCCTGCCGTGGACTGCACATAGACCTTGGCGTTGGATTTGCCCATGCCACCAAACATCATGGAACCCGGGCCGCCGCCGGCCTTTTCCATCAGTTTTTTGTTCATCTGGTTGCCAATGGCCGAGAACAGGATGATGGGCAGGACGAACCAGATCAAAAAGCTCAGTACCGGCGAGGACTGTTCCACGATCTCGCTGGAGAAGGTGGCTCCGGCATCGTACAGCCGCTCGGTCAGGCCGGTGTCGTTCATCAGGCCGGTCTTGTAGACCTGCGTCTCGTCCTTATCGGTAAAGATGATCTGGTTGGATTCAATGTCCACACGGCCGATGTTCTTCTCCTCGGTCATGGTCATAAAGGTACCGTAGTCCACTTCCTCCACCTGACGCTCGCTCATCCACGGCAGCAGCACAAGGTTGAGCAGCAGCAGGACCGCCAGCACGATGGCGTAGTAAATCGCCAGCGGCTTTTTGGAAGGTTTGACTTCTTTCATGGGGCAATTCCTCCTTTGGTTCCGGATGCAAGTAGTATAGCACAGTAAAACCGGGCGCAACAGCAATTCGAGCAGAACTTTCCAAAAACTTAGCAGTTTGTTAACAAAGGTCCCCTCCGCATACAAAAAGAGAGCAGCCGAAGCTGCTCCCTTTGGTTTCGCATGGGTTTACTGCTTGGGGAATGCCTTTTCCCACACTTCAATGGTCTTGAACTTGGGCATCCAGCCTTCCGGCTTGAAGGTGCTCTCGCTCTTGGCATCCATGATGCCCTGCTCCACACACCACTGGGCTGCCTTGGCGGTGTCGGCATCTGCCACATCCGCAAAGGCCGGGGTGTTCACAGGTTCAGGTCTGCCTGCGGTGTTCCACACCAGCAGTGCCAGCTGGCCGCGGTTTGCGGGGATCTCTGCGCCCTCGGGCAGGATGTTGTGCAGGATCACCCGGGTAGCGATCTCGTAGCCGCCCCAGACTGCTGCACCGCCCACCAGAACAGCTGCAACTGCGCCGCCTGCGCCGGAATCGGAGTCCACCGTACCGGTATCATCGGGGGTGGTGTCACCGCTGCTTGCCGGGGCAATGTTGATGTACGGATCATTAAAAGCACCCGTGTAGCCTGTGCCGCTTTCGCCCGGATAGACAACTTCTGCACTTTCAGCAGTCGTGCCGGTCTTGATCTCATACTTCTGTGTATGAGTCGGGGTGTATTTCAACTCACCGCTGACAGCATTTCCGCCGCCCGTGTTTTCCAGCACCACAGGGCCGGAGCAGGTAATGGTAACGTTGCCGCCAACGGTTGCTCCTTCGTCTCGCTTACCAGAAATGGTCACGTCTGTTGCGCCCTTGATAATCAAGTTGCCCGCATGGAGTGCCGCTGCAGTATCACTGGTGATTTCCACCTTACCACTGCATTCAATTTTCGTCATGATCGTAGAATCATGACGCTCATCCCAGATGGCACGTCCAGCCGCCTTAATCTTTACGTCTTTAGCACCTGTAACCACAATCGGATCCCAGATTGCCATGTCATTGCTGCTTACGATTTCGACATTGCTGCTGCAGGTGATATCAGCTCTGCCGTAAATCGCATACGAATCATTTCCACCAGTGCCCACGTTTTTAATCGTGACACTGCTGGCTTTGTTCACGACCAAGTCTGTTTCGCTATGAATGCCTATCACATTGCCCGTTCCGGTATTTTCCATCAGGATGTCACCGGCGCAGGAAATAGTAGTTTTGCCATCAATGAGAGCGCTGGAAGATGTACCCGTTACTTCCACATCCTGTGCGCCGGTAACGGTCAGGCTGCCATTTACCACAGCACCGTTCGCATTGCTCAGTACCACATCCACCTTATCCTCGAGATCGTCAGTGATCTCGACCTTCATCTTGCCAAAGCTGCCGGTACCGGTCAGGGTGTGGGTATCCGGGTCATAGGTGAGCTTGTCGTTTCCGACTCCAAGAATGTGCCCGCAGTTTTCGCTGGTCACTTCAATGGGAGGATTATTGCCTATCGTGACTTTGATGCCGTAGTTGGTTGCTTGATCAGTGACCTTTTTCCAGTTAGCGGTCAGGGCCATGTTTTCGTGCACAGTAACGTTGATTTCTTTGTCGGTCTTGTTGCTGCCAGTCCAGCCCTTAAACATCCACTGTTGGGTCTCGTCCGGTGCAACAGCCTTGATGGTCAGTTCTTTGCCGTTTTCCACCTTATAAGTAGTGGTGCCATCTTCACCAGCAGTGCCCTCCAACTTGGTTTCGCCCTCATAGGCTTCGGCATACTTCAGGGTAAGAGTATGGGTGGTCCGTTCTACCCATCTAGCAGTCAGGGTCATATCTCCGGTCACGGTAACGGTGATTTTTTCGCTGGTTTCTTCACGGTCTATCCAGCCACCAAACTTCCACTGGCCTTCGCCCGGTGCAACAGCCTTGACGTAGACTGTCTTGCCCTCGTCCACATGATAGGTAGAAGTGCCGTTTGCGCTCGTTGCATTGATCAGCTCCGTGGTGTACTCTGCATCCGTGTAAGCCTTGGCATTCGTCAGCGTGAGCGTCTTGTTGCTCGGATTCACATACTCGATTCTGAAATAAGAGTATCTTGCACAATCATTCGGGTCCTGGGTCTCAGTGCTCTCGGCCTCGGAGCTGCCTGCATAATAGCGGGCAACGTAACCAGTCGGCAGATTCCTTACCTCCACCGTGCCTGCCTGAACTGCCTCATAACCGTAGGTATTGCAAAGCGTGACCGCACCAGTGCAGTGATCAAGTACCAGCTTGCCTGCTTTACCCCTGTCGCCGATTACGCCATAAATAGCAAAAGCGGTAGCCTGAATTTTTTGCGCATTGTGCACGGTCAGGGTTCCGCTGACGGTCGAGCCGTTTCCGCAATTCAGAGAAAGGGTCTGACAGTTGATATCTGCACCGCCGTTGAGGATGCCGTCAATGCTCACATCCTGTGCGCTGTTCACAGTCAGCTTGCCTTCAACAGCCTGATTTACCAAGCTGATGTTATTATAGTCAAGGTTGCCGCTGATTCTCACATCACCAGCGCTAGTAATCGTTGCATCACCGCGAATCGCAGCATCAGTGCCGGAATCGGATTTTGTGACGGTCAGATCATTGACAGTTGCATTCAGGCTACCATTCACGGCGTAAGATGTACCCCTGATGGTGACGTTTTCTCCACCGTTAAGGGTTACATCGCCATTAAAGCCGCCTTCAAACGCAAAGCCATCGTCATAAGACACGGCGGGATAACCTAAAGGCCATGTCTCGTCAGAGCTGACAGTTCCACCATTCGCCGTCAGGTTGTAAGTAGTATTGCCCACCGTAACGGTCAGAGTATGCGCCGCACTGCCACCTTCTGCCGCCAGTGCGCTGAGGGGGCTTGCCGCCTGCAGCAGCAGGCCAAGGCTCAGCAGCCCGGCAAGGAATTTACGGGTACGTAGTTTCATGTAGGGTGTACCTCCTCTGTTCTATCTTTGATCCTATCATACACCCGTAGCTCCCCCCGGGCATTCGTTTGACACGAATCGACCGAAAAATGCATCGAATCGACCCGTGCACAATTTAGGAAAATTCTGCCCCTTATTTTGTGAAATTGTTTCATTTTGAGAATGAGCCAGATTGCTTGACACTGCCCGCGAATCATGCTAAACTTAGTCCACTTTGAAAAAAGCACAAATGCGTTGACGGGGAAAAAACGAATTTCTTCTGCGTACAGAGAGCCGCCGGGTGGTGCAAGGCGGGTGCAGAGGGCTTCGGTTACTGGCCCCTGAGCGGCAGGGCTGAACACACAAGTAGGCTCTGACGGATGTCCACCGTTACAAGGACAGCGATTCGCCGCAAAAAGCCGATCGTGCAAAGCGGCTGTGCCCAAAGGCGCAGCAAAGAGAGTGGTACCACGGGTGCCCTGTAGTTTGAACTTTACAGGCTCTCGTCTCTCAAGGTTTTCGCCTTGAAAGACGAGAGCCTTTTCGTATATCTGCCTTTTGAAAGCAGGCTTGCCCTCTCCGTCACGGCTTACGCCGTGCCACCTCTCCCAAAGTGAGAGGCCTTGGCAGTACGGCAAAGTTTTCGGTTTTGCCAAGGGCTCCCCCCTTTGGGGGAGCTGTCGAACGAATGTGAGACTGAGAGGGCGAGGACGCTCACAAAGAGCATGGCGCAAGAAGTGTAAATCGTTTAGGAGGACGCACATTATGATGGACGCAACCAAGTACGCTCCGGGTTACTACCCGGTACCCGCAGGCTATGACAGCTGGGTAAAGAAGGATCACATTGAAAAAGCCCCCGCATGGTGCAGTGTGGACCTGCGCGACGGCAATCAGGCCCTGATCGTGCCCATGAGCCTTGAGGAAAAGCTGGAGTTCTTCCAGATGCTGGTCAAGATCGGCTTC
>OODS01002455.1_pt1 | contig 10601 bp, 8 predicted proteins | sample 1671531 | NCBI WGS metagenome assembly OODS01 (sample SAMN06348166, study PRJEB24527) | human gut metagenome | biome: human gut; feature: ankylosing spondylitis patient; material: feces | host: Homo sapiens | place: China | collected 2015-10 | reverse complement strand
TGTGCTCTTCCGATCTCCCCGTTTAATCCCCAGCTGCCGGCGGCCAGCCTTCACTGGATCATCGCAGACAAAGACGAGGCGATCGTTGTCGAGTCCATGAAAGACGGACTCCATGTTCATGACGATCCGGTCGGAGTTCTGACAAACAATCCGCCGTTTGATATGCAGATGTTCCATTTAAATAATTACCTCAGTCTCTCCCCGCGCCAGCCGGAGAACCACTTCGCGCCGGATGCACCGCTTTCCACCTACAGCCGCGGCATGGGTGCCCTCGGACTCCCGGGCGATCTCTCCTCCCAGTCCCGCTTTGCGCGTGTGGCGTTTACCCGTGCACACTCTGTCTCCGGTGACAGCGAGGAAGAAAGCGTCAGCCAGTTTTTCCACATTTTAGGGTCTGTGGACCAGCAGCGCGGATGCTGTGAGGTCGCGGAAGGAAAGTATGAGATCACGATCTACACCTCCTGCTGCAGCGCGGAGACCGGAACCTACTACTATACGACCTACGAAAACCACCAGATCACCGCGGTGGATATGAAAAAAGAGGCGCTTGATTCCGATTCCCTGATCCGCTACCCGATGATCTTAAAAGGCGAGATCCGGAGACAGAATTGACGGAAACGTCTGAACAGTTCCGTTACAATAAATTCAAAATATATTTTTAGGAGGAATTTCCCATGAATCCCTATGCTTTGATCGATCTGCACTGTGACACACTCACAGACTGTACCCATAAGGGGCTGACCCCGGACACGCTTGATGATCCGGACCGTGTGCTCTCCCTGAACGCGATCCCGTCTGACGTTCACTGGGCACAGTTTTATGCCATCTTCATCCCGGATCAGTACCGCGGGCAGGCTGCCATCGATTACTACGAAACAAACCGTGACAATTTTAACCGCCAGATGGAAAAATTTCATGACCGCATCTCCCCCTGTCGCTCCGCTTCCGATATGCAGGCTGCATGGGAGGCAGGAAAGACGGCTGCTTTTCTGACCATCGAGGGCGGAGCAGCTCTCGCCGGTGATATCACCCGCGTAAAAAAACTGGCAGATGACGGAGTCCGCTGCATGACACTTACCTGGAACGGTGAAAATGAGATCGGTTCCGGACACACCACCACTCACGGCATGACAGATTTCGGACGGCAGGCAGTCCGTGAAATGGAAGACCGCGGGATCCTTGTTGATGTCTCCCATTTAAACGACACCGGCTACGCCGACCTCTTTGAGATCGCCCGCCGCCCGTTCGTTGCGACCCACTCCAACGCGCGCTCCATCTGTTCCCACAAGCGGAACCTGACGGATGACATGATCCGTGAGATGGTCCGCCGGAACTGCCTCATCGGCCTCAACTACTGTAAGAGTTTCATTACCGACGGAGGCATCGGCGATTCTCCCGACGACCTCTACCGCCACATCGAGCACTTTTTCAGCCTCGGTGCCTATGAAAACATTGCTCTCGGCTCTGACTTTGACGGTGCGACACTTCCTACATACCTGAACACCCCGGCAAAGGCTGCTGCTCTTTACGAATATTTTCTGGAAAAGGGAATGTCAAAGGAGCTGGCAGAGGGCATCATGTTCCGAAACGCAGAAGAATTTTTCAGAAAAAATCTGTAATTTGCATCCGTCTGCCCGCAAATGCGCACCATCGGCACGTTAATACCTTTTGTGTAGCAGGGAATTCCTCGAAACTTCCTGTTACACAAAAAGGGCGTGTGAAAAATGAAGCTTTATTCTTCACACGCTCTTCGCATCCGATCCTGTTCCGTTTCAGGATCATTTTTTAAGTTTTTTTCAAGGCTCCCTCAATTCCGCCTTCTACCAGAATGCGGGCATCCGAAAATATCTGCGACGACCGGACAGGACTGTCTTTCTGGCACTCAATTGACAACCTGGGGGATTTGTCAAAAAATCAACCTCAGACGATCTTCATCTCTTTCAGGCTTCGCACCCCGATTCCGGCTTCATCTCCAACCGTCAAATAGCCATCCTTCAGCACATGACATGTATCTGCCATATCCGGCTGGGTCGCATAGCAGGTGATATCATTGGACATCGTAGATGCCGGAAGGGACGATGCAAGATGAAGGCAGACAGCTCCATTGATCTGTGTATCGTATGTACTGGTCACTACACAGCAAATTCCTGCGGATGCCGCAATTTCTGAAATCGTAACAGCATTCTGGATCCCGCCGGTTTTGACAAGCTTCAGAACAAACACATCAGCCGCCCGCTCATATGCATACCGTACTGCCTCCTGGACCGTATTGATCGCTTCGTCGACTCCGATCACAACACCGGTATCCCGTTTCAGCTGCTTTGTCCCATTAAAATCATGTTTATCAAGCAACTGTTCATACATTTCCAAATCCAGATCACTGGTCTTTCGAATAAACTTATATGCATCCGAATAGCTGTATCCCGCATTGGCATCCACGCGAAGTTTCATTTCATATCCAACAGCATCCCTGACTGCGCAGACCCGGCGGATATCTTCTTCAACATCCGTACCGATCTTCATTTTTATGCTGTGATACCCTTGTTCCCGATACTGGACCGCCTTTTCCACCGCCTCATCAATTCCCATGATTCCAAGATGACGATTGATCATAACCTTCTCCCGCAGCTTTCCACCGAACATCTGGTAAAGAGGAAGCTTCCGCTCTTTCGCTGCAAGATCATAAAAAGCAGCCTCCAACGCCATCTTGGCCGCTGCATGCTCCGGGAGCTTATGATTCCATCGATTTCTGGCTTCCCACAGATCTGCCGCATCTACTCCTATGATTTCCGATATAAGTTCCTTCTCAAGTACATACTGTACAAATTCCGGCGTTTCGCCGGTAAATTTCGGGAGTGGAGTCGCCTCGCCCCAGCCACAGAGCCCATTCTCGTCTGTAAGCTTTACGATCACGTGACCTCTTACCTGTGCCGGACGTCCATAAGCCGTTGCCAATACGATTGTTTTTCTGTGCAGCAAAAACACCTCTGCTGATACAACTTTTCCCATAGGTCAAATCTCCTTCCTCTAATTCTGTCTCCTTATACGGGAAAAAGCAGGTTTCCCTGCTATTTCCGTTGTTATTCAGTGTCTTTTTATCATACCTGCTGTCAGATCCGCTCTGCCTGTTCCTGAATCTCCCTAAGTCCTATGCAAAGCCGGTTCTTCATTCGCAGATACTCGCTTCCCGCCATTACATAAACATCTAACGGCGTATTATCCTTTGTGATTCCCTTGCAGCGTCCAATCGCTCCAAAGATCCCAAATCCATCACCATAATCATGCAGATACGGTGCTTTTCTGCAGTAAACGATATGGAGCAGCTTTCCCACTGTCTCTTTCAGGAAAAGATCACTGTCCTCCATACTTTCCGCGCGCTCGGCCGCCTTTTCCAACGCCTCTTTCGTTCTGTTCCATTCAGCGCAGATCTCCGTCGTGTCAAACTCCGGTGCCAATCCGGACAATGTCTTCTTTAATCTGCCATCCAAATCTTCTAAAAAGACTGGAATATTTACAGGAATCATCTTTGCGCTCTGAATATCATCCAGCATTTCCATGTTGATCTTTGCATCACGCATCATGATCTTCTCATCGAGTTTATCGATCGTATCTTTCGGGGTATGCCACCATGGTCCGCCGCTTGGGCAGTCTGACAGACGTTTTTCCGGAAGCGGTTCATATTTTAACATGATCGTGATCGGCACATAGGCGCCCCAGAAAGACTGATCTGCTCCACGGATCATCGGAATATACACATCGGGTCTCTTTCCCGTGTACTTTTCGATCAGGTCTGCTGTATAGGAAATGCCCTCAGAACCTGCTGTCCGTGCTACGATCTGCTCTGAGTTTTTGCACCCGGTCAGATCCAGATTCACATGCGCCACACAGTTCTTTCTGAGATCTGCGTAATGGCTGTCACAATACCATGTGGATCCGGAGAATCTTCCATCTGAATGACCGGACCACCATGCGATCCGTACTCCACGCTTTAATTCCGACCGATGTGCATAAAGCACTCTCGCATACTCCAAAAGGATCGCATCGCTGACCGCGTTATCTGTAATTCCCTCGTACCAGGAGTCGTAGTGACCGGAAACAAGCACAAAACTGTCACTCTTTCCCTTGATATCAACAGCCACCATGGAACTTCTACGGATCTTTGTCTCCATTTCAATCGTGACTTCAGCATCCATTTCTCCTGCTGCCATCTTTTCGATCAGAGCTTCTCCGTCCGCACGTCTGATTCCCGCTGACGGAAGGAATTTCATATACGCAGCCTCATCAAAATCCGGTGTTCCCCAGATCATCCCAATATTACTGTGATGAATATAGTCGCCTTTTGTTGCACAGATATGCAGTACTGCTTTGGCTCCTGCCTCCATTGCCCTTCTCACAAAAACGCCCTTGGATTCCCACGTTAGAACGATTTTGTCGCGAAATGACTCAAAACGATCTTTTTCCTGATTCTTTGTGAGTCCTTTTTCCTCGCTGAGAGAGTCATAATACAACGTTCCCTGAAGGCTGTCTGCTTCTGCACTGTAAACATCTCCGACTAACGGATATTCCACTCCGTCAACTTTCGCGAATGCCCGCACCGGGAGGCTGAAAAAGCCATCATACTCACAATGCTCAAACGGAATTCCATACTCCGAAAGCTTTTCTTCCAGATAAGAAACCGCTGCCTCTCCCTCTGCTGTTCCGCTGTAACGGAATAGATGATTGAATGTTCCAATCGTCTCCAGCATATTTTTACTGTTTAATTCTTCAAGAAGACTTTCCCTTAATTGTCTCATCTTAACCTCCGATGCCTATTAGAACGGTCCATAATGGATCATCTGTGCTACGATCATTGCAATGCATGCAAGAACGACCCAGCTTGCAAATACTTTCTTCATGAATTTCATCCATGTACCATAGGATACACCTGCTGCCATAAGGTTTGCCATCAGCGCTGAGGACATTGGAATGATATAGTTTCCAAGTCCGTCACCAAAGTTGAACGCAAGAACAACGGTCTGTCTTGTCATTCCGATCAGGTCTGCAACCGGAACCATAAGCGGCATAACGGCAGCGGCCTGTCCGGAACCGGATGGAATAAATACGTTAATCAGAGTGTTCGCGATAAACATCATCGGTCCCTGGATAAATGCCGGGCATGCCATCAGAACATTTGCGATCGCGCGTACAATTGTATCGATGATCTTTCCATCAGAAAGTACTTTGGAAATCGCTGTCGCAATACCAATCATGATGGCTGCTGTCATCATCTTTGCTGCGCCTTTGCTAAAGTGTCTTGCAATCTCACTTGGCATCATACCGCCGACAATTCCACCGGCAACTGCAAGCCATACAAACGCAACTGCTGTCTCCGTATTGCCCCAGCCAAGTTTGATGCCGCCGTAAACCTGAGCAAGAACACTTACCAAAAATACGATCAATACAAGGATCTGGCGTACTGTGATCGTTGCCTTTTTATCTACGCTTGTATCCAGTCCTTGTTTTCTTGCATTTTCTTCTAAGTCATATACAAGACTGCTTTTCGGATCTTTCTTTACCTTCATCGCATACGTAACGATAAAGTATGCATTCAGCGCAAGGAACACTGCGCAGAGCACTAAACGATAGCCGATTCCGGAGAAAATCGGAAGATCTGCGAATCCCTGCGCGATCGCTGTTGTTGCCGGAGCTACCGGTCCAATACTCTGGCTGCCGCCTGCCGCAAGAACAACAATGGCCACCGCAACCAGCGCATCATATCCGCACATACGGCAGAACAGAACAAGTACCGGAATAAATCCAATCATACTGACCGGGTTTTGGCGCATACCGTAAATACCAAATACAATGATCGTTCCGATCAGCAGCAGCTTCTCACTGCTTTTATACTTGTGGATCATAATATTGATCGCTGCGTCAAATGCTCCTGTAGCAAGAATTACTTCGATGGAAGCCGCGCTGAAAATCGTCATCCAAATCAGACTTGAGCCCGCCAATGCTTTCACTATGTAGTTCGGAATTTTAAGGAAACTTACCGGACATTGTTCAACCCATGTGAAAGAGGTCGCGTCAACGATCATTTTTCCTGTTGCCTCATTCTTCACTCTGGCGAATTCCCCTGCCGGGATGATATATGTCATAGCGGTTGCAAAAATGACAATCATTACCAGAATAACAAACACGTGAGGAATTTGAAATTTTTTCTTCTGACTCATACATACAACTCCTTTTCTTCTTAACTTTGCGGGGGCCTGATCAGGTTTTCTTTTGTGGCTTAACTATAGCAAAATTTCTTACTATTTCGCTATAAACAATGTCACATTGTAATAAATGTTACATTTTTTCTTGTTTTACTCTATAAAGCTATACTTCTTGACAATTTTTAGGCTCAATGATAAACTTTTTCATAACTGTATGATGTATTTCGCTTTCATATTTTTAAGCTGGCGTCCCGGCATTCCCCGCATTTTAAGGAGGTGTGTGGCTTTGGAACGAGAATACTGTGTAAATTTCGAACCATATATCAACGACGAGCTTTCTGAGCTCGTAAAAACATATGGGTACCGCATTGAGGTGCCTGCTAATACCTACTATATTAAACCCGGTCAAAAACTTACAGAAATCACTTATATTGCAAGTGGCTCGACCTCCCACTCCATGTTTGGTCTGACCGGACAGGAAAAGATTTCCTACATTCTCAGTGCCGGATGGTTTCTTACGGAAAGTCTGTTTGCAAATGAAAAAATGTTTTCGATCGCAGAGCGTTATACCTCTGCGCTGACTGATCTTGTTTTATACAAAATTGATGCCAATGCATATGATATTCTGATTGAAAAAAAGGTGTTTCGTGATGCCATTATCCGCAGTCTGAGCAATAAGCGGGCATTCTTACAGCGGGAACTTGAAAGTGTAACTCTCGAATGCGTGAAAGAACGTTTAAAAAATTTCTTTGTTCTCCTGTCCGATCCGGCATCCAGCAAAGACCGCACCTGGTATCCGTTGAGCCATTATTACACACATCAGGAGATTGCCTCTATTATAGGAACAAACCGTGTGACGGTGAGCCGTCTGATCAGTGAACTGGCCCGCGAAGACTTTCTCCGTGTCATTAATAAACGGGTGGAACTCAACAGCATCCATATTACGGATTGACCGTGATCCCACCTTTGATATCTAATGTAAAACAGATCTGGTACTTACACATAATACCAGATCTGTTCTTTTATTTCTTATTCTCTATCTTGTTTCCCCATCTCGTACATCAGCGCGATCATATGTTTTATGGATGCCTTGTAGTCATCCAGCTTCATATTTTCATTCGGTGCATGATGGTTTGCATTTGTATTTCCTGGTCCTACGCCAACGATCGGCATATCCGGCCATGCACGGTGGAAATAGATTGCCGGGCCACTGCCAAGCGCTGTCGGCTCAATCACCATCGGTTTGTCATAAACTTCCGCCGCGGAATGTTCTAGCCATTCCTTTAACGGAATATCCACGCTGGTACGGACCGGAGTATTTCCGCCTCTGCGTACGACTTTTACATCTCCAAAACCATGCTTTTTCAGATGTTCCCGCAGCTGTTCTTCCACCTTATCCGGAGACTGGTTCGCAACCAGATAAAATCCGATCCGCGCGTATGCTTTGTGCGGCACGATTCCTCTGGCTCCATTGTAAAGCTCACCGGCTTCCAGACCGCAGACTGACATGGATGGCTCCATATAGATCTGCTTTTTCAGTTCCAGCCCACTGCTTCCCCGCAGGAATGAGGTCAGTCCCAGTTTTTCCAACTGGCTCTTTTCATTATATGGGAATGCATTTAAGATTTCTTCGTCCTTTTTCGTCACCGGAAGGACATCATCATAGAACCCCTCGATCGTGATTCTCTCATCCGCACTTTTCAGACTTGCAAGCGCCCATACAAGCCGCCAGGATGCACTTGGAACATATGTCCCCATTCTGGCATGAACATCTTTTTTCGCAGTTTCTACCGACAGTTCAAAGCTCACACTTCCCCTGACGCCGAATCTCGCCCATGGTCTTCCTTCTTCATCGCGGCGCCCATTTTCCCACAGGCAGACGTCTGCTTTCGATAATTCTTTAAACTTTTCTGATTGTTCTCTGGAAAACTTAGATAAAGACGGGCTGCTCGTCTCCTCATCGCCCTCAAACAGGAATTTTACATTAATCGGCAGCTTGCCCTCCACTGCAAGAATCGCTTCCACCGCCTGAATTCTTGAGAGAAGAGGACCTTTATTATCCGACACACCTCTCCCATAAAGGACACCGTCACGGATCATCGGTCTAAACGGCTCGTTGGACCACAGCTCATGTTTCCCCTCTTCCACGACATCGTAGTGATTATAGAATAACAGAGACGGATGTTTATCTCCATCTTCACCGGAAACAGAAGCTGAAATTAAGGCATTTCCATTCTCCACTTTCTGAAATTCGTGCGGAATTCCCACTGCACTTAGCTTCTTGTCAATCCAGTTTCTTGTCTCTTCCAATCCGGTCTTGTCCCCTGCTACGCTGCGATGGGAACAAAATTCCTTCATTTCCTCCATCATGCGATCAAAATTCTGATCGACATAATCAAAAAATTTCTTCATGATCATTCCTCCCGGTCTCTTTCTTTTCCTTCATGATATCGGAATCCAGTTTAATTTTCTATATGAATTGCTACAGTGTAGCATGGGTTACATTTCCACTTATCATCTGAGCATCTCGCCGGCATTTTCTTTCTGACATGAGCAAAAGAGACAGTACGGATCTCTCCACACTGTCTCTTTCCTTCTTCTATCTTATTTCACATAATGAATCCTGCTCTGATCGAACCGATCCTGCTGGGTCCGCTCCTCATCCGGATAGCCGAGAGCAAATACGCCGAAGGCACGCTGTCCCGCCGGGATCCCGACGATCTTTTCTACATCTTTCATCCGTTCCTCTCTCGGAGCTACGCCGAGCCATACGCCGCCAAGCCCGATCTCATCCGCTGCAAGCCACAGGTTTTCCATCATGATGCTCATATCGATCTGTGCAAATTCCGGTAGATCGCACTCCTCACGGTATGCGGTCACGATCGCCACCGGCGCTTTTCCTGCCGGTGCGGAGAACGGACTGGACTCTCCGAGCTGTTTTAAGACTTCACGGTTTTCCACTACATAAAACTCCCACGGCTGCTGGTTCTTCGCGGACGGCGCTGCCATCGCTGCCTCCAGGATATAGCCGATATCTTCGTTTGATACAGCCTCATCTTTAAATTTTCTAATACTTACACGGTGAAATAAATCTGCCATTTTTAGACCTCTTTTCCCTTCTTGATATGTTATGATTCTCAAAAGCCATGCTATTCCACGGCTCTTCAATTCTATTCTAAAATTTGTTCCTGCCGCCATTCCCTATTCCCGGCCAGCCAAACTGAAGGCCGTTATAACCAGCTATTTTCCGGGAAAGATTCCCATATTTAAATTTTTTACTGCAATTTTTTAATCTCCAACGGGAAACTTACATCCTCGGAATCCATATATACAACACTGATCTTCGCTCCGCTGTCTCCGCCCAGAGCATCTTCATCCATCGGACAGCCATCCTTCATGAACCCCATCTCAGTTCCATCCGCCGTCACCATCATAAACGTGCTCATCGCATTGGCCGTCGTCGTTCCTTCTGCGTAAGCGATCGTCCAGTCATCATCTCCCGGTGCCGCGATCACCATATTGACTTTCTCCAGATCCATATTGTCATGGATCTCGACGCCGATATAGCCGATCACAACAAGACTGTCATCCGCGATCTCGGTCTCCACGTCACCGATATTCCCGGTCGTGATCACATATTCTCCACCGTCATCTGCTTTGAGCGTAAACGTTCCTTTTTCGTCATTCGTCCCCGTCACGATCCCCTGAAGCAGGTGATAATCCGCAAGCCTCTCATCGTCCTGCGCCGCTGTTCCACTGGTTTCAGAAGACTCATTCTCTGCCGTCCCTGTCCCGGTTGACTCAGCCACTGTCTCTGCTGCCGCAGTTGTCTCCACCGGTTCTGCCTTCTGGCATCCGATCGCCAAAGCTGCGCTCATTACTACTGCTGTCATGTACAAATACGTCTTTCTCATAGCTGTCTCCTCTCTGCAAGCCGCATTTCATTATAGCATATTTCTTATATCTTATCAATCAGACTGCTGACGCACACATTAGTTACGCACATCAGCCTTTCTGTGCCAATATCATACCACATCTGGACAGCGGAAAATCCTAAATTTCTGTTAAATTTATTTTACCTCCTGACATGCCCCTCGATAAGCGGCAAGTCATAAGAAGACCTCTGGCATTCTGATCAGATAATCCGGCTCATAGGTCCCGATCAGCGTCCTTAAGAGCTCCCGGTCCATTCGATACTCTCCACTCATTCACAGTAGAAGATCGCCCGTAAACAAAGTCCAGAGTCCTCGACCCTGTAAAGGACCTGAAAACCGCTATGGAAGAGCTGGAACTGGAATATATCAACCATGCCTACGAAAAGTACGGAAACGTCCGTGAGGCCGCAGAGAGCCTCGGAATGACACCCTCAACGTTCGTTCGGAAGAGACAGAAATATACGAAAGG
>OODS01002430.1_pt1 | contig 10692 bp, 7 predicted proteins | sample 1671531 | NCBI WGS metagenome assembly OODS01 (sample SAMN06348166, study PRJEB24527) | human gut metagenome | biome: human gut; feature: ankylosing spondylitis patient; material: feces | host: Homo sapiens | place: China | collected 2015-10 | reverse complement strand
GCGGCCTGTGCAACACCATCGAGGAGTGGATCATGAGCGCCGAGTACATCATGGCCGGCGGCAACGAGCAGGTCATCCTGTGCGAGCGCGGCATCCGTACCTTCGAGAAGTACACCCGCAACACCCTCGATCTCTCTGCAGTGCCCATCATCCACGAAAAGACCCACCTGCCCATCATCGTGGACCCCAGCCACGCCACCGGCAAGGCAAACCTTGTGGAACCCATGATGATCGCCGCTGTGGCCGCCGGTGCCGACGGTCTGGAAGTGGAGGTCCACTACGACCCGCAGCACGCATGGAGCGACGGCGCACAGTGCCTGACCCCGGATTCCTTCGCACAGGCCATGGCAAAGTGCCGTCAGGTGGCATGGGCCATTGGCCGGGATATGTAACGGCCTATGCTGGTAACAATTCAGAACGCGCGTCCCGTGGGCGGCACCATCACTGCCCCGCCCAGCAAGAGCATGGCTCACCGTGCTGTGCTCTGCGCGGCACTGGCCGAAGGACGCAGCCACATCACCAATCTGGAATTCAGCAAGGACATCTCTGCCACGCTGGGCGCAGCGGCACAGCTGTGCGCCCGTGTGCGCACCGGCGCAGACGATGCTGTGGTGGAAGGGCTGGGGCATTTTGTGCCTCTTGCTGCGCCGGTGGACTGCTGCGAGAGCGGCAGCACCCTGCGCTTTCTCATCCCCATCGCCAGCCTGACCGGACAGGCAGTTTCCTTCACCGGCCGCGGGCGGCTGATGGAGCGGCCTCAGTCGGTGTATGACGCTCTGTACCGGGAGCAGGGCCTGCGGTTTGAGCAGAGCGCTGCCGGGCTGACCGTGGAAGGGGCACTGACCCCCGGCGAATACCGCCTTGCAGGCAACGTGTCCAGCCAGTTCATCAGCGGGCTGCTGTTTGCTCTGCCGCTGCTTTCCGGCAACAGCACGCTGCACCTCATCCCGCCGGTGGAGAGCCGCAGCTACATCGATATGACCCGTGCGGTGCAGGCAGCCTTCGGTGTGCAGAGCCATTGGCTGGACGAAAACACTCTTGCCATCCCGGGCGGGCAGCACTATCACCCCTGCGATTACACCGTGGAGGGCGATTACAGTCAGGCCGCGTTCCCGGCGGTGCTGGGTGCAGTGTGCGGCGGCGTGACCATCACCGGCCTTGCCCCGGAAACGCTGCAGGGCGATGCCGCCATTCTGGATATCCTGCGCCGCTGCGGCGCAAAGTTCACCCAAACAGAAGCGGGCATCCCCTTTACAAAGTCACCGCTCCACGGTGTGGACATCGACCTTGCGGACTGCCCGGACCTTGGCCCTGTGCTCATGGTGCTGGGCCTGCTGTGCGAGGGCACTACAGTCATCCGCAACGCAGAGCGTTTACGCCTGAAGGAGAGTGACCGCATCGCTGCCATGGAGGCCGAGCTGCGTGCCTGCGGCGGCGTGCTGGAAAGCGAAGGCGGCACCATTACGGTGCACGGCTGCGCGGACAGGCTGCACGCTCCGGCGAGTGTTCTGCATGGGCACAATGACCACCGTGTGGTCATGAGCCTTGCGGTGCTGGCCCTGAGTACGGGCATCCCCCTGACCGTGGACGATGCCGAAGCCATTACAAAAAGCTGGCCGAATTTCTTTGAAGCCATCAAGCCCTTGGGCGCGGAGGTGGAATATGCTTGATAAAACAAAACGTTATCTCGTGGTGGGCCTTGGCCTGCTGGGCGGAAAATACGCGCTGGAACTGACGAAAGCCGGCTTCCATGTGGACGGCATCAACCGCAGCGAAGGGCATTTGCAGTACGCGCTAGAGCACGGCTATATCGCCAGCGGCAAGACCCACGATTTTGAGGATCTGGTGCGTCAGGCCGATCACATCATCTTCGGTTTGTACCCCACGGCCCTGATCGAGTGGTTCCGGACCTACGGCCACCTGCTGAAGGAGGGCTGCATCTTTACCGATGTGTCGGGCGTAAAGACCGGTCTGGTGGAGCCCATTCAGGCTATGTGCAGGCCGGGCGTGGAGTTCATTGCCAGCCACCCCATGGCGGGCCGTGAGACCTCCAGCGTGGAGCACGCCGCCGAGGTGAATTTTGCCCCGGCCAACTTCATTGTGACCCCCACGGACAGGAACACCCCGGAGGCCGTTCAGTGGGCCAGGGAGCTGGCCGAGGTGCTGGGCTTCAAGCATATCTGCACCCTGACCGTGCAGGAGCATGACAGGATGATCGGCTATGTCAGCCAGCTCTGCCATGCCATCGCCGTCAGCCTGATGTGCGCCAACGACAATACCTCGCTGTGCGAGTACACCGGAGATTCTTTCCGGGACCTGACCCGCATTGCACGCATCAACGATAAGATGTGGGCGGAGCTGTTCCTCTGGAACAAGGAAAACCTCATCTCCGAGATCGACCAGTTCAGCGGGGCGCTGAACGAGATGCGCAACGCCCTTGTGGCCGATGACCGGGAAAAGCTGGAGGAGATGTTCCGCCTGTCCACCCAGCGCCGCGCGGCGTTTGATAAGAAAGCGCCGTAACCTTTTCAGCACACAGCACTGCTGTTTTTTTCCAGCTCCCCTGCTGGGGAGCTGGAAGCGAGACTGAGAGGTTTGACACAACACGAAAAAATGAGGTGTACCGAATGCCCAAACAGGAAGGCCAGAAATCCAAGCTGCTGGCGCTATTGCGCATTTTTGAGCAGCAGACCGATGAAAACCACCTGCTGAACGTGCCGCAGCTGGTGGAGCTGCTGGAGGCGCAGGGCATCCGCTGTGAGCGCAAGAGCGTGTACAGCGATATTGAGGCACTGGGTGCGCTGGGCTATGACATCAAGCTGCGCCGGGGCCGGGGCGGCGGGTATTTCCTTGCCAGCCGCACCTTTGATCTGGCGGAGCTCAAGCTGCTGGTGGATGCCGTGCAGGCAAGCCGGGTGGTATCCGGCACCACGAGCAGGCGGCTGATCCACAAGCTGGAAAAGCTCTGCTCCAACTACGAGGGCAGCCAGCTGCAGCGTCAGGTCTATGTGGAGGGCCGCCCCAAGACCGACAGCAAGAGCCTGCTGTACAGCATCGATGCCCTGCACGAGGCCATCAACAACGGTAAAATGGTGGAGTTCCTCTACAGAAAAGCCGACAGCCGCGAGAAAGAGAAAAGGACCGTCAGCCCGTGGCAGCTGGCCTGGGAGAACGGGTGCTACTACCTCATTGCCTTTGCCGATGAAAAGGGCATCCGCCATTACCGGGTGGACAAGATGAGCGGGGTCCGGGTGCTGGATGCGCCCCGGCGCGGTCAGGAACAGTTTGCGGATCTTGACCTGCCTGCCTATCTGCGCAAGCACTTTGGAATGTACGGCGGGCCGGAGTATCGCGTTACCCTGCGGTGCACCGCGGATCTGGAAGGTGCCATGCGGGAGCGCTTCGGCACTACGCCCATGTTTCTTCCGGAAGAGGATGGGTCTTTCCACTTCGATGTTCCCATCTGCGTCAGCGACCAGTTCTACGGCTGGGTCTGCGGCTTTGGCGGCAAGATAGAAGTGGTTGCCCCGCCCGAAGTGCGGCAGGGAATGCGGCAGGTGGCCGCCCGGCTGGCAGAACAGCATCAATAACAAAAAAGGACTGCGAAAGCAGTCCTTTTTGCGTGTTTACGGTTCCTTCAATTCCAGATCACTGGGCAGGATCAGATCCAGCGCGGCGGCGGGCTCGGCGACAAGGCGGCGGCTCTGGTGGAAGATGGCCTTTTCCAGGGTGTTGCGGGCAAGGCGGCCATTGCCGGCGGTGCGGGCATCGGCAGCCTGCCAGCGGGCATAATAGCCCAGCAGGGGCTCGGTGCAGCTTTCGGCCAGACGGTACCCCTTGTTCTTTGCCTGAACGTGGGTGATCTGCAGCAGCTCCTCAGCGGTGTAGTCCGGGAACTCGATCTTGTTGGGAAAACGGCTGGCAAGGCCGCTGTTGGCGGTGAGGAAGGTCTCCATCTCCTTGGTGTAACCTGCCAGAATGACCACCAGCTCATCCCGGTGATCCTCCATTCCCTTTACAAGCGTGTCGATGGCTTCCAGCCCGAAGCTGTCCTGTTCACCCCGGTAGAGGCTGTATGCTTCGTCAATGAAGAGCACACCGCCCAGAGCGCTCTCGATGACGCTGTTGGTCAGGGGAGCGGTGTGGCCGGTGTAGCGGCCTACCAGGTCGGCACGGGTCACCTCCACCAGCTGCCCGCCCTTGAGGGCACCGATGGCTTTCAGGTATTTCGCCACCAGCCGGGCAATGGTGGTCTTGCCGGTGCCGGGGTTGCCCGTGAAGATCATGTGCATGGACAGGCTGGCCGTTTTCAGCCCGGCAGCGGCCCGGCGCTGCTGCACCTGCAGGTTGTCGGCCAGACCGAACACATACTCTTTCACGGGAGCAAGGCCCACCAGTTCGTTGATCTCGGCCCGGATGGCATCCAGTGCGCCGGTATAGGCCGCCGGCAGCAGGTCAAAGAGCGGTTCCTCCGGGCCATCGTTCAGCCGGAACAGCAGCCCTTCCGGACGGGCGGTCAGGGCCGCCGTGCCGGACAGGGTCTTGTCCGTGCGCAGGCAGTATTCGCTCAGGGCGCGGAAGATACGGTCACAGCATTCGGCCAACCCGGCGGCACCCTTCTGCGCGGTGCACTGGGCTGCGACATAGTCCCGCACGTCGGCCCCGGCGGAAAGGGTCAGCCCCAGCCGGGCGCGGATCTTCTGGGCCAGCGCGTTGAGCTGCTGCGCGGCAAGGGCGGCCAGATCCTCCCGGGTGTAGGAGGCCGTCTCGCAGACATCCCCCAGTGCCGACACCAGCGCCGCACCGAATTTATCGGCCAGTGCCTCCCGGCCCTTGTGGGAGTAGAAGATGAGGTATTTGCCGCAGGGGTCGATGCGGCTGACGGCTCCCGGGGCCAGCGCCGTGCCTGCATCCACAAGGATGCCCTCCTTGTTCACGAGATACCGGCTGGACAGGGGGGCGCTGCCCTTGACGGCCAGATCGGACAGGGTCTTCAGAAAGCCGGGATAGCAGCTCTCGTAGTGCTCAAAGGCAAGGATCTCCCCGGGTGCGTGCAGGGCAGCGTAGAGGTCCTGCAGGAAGAGCTTTTCGGCTCCGGAATTGGGGTAAAGGGCCAGATCCAGCGTGGCGATCCTGTCGCTCTGCAAAAGGCCCCGGGCCGCCATGCAGCGGACAGTTTCTTCCAGTGCAAAATGCCTGCCTGTGCCTGCCCCGCCTGTGAGCAGGATGACGTTGCGGGCGGCGGGGGCTTCGGTGCCCAGCACAAAGGGGCGGCGCATGGCCCGCACCACGCTGTCCACAAAAGCATCCTGCCCCAGCACCGTCTGTTTGACCTCGGCGGCAAGGCCTTCAAAGCTGCCCAGGTGCTCCGGCTTCACGTCGGTGGTGCCCCTGGCCAGCAGGCCTTCGTCCTCCATGTCCCGCAGCATCTGGCGGCTGCTTTCCAGCGCGGCGGCGGTGGCATCGCTCTGGGTCCTGAGCTGGGCGTTCTGCTGCTTCAACAGCTCGTCCAGCCGTTTCTGCTGTTCCAGAAGCGCCGCGTTCAGGTCGGGCAGGGCGGCGCTGCCGCCTGTTTTGGGTGCAGAAGCGCCGGGGGCGGCCTTGAATCTGCCCCCCGGGCCGAACACGCCGTTCATCAGACTTTCCCAATCATCGGTGTATGCCATAAAACTACCCTCCGTGCAGTGTTTTTTCTTTCAGTATAGTGGAGTCTGGTACGTTTTGCAAGGAAAGGGTTGAAATAAAGGACAAAGTTCGTTACACTATTGTCAAACGAAAGGATGGATTGCCATGGAGCCAAGAACACCTGCTGAATGGAAGACGCTGTTTGAGAGCGAAGCCTTTGCCCGCCAGACGGAATACTACGGCCCGCTGGGGGTGGAGTATACCCCCGCCGGGACGCACCTGCGCCTGTGGGCTCCCACGGCAAAACAGGCAGCAGTGAACCTGTACCGCCGGGGCACCGGCGGGGCCTGTGTGGGCACCCTGCCCCTGCAGCAGCAGGACAAGGGTGTGTGGAGCGTCTATCTGCCCGGCGACCAGCACGGAAAATACTACGATTTCACCCTTACCACCCCGTTTGGCACCTGCAATGCAGCTGACCCCTACGCCCGCTCGGCAGGGGTGAACGGGGTCCGCAGCATGATCTTTGATCCGGCCCGGGTGGACCCGCAGGGCTGGGAGCGGGATGTGCGGCCGGTGATCCCGCCGGCCCGCCGCAGCGTGTGGGAGGTCAGCGTCCGGGATTTCTCGCAGGACCCGGCCAGCGGTGTGCACACAGCCTGGCGGGGCAAATTCCTGGCCTTTACCCAGCAGGGGACGACCCTGAGCAGCGACGGCATCCACCCCACCTGCCTGAATTACCTCAAGCGGCTGGGGGTGAGCTATGTCCAGCTCATGCCCATCTTCGATTTTGGCAGCGTGGACGAGAGCCGCCCCCTGACCCGACAGTATAACTGGGGCTACGACCCCACCAACTTCAATGTGCCCGAGGGCAGCTACTCCACCGACCCCACCCGGGGCGAGGTGCGGGTGCGGGAGTGCAAGCAGATGATCGCGGCCCTCCATGCGGCGGGCATCGGCGTTGTAATGGACGTGGTGTATAACCACATGTATCGTTCCGACAATGTGTTGAACCGGGCGGTGCCCCTCTACTACTTCCGCCAGAACGACGACGGCTCCCTCTCCAACGGCAGCGGCTGCGGCAACGAGTTTGCCTCCGAGCGGCCCATGGCCCGGCGCTATCTCATTGATTCGGTGCTCTACTGGGCACGGGAATATCACATCGACGGCTTCCGGTTTGACCTGATGGGCCTGTATGACGTGGAGACCATGAACCTCCTCCGGGCTGAACTGGACAAGCTGCCCGGCGGGCGGGATATCCTGATGTACGGTGAGCCGTGGCAGGGCGACTGCAGCGCCCTGCACCGGTACGAGGCCAACAAGAACAACCTGAATATGCTGAACGAGCGCATCGGCATCTTTTGCGACAACACCCGGGATGCCATCAAGGGCGGCTGCTTCGATGCCCGGGAGCCGGGCTATGTGGAGGGCAGGCCGGGAAGTTTCTGGGATATCGGTGCTTCGGTGGCGGCGTGGTGCCGCAGTGAAAAGCTGCCGCCCCACGCCCCGGGGCAGATCATCAGCTATGTCTCGGCCCACGACAACTTCACCCTGTGGGATAAGCTCCTGATGGTGCGCTACGCCCGCCCGGAGTTTGCCGCTGTGGACAAGACCGCCCTGGCCCAGAACCGGCTGGCGGCGGGCATCTACCTGACCAGCATGGGCCTGCCTTTCTGGCAGGCGGGCGAGGAGTTTGCCCGCACCAAGAAGGGGCAGGGCAACAGCTACCACTCCAGCCCGGCCCTCAACCGGCTGGACTGGCACCGGGCCGAACAGTTCCACAGCCTTGTGGATTACTACCGCGGGCTCATTGGTCTGCGGGCGGCGTTCCCCCGGCTGGGCGCGCTGGACAAGGCCGGCCCTGCCGCCATCGAGTTCTTCCCGCTGGAACAGCCCCTTGTGGGCTGGCGGCTCCCCGCCCAGTGGGGCGACGGCGCGGCATGGAGCGCCCTGTGCGTCTACTATAACCCCACCGAGACGGCGCAGGTCGTCACCCTGCCCGGCGGCAGCTGGAAGCTGCTGAGTGACGGCATCTCCTCCAGCCTGTGGCGGGGCAGCAGCCGCATCTGCACCGGCCAGACCGTTCTCCTGCCCCTGAGCGCCACCGTGTTCGGGCAGGTATAAAAATACGGTCTGCCGTTGCTTGACGATCTGCAATCAAAAATCCCCTGACCAGTTCATGCCGGTCAGGGGATTTTTGATTTATGGATCAGGAAAAAGATTGGGGAGGATCAGGAGTTTTTCTGTGCCTGCTGGGTCTGGGCGTTCTTCTCGCCCAGAGTCAGGCTGACAGTCTGCATCTGGCCTTCCCGGGCCACGGTGATGGAAAGGGTATCACCGGCGGCATGCTGCTGGATCAGGGTGCCAAGGTCGTCCTTCTGGGCAATCTCAGTGCCGTCGATGCTCACGATGCGGTCACCGGTCTTCAGACCAGCCTTGTCGGCGGGGCCGCCCTGCACAACATCCACAACGTAAACACCATAGGCATTGACGTTGAGCTGTGCGGCGGTCTGGGCATCGGTCACAGCCAGATAGGTGATGCCCATGTAGGGGCGGCCGGAGACATAGCCGTTCTCCAGCAGATCCTGTGCCACCTTGATGGCATCGTTGATGGGGATGGCGAAGCCCAGACCCTCCGCATCGCTGGAGGAGGACTTTGCGTTGACCAGACCGATGAGCTCACCGTTCATGTTGAACAGGCCGCCGCCGGAGTTGCCGGGGCTGACAGAGGCATCCATCTGGATCAGGGACATGGTGTTGGTGGAGCTGGTGCCCTGGATGGTCACGCTGCGGTTCAGGGCGCTGACGATGCCGCTGGTCACGGTGCCGCCCAGCTCACCCAGCGGGTTGCCCACGGCCAGCACGCTCTCGCCCACGGCAAGGCTGTCGCTGTTGCCAACGGTGGCGGGGGTCAGGTCGGTGGCATCGATCTTGAGGACAGCCACGTCGCTGGTGTCATCCTCGCCCACCACGGTGGCGGGGTAATCGGTATCGCCGATGGTCACGGTGATGTTGGATGCGCCGGACACAACGTGCGCACAGGTCAGGATATAGCCGTCGGAGCTGATCACGACACCGCTGCCTGCGCCGCTCTCCACCTGGCTCTGGCCGTACCAGGACCACTGGGAGTAGACCACCTGCTCGGTGGTGATGACCACAACGCTGGGGCTGACCATCTCAGAGACCTGAGCGGTGGTCATGCCGGAAGCGGTGTTCACCGCGGAGGCAGAGCCGGAATCGCTGCTGGACGTGGAGGAAGGTGCCACCTGCTGGATGACCACCTTGCCGCCTGTGTTGCCCACCCGGGCCCCAACAAAGCCGCCGACAAAGCCCATGGCTGCGGCCAGCACCAGTGCAACTGCGCTGCGGGCGATATTGCCGTTTTTCCGGCGGCGCTTCTTGGGAGGCTGCTTGGGGCTTCCCTGTGCGGTCTGATACCGGGGGCCTTCCGGAGGCGGCACCGCGCCGCCATCGCTGCCGCTGTTCGGCTCGGCCTGGGAGGCAGCCTGTGCGGCCTCGCCGTAGGTACCTGCCGTGTTGGCGGTGTTCATGCCGGAGGAGCCGACGTTGGGGTAGCCGGTCTCGCCGGTCTGGCTATGTTCAGAGGAATAATCGTATTCCCACTTGTTCTCGTTATCCATACTGGTTACTTCCTTTCTCAAAGGGAATGGTTCGGAGGGGGCGCTTCTGCCGCACCTCCTTGGAACTGTTTCTATTGTATCCGGTAATTGTGAAAAGGAATCGCTGACCGGGTGAAGAATATGTGAAATAAGGTCGCAGCGGGAAGCCTTGACAGCGGCGCGGGGGCTTGGTATTTTAAGAACGACCCTCTCAGTCATCGCTGCGCGATGCCAGCTTCCCCGAAGGGGGAGCCAACACATCTGACAGGCGAGCAATCGCTGATTTGCAGGGACTCTATTCGGAGCCACGATAGGCTCTCCCTTTGGGAGAGCTGTCTGCGAAAGCAGACTGAGAGGGCAAGTCCGCGAAAGGAGCAAATTATGAAACTGGAAAAGATTCCGGGCGGTTATGCCCTGTATAAAGAGAAAACCATCATTGGCACCTGCCAGGCCCGGCCCACGGAGCAGGGCGCGGACATCACTGCCCTGACCATTGTGCCGGAATGGCGGCGCAAGGGCTACGGTTCCTACCTGTTAAAAGAGGTATTGCGCAGCCTGGGCGGCTATGACAAAGAGATGGCCACGGTGTTTACGGCACCCCTGCCTGCCGATGCGGGGGAGCTGGCCTTCTGGGCAAAGTTCGGTTTTGCGGCAGAGGGCAGCGGCCTGTGCCGCCGCCGCACCCCCGACCTGACGGCCGTGAAGCTTGTGCAGGACTTCCTCGCCGCGCGGCTGGCTGACCCGGGGCTCTGCATCGATGCCACCTGCGGCAACGGGGGCGACACGGCCTTTCTCTGCCGCCTTGTGGGCGAAGGGGGCCGGGTGCTGGGCTTTGACATCCAGCCCGAAGCCATTGCCTCCACCCGGCAGAACCTTGCACGGAAGGGCCTTGCGGCAGAGCTTCACTGCGACAGCCACGCCAACCTCTTACAATATGTACAGCCCGGCACTGTCGATGCCGTGATGTTCAACTTCGGCTGGCTGCCCGGTGCCGATCACGGGGTGTTCTCCCATGCCCAAAGCAGCATCCCGGCGCTGGAGGCCGCCCTCGAGGCCCTGCGGCCCGGCGGGGTGCTCAGCGCCATCCTGTACAGCGGCAAGGTCATCGGTTCCGACGAAAAGACCGAGATCCTTCAGTGGATGCGCTCCCGGCCCCTGAAACAGTGCACCGTCCTCGTCTGCAGTTTCGCCAATTGGGCCGATACCGCCCCCTTGCCCTGCTTCCTCCTGAAAAAATAACAAAAACTCTTGCATCTAGGTGGAATTGCTGGTAAAATATAAATTGTGTGTAATTTTGGAGGGCGGGTCCTGCTCTGTACAACCTCTCAGTCTCGCATTCGCTCGACAGCTCCCCTAGTAGGGGAGCCCTTGGCATTGCGTAAAGCTTTCCCGTTTTGCCAAGGCCTCTCCTACTAGGAGAGGTGGCATTGCGCAGCAATGACGGAGAGGT
>OODS01002427.1_pt1 | contig 10714 bp, 6 predicted proteins | sample 1671531 | NCBI WGS metagenome assembly OODS01 (sample SAMN06348166, study PRJEB24527) | human gut metagenome | biome: human gut; feature: ankylosing spondylitis patient; material: feces | host: Homo sapiens | place: China | collected 2015-10 | reverse complement strand
GCGGAGGAGGACGATGCCAAGAAAACGAAGAAGACCTTTGATACCCTTTGCGAATATTTCCCCGATTTGAACTACGAGGATTTGGAATATCATATTACAAAAAATCAGGAAACGGGCAAAATCAATACGCCGACACACTGGAAATATCTGGTGAAGGGTGTGGAGAGAAGCGTGAAGGAGGAGCTGGAAAAGAAAAAGCTGCTGGGGGTTTATTTCGAGCAGAGCAGTAAGCGCTCTTATCCGCTGAAAACCGTAGCCTGCCATTTGATTGGCTTCAACAACACATGGGGGCTTGAGGGCTATTATAATGATGAAATGACGGGTACGCCCGGGCGTTCCTTTATCCTGTATCAGGGGGCGGACAAGGTAACCTATCAGGATTATGAGGCGCAGGACGGCAATACCATTGTGACAACACTGGATTACAACATTCAGCAGTACGCCGAGCAGGCGGTGAAGGAAACCATGGAAGCATGGCCCTCGGAGAACGTGGCGGCAATCGTGATGAACCCAAATACGGGTGAAATCTACGCGATGGCTTCTGCGGACACCTTTGACCTAAATGACCCCGATGAGCCGACAGAGCTTGCGACGGATGAAACCTTCAAGGAAACATGGGATGCCATGACGGATCAGGAAAAGAGCGACTACCTGAATACAATCTGGAGAAATTTCTGCGTCAGCGATACCTACGAACCCGGTTCGATTTATAAGCCGCTGGTAGTGGCGGCGGCATTGGAGGAGGGCGTAATCACGAAGAATTCCACCTTCAACTGTAGTGGTAAAATTACGGTGGGGGACAGAGATATCAACTGCCATCTGCACAGCGGACACGGCACGCTTTCTGTTGAGGAAATCATGGCACAGTCCTGTAACCCCGGTGTAATTCAGATTGCACAGAAGCTGGGAGCGGAAAAATTCTATAAATATCAGAAGGAATTCGGCTTCGGGCAGAAAACAGGCATTGACCTGCCGGGCGAAGCAGAGGGGATTCTGCATGCGGAATCGCAGCTGCGTCCCGTTGAGCTGGCAACAAGCTCCTTTGGGCAGACCTTCAACTGCACCTCTATCCAGATGGCAACTGCCTTTTCTGCGCTGATTAATGGCGGCAATCTGGTGAGGCCCTATCTGGTTTCGCAGATTGTGGATGATGACGGCTCTGTGGTGAAGGAGCAGACAGCGGAGGTTGTGCGTAAGGTGATTTCTCGGAAAACCTCTGATTATATCCGTACTGCGCTGAAGGCAACGGTTGACCATGGTACGGGTAAGAAAATTGCGATTCCCGGCTATTCCATCGGCTGTAAAACAGGGACGGCGGAGCAGGGCAAGCGTGACAAGAAAAACTGGACACTGACCCACATGGCATATTTCCCGGCGGAAAATCCGCAGTATCTGGTATTCAGCGTTATCCATAAGCCGCAGGGGTATGAGGATGGCGTGCAGACCACCGCAACCATGACAAAGCAGATTATGGAAAACATTATTAAATATAAGAATCTGGAGCCGACAGAGGAAACGGAAGAAACCGCAGCACTCAACGGCGGCAAGACGACCGTAACCATGCCCGATTACACAGACAGCAGCATCTATAATGTTGCGCTCGATTTGGAGGGCAAGGGGCTGACGTATAAGGTTGTCGGGACGGGCAACACGATTACGAATCAGGTGCCGAAGGCAGGTGCGAAGGTGGAAGCCGGCAGTGAGGTGATTCTGTATGTTGCGAAGGCGGAAGGAGAAGCCGGCACAACGAAGGTGCCGAATGTGGTCGGGAAAAGCTACACAGAGGCAGTGAAAACGCTTTCGGATGCAGGCTTTGAGGTGACCTTTGAGGGCGAAACCACGAACAGCACCGTAACGGCGCAGGACCCGAAATACGGCGTTTCCGTAGAGGCGGACAGCGAGGTGAAAATCACGCTGGCGAAGAAGGAGGCCGCAGAGGAAACGGCGGAGGAGCCGAAGAAAACAACGCAATAGAGAAAAGCATAGACACCCTGTCTTTTCTATACAATAATCAGTAAAGGGAAAAGACAGGGGTGTTTTGTATGGAGAAACCGACGATAAAGGCAAAAAAACGGCTTTTGCTTTTTCTATTCTGTTCCATGTGCGGGTATCTGCTGCTGACGGGGCGGCTGGCTTTTATTGAGCTTTTTCGGGCGGAGGAATTGCAGGAGCTGGCGTATGAGCAGCAGACCAGAGACAGGCTGATTACGCCGAAGCGCGGCGCAATTCTTGACCGAAACGGCGCGGGCATCGCCCTGACGGAAACGGTAAACGCCGTGAGTGTGATTCCCGTGCAGGTGAAGGAAAAGGAGAAAACGGCGCAGTTTTTGGCAGAAATGCTGGATTTGGAATATACTACGGTTCTGGAAAAAATTGAGCAGAGGGTTGCCCTGGTGCGCATCAAAACAAAGGTGGACACCGAAACGGCGGCAGCCATCCGCAGGGCGAACTATGCGGGGGTAGAGGTGGACGAGGATGTGCGGCGCATCTATCCCTATACGAGCATGGCGGCGCAGGTGATTGGCTTTGTCGGGAAGGATAATCAGGGGATTATCGGCTTGGAGGCAAAATATGACAGCCTTCTGGAGGGGGAGCGAGGGAAGATTCTTACGCTGACGGATTCCAGAGGGAATGAGGTAGACAGCGAGCAGGAGCGGATTCCGCCCGTGGATGGGAAAAATCTGGTGACAACGATGGATGTGGTGATGCAGCAATATGCGGAGCAGACCATTGCAAAGGCAGTCGAAACGAAGGGCGCAAAGCGCGGCATTGTGATTATTCTGAATCCGCAGAATGGGGAAATTTATGCCATGGCGAATTATCCTTCGTTTGATTTGAATGAGCCGTTTACCATACAGGATGAAGCACCGGCGGCGAAATGGGACAGCTTTTCCGAGCAGGAGAAAAATGAGTATTTGAACAAAATGTGGCGCAATACCGCAATCAATGATACATACGAGCCGGGGAGTACGTTTAAAATCGTGACCTCCTCGGCAGGTCTGGAGGAGGGGGTTGTGACCCCTGAAAGCAGCTTTTTCTGCCGCGGATTTTATGTGGCAGGGGACAGACAGATTAAATGCTGGCGCTATCCGCGCACACATGGGGCGGAAAGCTTTGTGCAGGGGGTACAAAATTCCTGCAACCCTGTTTTTATGGAGGTTGGGGAGCGCTTAGGGGCGGAGACCTTTTTGGAATATATGAAAAAATTCGGCTTTATGAAAAAAACGGGCATTGACCTTGCAGGAGAGGCAACGGGCATTATACATAAGGCGGAGAATGTCGGGCCTGTGGAGCTGGCAACGATGAGCTTCGGGCAGTCCTTCCAGATTACGCCCCTGCAGCTTTTGCGTGCCGCCTCGGCAATCGTGAACGGCGGATATCTGATTACGCCGCATTTTGCAAAGGGGCTTGCGGACGAAAACGGCAGGCTGACAGAGGAATTTACCTATGAGACAGGCGAGCAGGTGATTTCCAAGGAGACCTCGGAAACGATGGAAACGATTCTGGAAAGTGTGGTTTCCGAAGGAACGGGCAGCAAGGCATATATCCCCGGATACCGCATCGGCGGCAAGACGGCAACCTCGGAAAAGCTGCCGCGCAGAAGCGGAAAATATATTGCATCCTTTCTATCCTTTGCGCCGGCGGAAAATCCGCAGGTGATGGCACTGGTGCTGATTGATGAGCCGCAGGGCGTTTATTACGGCGGTACGGTGGCAGGGCCTGTGATGCAGGAGCTGCTGCGGAATATTCTGCCATATCTGGGGATTGAAGCGAAATATGATGCAAAAGAGGCGGAAGAAGCGGCAGAATTGAAAACGATTGTACCCGACCTTCGGGGCATGACCTTAAACGAAGGGAAGAATGCGCTTTTTCAGGCAGGGCTTTCAGCAGAAGCGGAAGCAGAGGGGGAAACCATTACGGGACAGACCCCACCGGCAGGAGAGTGCGTAAACAAGGGAACGAAGGTTTTGCTCCGCATGGAATAGCGAAAAAGAGAAATGGTCTTTCCTTGCATTTTTCAATAAAAATGGCAAAAATATTTGGTTGTAGGAGATAAGTGTGGTATACTAAAAAATGGCTTATTATTGAGATTTATTTATCGAAGCCGAAAAAGAAAGGAGGCTGTAAGAGTGAATCTGAAACAGCTTTTAGAGGGTATTTCTTATGAGGTACAGCAGGGAACGGCGGATGTGGAAATTTCCGATTTCCAGTACGATTCCCGCAAGGTAGAAAAAGACGGTCTGTTTGTCTGCATTACAGGATTTCAGACGGACGGACACAAATATATTCCCATGGCATTGGAAAAGGGGGCGGTTGCCCTTCTGTGTGAGCACAGGGTGGAAAACGTACCCGAAGGCGTAACGGTGCTTGTGACGGAAAACAACCGCATTGCGCTGGCACTGCTTTCCGATCATTTCTACGGACACCCCTCCGCAGAGATGAATGTCATCGGCGTGACAGGCACAAACGGCAAAACCTCGACCACCTATCTGATGAAATCCATTCTGGACAGAATCGGCAAAAAGGTGGGCATTATCGGCACGATTGAAAACCGCATCGGCGATGAGGTGCTGAAGGCGGAGCGGACAACGCCCGAATCGAAGGAGCTGCAGGCACTCTTTCGCCGGATGAAGAATGAGGACGTGACGGACGTTGTGATGGAGGTTTCCTCTCATTCCTTGGATTTGCACAGGGTAGACGGAATTGCCTTTGATGTGGCAATTTTCACGAACCTGACACAGGATCATCTGGATTATCATAAAACAATGGAAAACTATAAGGCGGCAAAGGGGATGCTTTTCGCACGCGCGGCAAAAAGCGTCATCAATATGGACGATGCCGCAGGCGCATATATGAAGGAACAAAGCAAGGGCGAGGTGCTGACAATCGGCGTGGACAGCAAGGCTGATTTGACGGCGGAAGGCATTGACGTTTCCGCAGACGGTACGGCATTTGATATGCTCTGGCAGGGCAAGAGGTATCCTGTACACCTGCATACGCCCGGACGGTTCAGCGTATACAACGCATTGGGTGCGGCAGGGGCGTGTATTCTGCTCGGTGTGCCCGTAGAGGAAATCGTGGCAGGGCTGACGGCAAACCCCGGCGTTTCCGGCAGATTCCAGACGGTACGCAGCAAAAGAGGCTGTCAGGCAGTTGTGGATTATGCACATACGCCCGATGGCTTGGAAAATGTGCTGAATACGGCGAATGAATTTGTAAAGGGCAAGCTGATTGCGGTATTTGGCTGCGGCGGCGACAGAGACAGAACAAAGCGTCCCATCATGGGCGAAATCGGCGGCAGACTGGCAGGCTACTGCATCATTACCTCGGATAACCCCAGAACAGAGGACCCTGCAAAGATTTTGGAGGATGTTGAGGTTGGGGTGAAGAAAACGGATTGCCCCTATGAAAAAATCGTGGACAGACGAGAGGCCATTCAGAAGGCGGTTGCTATGGCGGAAGCAGGCGACGTGATTCTGATTGCAGGCAAGGGACATGAAACCTATCAGATTTTCCCTGACAAAACCATTCATTTTGACGACATTGAGGAAGTACGCAAGGCATTTGGAGAGGATTGCTTATGAAAAAAATTACGATCAGAGAAATTATCAAAGCAACAGGCGCACAGATGATTGCTTTGGGAGATATGGAGGAAGCGCTGAATAAGGAAATCTGGTATGTGACACAGGATTCCAGAGAAACAAAGGAAGGCGTTCTTTTTGTTGCAAGAGTGGGCGAGGTGCGTGACGGGCATGATTTTCTGCCCCAGTGCTTTGCAAACGGCGTGACTGCCTGCCTTTCTCAGAAGGTGGTGGCACCCACGAATGGGGCGATTGTGCTTCTGGTTCCCGATACGGGGAAGGCGCTGCTTGATTTGGCGGCTTATTACAGAAATCTGTTTGATATTCCGGTTGTTGCGGTGACGGGGAGTGTTGGCAAGACGACAACAAAGGATATGATTGCATCTGTGGTTTCGCAGAAATATGATACCGTGTGGACACAGGGCAATTACAACAATGAGGTTGGCGTGCCGCTGACGATTTTCCGCATTGAGGAGCACCATCAGGCGGCAATCATTGAAATGGGCATGAACCACTTCGGGGAGCTGGACAGAATTGCGAAGGCAGTGCGCCCGAACATCGGTGTGATTTCTAATGTCGGCGTGGCGCATATTGAATTTCTGGGCAGCAGAGAGGGCATTTTAAAGGCAAAATGCGAAATGCTTGCACATCTGGAAAAGGACGGCGTTGCGATTCTCAATGCAGACAACGATATGCTGCAGACGTTGGAGGGCAAGCTGCCGCAGAGGGTGCGCTGGTTTGGCGTAGAACATAAAAAGGACTTCTATGCGGATGAGATTGCACAGGTTGGTCTGGAAAAAACAGCCTGCACGATTCATACACCGATTGGCAGTGTGCGCGTGAATATTCCCATTCCGGGGGTACACATGGTGCTCAATGCGCTTTCCGCAGCGGCGGTCGGCGTGGAGCTGGGGCTGACACCGGAGCAGGTGAAGGCGGGGATTGAAGGCTTCCGGGCGACCAAAAACAGAATGAGCATTGAAACAACGAAGGACGGCATTACGATTCTGAATGACGTTTATAATTCCAATCCGGTTTCCTGCAAGGCTTCTCTGGATATTCTGTCGAACGCGAAGGGCAGAAGGATTGCCGTTCTGGGCTTTATGGGCGAGCTGGGCGATTATGCGGAAGAAGGACACCGCGAGGTCGGTATCCATGCGGCGGAAAAAGGCATTGATGTGCTTTACTGCATCGGGCTTTGCTGTGATTACATGGCAGATGCGGCGAAAAAGGCAGGCATGAAAGAGGTTTATTATCTGGAAACACAGGAGGAATTCTGGGAGAAGGGACTGCCTACGCTGAAAGCAGGCGATACGATTCTGCTCAAGGCATCCCGCAGCAGAGAATTTGAAAAAACAGTAGCAAAATTGCAAGGAGTGAACTAAAGTGGGTTCTTTGGATCAGGCAGTCTATGCCATCATCATATCTTTCGTGATTGGGGTGATTTTGTGTCCCATCGTGATTCCTATGCTGAGAAAGCTGAAATTCGGGCAGAATGTGCGTGACGATGGGCCGCAGACACATCTGGCAAAGCAGGGCACGCCTACGATGGGCGGCGTTGCCTTTCTGGCGGCATTCGTGATTACAAGCCTTTTCTTTCTGAAGGGAAACAGGGACGGCGCGGCTATTATGCTGATGACCCTGTGCTATGGGCTGATCGGCTTTCTGGATGACTATATCAAGGTGGTAAAAAAGCGTTCTCTGGGGCTGCGTGCGTATCAGAAGCTATTGTTACAGCTGATTGTAACGGGGCTGTTCTGCTCGTATATCATGAAAAGCGGCATCGGTACGGCGATTTATATTCCCTTTACAGACGGGAAAATGATTGATTTGCAGCTGATTTTCATTCCCTTCCTGTTTGTGGTGTTGGGAACAGTGAACGGAGTCAACCTGACGGACGGTCTGGATGGGCTGGCAGGCGGCGTAACCCTTCTGGTGGCGGCATTCTTCATGATTGTGGCATGGGCGGCAGGCAGCACGATTGCACCTGTTTGCGGTGCGATTGTGGGCGGTCTGATGGCGTTCTTAATCTTTAACTCCTATCCTGCAAAGGTGTTTATGGGGGATACGGGGTCTCTGGCACTGGGCGGCTTTGTGGCATCGGCGGCGTTTCTTCTGAAAATGCCCATTTTTATCGTGATTGTCGGGTTTATTTACCTCTGGGAATCCATTTCGGTTATGCTGCAGGTTGGCTGGTTTAAGCTTACAAAGAGAAAATACGGGGAAGGCAGACGCTTATTTAAGATGGCACCCTTCCATCATCATCTGGAAAAATGCGGTTGGAAGGAAACCAAGGTTGTGACGCTTTTCTATGTGGCAACGGCACTGCTGTGTCTCATTGGTTTTCTGGGCTGTAAATATATGTTCCTGTAAGGAATTTTGGAAAGAAGGAATCAAACGTGGAATACAATGGTAAAAAGGCCTTAGTCTGCGGCATGGCAAGAAGCGGCATTGCGGCGGCAAAGCTGTTGAACAGACTGGGTGCGAGGGTTACATTGCAGGATATGAAAAAAAGAGAGGAAATTTCTGCCGATGTGCTGGCATTGGAGGGGGAGGACATCGTGCTTTACACGGGCGCAAACCCCGATGAGATTGCCTGCGCGCAGGATTTGATTGTATTAAGCCCCGGTATCCCCTGCGACCTGCCCTTTATTGCGGCGGCGGAGGAGGCAGGAATCGAGGTCATCAGTGAGGTGGAGCTGGCGTACCGCCTGACACCCTGCCCGATTACGGCAATCACAGGCACAAACGGCAAAACAACCACAACCACGCTGACAGGCGAAATCATGAAAACGGCTTACAGCGGCACGGCGGTTGTCGGCAATATCGGGATTCCCTACAGCGAGGAGGTAGAGCGGCTGACCGAAAAGGATTGGGTGGTTGCGGAAATCAGCAGCTTCCAGATGGAAAAGGCGAAGGAATTTCATCCGCATATCAGCGCAGTGCTGAATATTACACCCGACCATTTGAACAGACATAAAACCATGGACGTTTACATTGCCATGAAGGAAAGAGTTTTTGCAAAGCAGACCGCTGCGGATTTCTGCATTCTGAACCATGGGGATGAGGCTTGCAGAAAAATGGCGGATAAAACCGCGGCGAAGGTATTTTTCTTCGATTCCTCCGAAACGCTTGCGGAAGGCATTTATCTGGACGGGGATGCCATCGAGGTGCGCTGGGGCGCTATCAACGAAACCCTGATTCATGTGGATGAATTACAGATTCTGGGCGTGCATAACTATGAAAACGTGATGGCGGCGGCGGCAATGGGCATTTGTGCGGGGATTGCATTGGATACCATTCGCGCGGTGCTGAAGGGATTTGCAGGCGTAGCACATCGCATCGAATATGTTGCGACGGTGGACGGTGTGGACTATTATAATGACTCCAAGGGGACGAATGTGGACGCATCCATCCGCGCGGTACTGGCGATGAAAAAGCCGATTGTGCTGATTGGCGGCGGCTATGATAAGGGCAGCTCCTTTGATGAATGGACAAAGCTGTTCCCCGGCAGAGTGAAGCATCTGGTGCTGATTGGCGTAACGGCACCGAAGGTACGCGCATCTGCGGAGAAATTCGGCTTTACTGCCATTTCCGATTGTGAAACCTTTGAAGAAGCGGTCGATCTGTGCAGAGAAAAGGCGGAGGACGGCGACTGTGTACTGCTTTCTCCTGCCTGCGCAAGTTGGGGGATGTTTGATAACTATGAACAGCGCGGAGATATGTTCAAGGAGCAGGTTCGGGGATATCTGAAATAAAAAACGCTGGAATGAGGTGTGAAAATGAGTCATGTCAAACCAAAAAAGAAAACCGCAAAGCGGAAGTATAGAAAGCCGTTGGGATATGACTTCACGGTTCTGTTTATTGTGCTGATTCTGGTGCTTTTTGGCGTTGTCATGATTTTCAGCTCCAGCTATTATTACACAATGACAACGGAGCGATTCCATAATGATATGTTCTATTTCCTGAAACGGCAGAGCCTTTGGGCGGTTCTGGGGATTGTGGCAATGGTTGGCATGATGCATATTCCGTATACCTTCTGGAGACGATTTGCAAAGGCGGCCTATTGGCTTTCCAACCTGTTCCTGCTTGCACTGCCCTTTGTCGGGACAGAGGCAGGCGGGCAGAAGCGTTGGCTGGGGATTGGTTCGCTTTCCTTTCAGCCTTCGGAATTTACGAAAATTGCCGTGATTCTGTTTCTTTCCTCTTATGTGATTGAGCATCGGAAGGAGCTGGCAAATCTGAAGGGATTCCTCAAGGCATGCTGCGTGCTGCTGCTGCCTGTGGCGCTGATTGCAATATCGAACTTTTCCTCGGCGCTCTTGGTTGGGCTGATGGGCGCAACGATTCTTTTTGTGGCAAGCCCGCGTGTTTGGTATTTCGGGGCGGCAATCGCAGGGGCAATTCCTCTTTGCGGCCTTGCTGTAGCGATTCCCAAGTTTCGCTACAGACTGACCCGTATCAAGACATGGCTTGACCCCTGGGCAGACCCGACGGGCGATGGCTTCCAGACGATTCAGTCGCTGTATGCACTGGCATCCGGCGGCTTATTCGGACTTGGACTGGGGCAGAGCCGACAGAAAACCTTTATTCCGGAAGCATATAACGATATTATCTTTGCGATTATCTGCGAGGAACTGGGAATTGTCGGGGCGGCGTTGGTGATTCTGCTGTTTGCGGTGCTGATCTGGCGAGGGATTCGCATTGCGATGAATGCAAAGGACAGCTATGGGATGCTGGTTGCAACGGGGATTACGGCGGTTATCGCCTTCCAGTCGATTATCAATATCGGCGTTGTAACGAATACGATTCCCAATACGGGGCAGCCGCTGCCGTTTATCAGCTACGGCGGCACCTCGCTGTTATTTTTGATGGCGATGGTTGGGATGCTGCTGAATATTTCGCGTTATCCCAAGGACAGGGAAAATTAAAGTTGAAAACAGGAAAGACTTTTTGAAAAATAGTAGAAAAGTCTTTTTTTCTTACTTATTTACTAATTTAGGGTTGACAAAACTGGTAGAATTGAATAAAATCTTGAGGTATAGAAAGAAAAACAACACTGTGAAAGACAGAGAAAAAGAGGAGTACACATCCGAACTATACAGAGAGAAGGATTCATTGGCTGAAAAATC
>OODS01002415.1_pt1 | contig 10757 bp, 8 predicted proteins | sample 1671531 | NCBI WGS metagenome assembly OODS01 (sample SAMN06348166, study PRJEB24527) | human gut metagenome | biome: human gut; feature: ankylosing spondylitis patient; material: feces | host: Homo sapiens | place: China | collected 2015-10 | reverse complement strand
TTTTTGCGGATGTAAAGTCCTGTCATTTTGTGTCAAGGAACGTCATGATTTCGATATAAGTTACGAATTACCTTTTTAACTCGGTCTCATCCCTGAAATGACAAGAAGACAGTGAGCTTTTTTCAAGTTAAATACATCCATGATCCATCATACGGTCAATCGGACATATGTGACTTATATAATTTCTTTTCGTATATGCCGCACCTTGGTTCCTCTTCACATGGATTCCCTGCAGCGTCTTTGCTCCCGCCGCGGCCGGCTTATCGTCGCGGCCGGCTTATCATTTCTCCCGGATCATCGTCCGCACCCGGATCTTCTTCCCATCCGTCCGGATCATGACGGCGCCGGATTTTCCGGTCTCGAGGATCTCAGAACCGGCTTCTTTCAGTCGTTCCTTCACTTCCGGTGCCGGATGGCCGTAGCGGTTCTTTCTTCCATAGGAGAGCACTGTGATCGACGGGGACAGGGTTTCTATAAACCTTTCCCCTGAGGATGTCGCAGAACCATGGTGGCCGGCTTTTAAGACCGTCACAGGAGTCAGGATCCCGGAATCCAGAAGTATTTCCTCCCCGCTTTCTTCCATATCTCCCGTGAGAAGCAGCGAAAACCGTTTAAGTGTCAGGCGAAATACCAGGGATTCCTCATTCCGGTCTGCGAATTCCGTCTCCCCGTCCGGGGACAGGCATTCCAGCTTCATTCCTTTTCCCGGAAAATCTTTCCATATATCGCCGCGTTCGGCATAAAACACAGGAATCCCCTGCTTTTTTGCCAGCTCCGCCATCGTCCCGTAGATCTCATCTGTTCCTGCTTCCGGCATCATAAGACCGCCCACCGTGATCCCCGATTCCGGGTGTTCTAAAAGATACCGGATCCCGTTGATGTGGTCCTGGTCTCCATGGGTCATGACGGCAAGATCCAGGTGCGCCACACCCTGACTCTTGAGATACGGGACCAGCGTCTTCTCCCCGACCGTCTTCTGCTGGCTGCTGCCGCAGTCCACAAGGACTGCTTTGTCGGATGAACGCAGAACGATCCCGTCGCCCTGCCCGACGTCGAGGAATGTGACGGAAAGACCTGCGGGGCGGGATGGGATAAGGAAACAGAATGCGGCGAGCCAGCAGACAGTAAGACCGAACAGGCGCTTCCTTTTATCGAACTGAATTCTGCATTTTCTCTGATGTTCCAATTGTCTGACTGATTTACAGACTCTCTTTCTGATCATGTTTTTTTCTGAATTTTCTGTTTTTTGTCCGTCCGCCATTTCTACATCTTTTTTTCCAATCTTTCCTCTGTCTTTTTCTCCTCTTTCCCAACCGTTTTCTGCCATCATTTTCCCAAATTTTTCCCAGGTTTTCTCTCCCCGCTCATAGATAACCGCTCCCAGGATCAGACATCCGTAATAACAACCGATCTTCCACACCTCCGGCTGCCCAAAAACGAGCTCCGCCCCCGGAAGCTTTCCGGTGCTGCTGCAGACGAATTCATAAAAACGCAAAATATAATGTGCGCCTCCGAGCATGGCGCTCCCCACCGATATTGATAAAAAGGACAGACCAAGTCCAAGAAATCCCGATATGACCACATACGTCATCAGCGGGATCACGATAAGATTTAAGAACACCCCGTAGAGCGGGATTCCAAAAGAATGCCAGAGAATGACGGGTGCCGTCACCATCTGGAGTGAAAGACTTGTAAAAAAGGCGGACGCCGCCGCAGAAGACCGTTCCCCCGCAAAAATCTTTTCCCCGCGAACCGAAAACAATCGTCCCGGGTAGACTAACGATGTGACAGCGAGAAAAGAGAGCTGAAATGAGGCCTGCGTCAAAAGAAAAGGATGAGCGAGCAGGAGTCCCACAGCCGGAATGCACATCGCCGTCGGAAGATCGTAGGTCCTCCCAACAGCCGCCGCCAGAAAGGAGAGCAGCGCCATCGAGACCGCCCGTACCACAGAGGCACCAGAGCCCACCATCATCCCGTAGACGCAGAGAAAGCCGCCTGCACCCACTCCCGCAAACCAGAATCCTGCCCCGCCTTTCCGGAATATTTTCCAGATTCCGAGTCCGACGATGGAGACATGAAGTCCGCTGATCGCCAGAAGGTGGGAAATCCCGTTTTTCCGGTAAAGTTCATAGACGGCACTGTCCAGATCCTCTTTCTCCCCGAACAGGACCGCCGACAGGATCCCGGCATCCTCCGGGAGTGCAATCGTCTTTAAGCGTTCCGAAAGAGATCGGCGGATCCGGTACAGGCGATCGGCGATGATCCGTGTTTTTCCTCCGGTCACCGCATATCCGTCCGCGTAGACGATCCCGGAGATCCCCCGGGACCTGCAGTACAGACGGTAATCGAACCCGCCCGGATTTCTCGCCGGATCCGCAGCCTTTCCCTCTCCAAAGACACGGATCCTTTTTCCTGCAGAAAGTGACTCTGAATTCCATCCCACACTTTCACTTTCATTTGTTTCTGCTTCCACGATCTCAAGGTAACATAAAACTCTCCGGAATCTCCCCACCAGTCCGCCGTTTTCCTCTTCCGAGGTACAGTCCCCGAGAACAACCTCCAGCGTCCCGTCCTTCTCCTTCACCGACCGGACGGTCCCGTTTAAAACCACTCCATCCTCCTGTTCCTCCAGAAAAAATCCCTCTTCCCGCAAAAATGCCGCCTGTTCCGCCTCCATCCTGAGACTCCCCACAGCCAGTCCCGCCATAAAAAGAAGGACTGGCAGCCTGTATCTGCTCTTCCGGCGCGCAAATGCGCACACCAAAAAGAGCAGCCAGACTGCCAGTCCAAAAATGATCTGCTCTGCCGGGATCCACAGGTTCAGTGCCTCTCCAAGTACCAATCCCCCTGTCACACACAGCAAAGGTCTTTTAATCGTTTTTTCCTCCTGCGATATAATCGTAGTTTCGTTCAAACACCGTGCTCAACGGGATCTGGTCCCGGAACACATCGTCTTGGGACCCGTTGATCCGGATCTGCACACGGCTCACCGTGGAAAGTTCCGCGAGGGAATCCACGATGGAATAGATCGGAATGTATGCCGCCACATCCAGACTGCTGTTCAGGAACGCCGCATTAAAGTTGATCGAGCAGACGGAATCGTTGACGGACACATTCAAAAGCTTTACATCCGACGGGATCGTCGCGTAATGGCCGAGCTCCTGCGGTCCCTCGATCAGCTGCTCCACGATCAGACGTTCCAGAGAAGTATTGCTGTTTTGCATGACTTCCCGTTTTTCTTCCACCAGCTGATCCCCTGTCTCGTTGGCAAAATACAGCGTCAGCTCGGTCCGCTCGAAGGAGTTGACATCCCGGATACTGTCCACGAAATCTGACGCCGACAACATCCCGACCGGGTTTCCGGCTGCATCCGTGATCGGCTGCTCTGCACAGTAGATGCTCAGATACTCGATCCCCGGGATCTGGGTCAGCGTCTTTGTGAGAGCCGCCCGGCACAGGATCTCCTGCACGGAATTCATCAGCGCATAATTGGCATCCGCGTACAGGTACAGAACATTTCCTTCGATCCGATAGGTGATCTTTTCGATCCGCTCCGGCAGTGCTCTCTGACAATCGAGATCCGCCGGAACATTTCCCATCTTATCGAGCAGCTCCCGCACCAGCGCGTCTGTATCCGCCGTTTCCGTCCGGTACTCACTCCCGACAAGCTGGATCCCGGATGCGTTTAAATAGTAGATCGTATAGGCATTTCCGCTCTGCTCCACAGCTTTTTCCCCTGTACAGCCGCTCAAAGCAAACAGAAGTGCGAAGAGGAGAAAAAATGCCCGAATCTTCAACAATTTCTTCATTTTTCCCTCCTACGGAATATAGATGAGCGGGATCCGCACCATGAAGGTGCTTCCCTCTCCCTCGACGCTGTCCACCCGGATCGCGCCGTGATGCATCAGGACCACGCTTCTCGTGATCGCGAGTCCGAGGCCGGTACCTCCGGTCTCCCGGGACCGCGCCTTGTCCACGCGGTAAAAACGCTCAAAAACTCTTTCCTTAAATTCCGCAGGGATCCCGATCCCGGAATCTGCCACTTTCAGATAGAAGAACTTATGGTCAGCATCCAGCGTTACCCGGACCCAGCCATCTTCTTTGTTATACTTGACCGCATTCTCCACAAGATTGTTTATCGCCAGTGAGAACTTCACCTCATCGATATCGGCCGTGACATCGCGCTTACTCTCAAAGATCAGCTCAATGTTCCGTTTTCTGGCGATCGGGCGCAGGCGCTTTAAGACCATCTCGATCAGTCCGTTGATCTGGACCTGCGTGCAGGAAAGCTCCGAGGATGCCTTGTCCATCCGCACAAGAGTCAGAAGATCATCGATGATCTTGCTCTCCCGGTCGATTTCGTCCGAAATATCATGCATAAATTCCTGGTAAAGCTCCTTCGGCGCGTCCTCCATTCCCATCAGGGAATCCGCCAGGACACGGATCGACGTGATCGGGGTCTTGAGCTCATGGGAGACATTGGAAACAAATTCCTGCCTCGACTGATCCACAGCCTTTAGCTTCTCCAGCGTCTTATTGATCGTCCCGGAGATCTGCTTCGTCTCCCGGTATGCTTCCTCGTTGACATCCTCATCCAGATTTCCGTCACCCGCGCGCCGGATCGACGCGATCAGCGTTCCGAACGGCTTCATGATCAGGTGAACTGACAGGATTGTCACGATCAGTACGATGACGAAGATCATCATCTCGTACAGGGATGCCTTATCTTTCAGGCTCTCCTCCAGGCTGTACATGCTCTCCGTGGACGCGGTAACGATCATCACTCCGGCTGTCTTTCCCGTCGTGATCGTTCCCGTCTCCTGCTCAAATTCCGGGATCGGGATCGCCAGGACGAAGTAATGTTTCAGACTGTCGTACCGGCTCGTGTTCTCTCCCTGGAAACACCGGATCACCTCGTCCGAGATCAGCGTCTTTCCGTCAGAGATCGCGAACGTATCCTCAACGATCTTAAAGCCGGAATTTACGATCAGGATCCGCCCGCTGAAGATATCCGACAGGAGCGATAATTCTGTGTCGATGGCCGCATTATCCAGCGCGGAGTTTGTGAGGTATCCGCTTCTCGACATCTTATTGCTCAGGATCTGACACTGGTTCTGGACATCGATGATTCTGCGCTCCACCTGCTCCTGCCGCGAGGAGCGGGCGAGGATCCGGCTCTCCACGAGGAGCGGGATCATACAGAATAAAACAGTCAGGATGATCAGAGGAAGTTTGACGCTCGGCGTATGTTTCCGGTAGATCTCCCGGATCCGTTCCCTAATTTTTCTCATGTTCCTCTTCCATCTTTCTTGTTGCCGTCAGCGCAAGGCTGCCCGGTCCGATATGGCAGGCAATGCTCAGGGAAAGCGGTGCCAGATAGATATCTGCGTCCGGGAATCGCTCTTCCACTTCCTTCTTAAACTCCAGAGCCGCCTCCTCGTTGTCCGAATGGGCGATCGCAAGGTGGCAGTCTTTGCACTCACTGTCATGAAGTCTCTCATCCAGCTCTTTCTGGATCGCATTCATCATCAGTGTCTTCGCCTGCTTCATCGTGCGGGCCTTTGCAAAGGAATCCAGCTTTTCTCCCAGGATGATCAGGACCGGCTTGATCCTTAAAAGTGTGCCGAGAGCCGCGGCCGCCGGTGTGATGCGTCCGCCTTTTTTCAGGTATTTCAGGGTGTCCACCGTGACAAAGATCACGGAATCAGCCGCTGTCTCCTCCAGGCACTTTTTGATCTGTGCGCCGTCCATTCCCATATCTGCCAGCATCATCGTGTCCTTCACGGACTGATACTGGGTCACGGAGATCCGGTGATTATCAACGACAAATACCTTTCCCTCGTACTCGTCCTCTCCCGCCAGCATCATTGCAGTCGCGCAGGATCCGGAAAGTCCGGCGGACATCGGGATGTGGACGATCTGATCATACTCTTTTAACAGTTCATCCCACAGTTTCATGATGGAGTCCGGTGTCGGCTGTGAGGTCGAGATATCGGAATTGTCCTTCAGCCTCTGATAAAACTGCTCCTGGGTCAGTGTAATATCCTCATAATACGTTTCTCCATCTATCATAAACGGCATCGGCAGGACCGTGATCCCCATCTCTTTTGCCTGTGCCTGGGTGATCCCGCTGTTGCTGTCTGTAACAACTGCGATCTTCATACAAAATTTCCCCTTTCTGTTTCTCTTCGCCCGTTACTATATCATACGGATTTTTCCATTCAGAAAATTCCTACCTTTGAAAAGTAACCCTGTCCCGCTGCGTTTTTTCTTTTCTTCCACGCAGACAGACCTTCTTCTTATTTTAACCGATTTCCTATATAAATGGAAGTCCAAAACTACCCAAACTGTGGACGAATATTCAAAAATATGATATGCTGAGCAGTAAGTGAGTGAAAAACATGCTTGCATGTTTGGCACTTTATTTTAAATTCTGGAGGGAAAGGTTATGCCTTATTGTCCGAAATGTGATATGGAATTTGTTGAGGGGATCAAGATCTGCAGCGACTGCGGCGGTCCTCTCGTGGAATCAAAAGAAGTCGCTGACGCGATGAAACAGAAAGAAAAAGAAGAACAGCTTGCCGTCATGGCGCAGGAGATGGATCCGTTCTCCGGTGAGATGGCCAAAACAGAAGACGCGGATCCCGACGAAATCTCTTCCGCCAAAAAGAAGCCGGCTGACGAGATCGTCCATGCCTACGTCGATAAAGGGCAGCGCTACGAGGACATGAGCTCCTCCGCATCCGCATTTTTCCTGGTCGGCGGGGTTCTCGCCGTGGGAGCAGCGCTCTGCCTTCTCGGCGTCTTCCATCTCCCGATGGAGGGATTCCAGAAATACATCTTTGAGGGGGCACTTGTCATTCTCGCCGTCGCCAGCCTTGTCGTCGCCGTCTCCTCAAGGAAACGCGCCGCCGAGTTAAAAGTGGAAGCCGACGACGAAAAACGGGAGACTCAGGAGATCATCGACTGGTTCTTAAAGAATTATTCCGCAAAAGAACTCGATGAGCAGCTCTTGATGGAAGATCCGGATCTTTCCGGTGAAGAGCTGAGTCTCAAGCGCTTCGAGCTGATCCAGGATTTTCTGATCACCGGCCGCGATATTCCGGACCAGGCCTACGCAGATTCGCTGTGTGAGATGCTGTACGCGAAGCTGTATGATGAGTAATTTTCCATTAGACAAAAAGGACTGTCTGGCTGATAATTTTTCAGTCAGACAGTTCTTTTATTTGATACTTTTCATGGTAGGAATTTTCTGAACTGAAAATTCTGTATGATACAGTTCTGGCCGCGGATTTCCTACCTGTCTTTTTCACCATTTCGGATATGACTCGTCACACGCTCTGCTCTACTCAAATTTCACGATTTCCTTCTTTAACCTCATCATGATCTTCTTCTCGAGCCGCGAAATATAGGACTGCGAGATTCCCATGAGATCCGCCACCTCCTTCTGGGTCATCTCCGCCCCGTCCTGGCGCTTTAGGCCGTAGCGCAGCTCCACGATCTTCCGCTCTCTCGGACTCAGCCGGCTCACCGCATTTTTCAGGAGATCCTTTTCCACCTCGTCCTCCATGTCCTTGTAGATCACATCCTCATCGGTGCCAAGGATATCCGATAAGAGCAGCTCATTTCCATCCCAGTCCACGTTTAACGGCTCATCGATGGAGACCTCCAGCTTCATCTTGCTGGTTCTCCTGAGATACATGAGGATCTCATTCTCGATGCATCTGGACGCGTAAGTCGCCAGCTTGATATTCTTCGTCGGATTGAACGTATTGATCGCCTTGATGAGACCGATCGTCCCGATAGAGATCAGGTCTTCGACCCCGACGCTCGTGTTGTCAAATTTCTTTGCTATGTAAACGACCAGACGGAGATTGTGTTCGATCAGCTCTGATTTTGCCTCTTTTTCCTCCTCCGTTCCAAACTTATTTAACGCCTCCGTCTCCTCCTTCAAGGACAGCGGTGCCGGGAGGATATCCGCGCCTCCGATATAATGGATTTCCCCGCGCTCCGGCCGGATCATTGTCCGGAATCCCATCACTTTTTTTAACCGAAACCGGTTTGGCATAGAAATTCTCATGATCATACTCATTTTCTCCCTTTCATAACTTATCAGTGAAAAGACTTTCCGGCAGGATCATCGTAAAATCTTTTCTGAAAAACAGCGGTTCCTTCGAGACAGCCACGACCGGTCTGTCAATCCGGACACTCCTGTTTTCTCCGTCCGTGATCTCCATCCGGTCGAACAGGATTCCCGGAAGCATTCCGCTTTTTGTCCCTACCGCCCGGTACGGGATCATCAGGACGCCTGCCGGCTCGCTCCCAAACTCTTTCACATCTGCCGCTGCGATAATGCTGACCGGCTTTCCCGTCACAGGTTCCACGAGACGATTCCCGGAATCCTCCATCGCGGTAAACTCCTTTGATCGTCCGTTCAGGAAAAGGCGGACCTGATACCTCATTTTTCCGATCACCGGCCGCTTCACGAGCGCCTCCGCAAAGAAGCGCGCTCCTGCACAGAAAAATCCCATAAACAGAAGACTTTTCCACCCGGTGAGAAAGCAGCGCTCCCGCAAGACCGCAAGACCGCTCTGCAGGATCCCCGCTGACAAGACCAGCAATCCAAGCTCCTTTCCCTTTTGAAAGAACGCTTTTTTCCATCCGGACATTCTTTTTGGGGGAAGTGCAGCCGTTATAATCAAAAAGCCATTTATCAGAACTTTCCCGCTTTCCCAGAAAATCCAGGCCGCCAGGCTTCTTCCCGTAATCCGTGCTGCGATTCCTGACAGCTCAAGGCAGGAAACTGCGGTCCCGCAAAGTCCGCCTACAATTCCCGCCGCCAAAAGCCGGAAAACAGAAATCTTCTTTCTCCCGAGCACCGCCGCCAGCCACAGGATCAAGACATCCCGGTACGCCTCTTCCAGAAAAAAGAGATCGGCGTACCATTCATATTCCACCGGGATTCCCCCTTTCCGCATTCCGGACCGTCAAAGACCGCCCATACTGCGTCAGACAGGATTTTCAGTTCCGATCATCCGTCCCCGAAATCCTGATATCGTTTTCCAACAGTATACCTGTCTTCCTATCCGGAATTTGTCAAAGCGGGGACGCGAACCCTGGAAACTCATCGGGTTCTTCCAACAGGTTCTTCCCTGTTTTTTCGTAAAAATTGGAAATTTTCGCTGATATTTGCAGGATCTGTGAAAACAGAAGAAAAAAAGAATGCGGATCCAGACATTTTCCTGTCGGGATCCGCGATGAATTTTTATAGAAGTGATGTATAAAATCTCAGCCATGCTGTGCCTTTTAGTTTCACAGGAAGTTCCATCGGAATTTTCTATGAAACCAAAAAGACCCGGGAAGATTTCTCTCCCTGGGTCCTCATATGTTCATCCTTACTGTTTTTAAGCAGCTTGTCCATTCTCAGGATCTTATCTGCGGTTCTTTAAGAAATCCGGGATGTTGATCTGAGTCTCGCCGCGCTGTGCCGGACGGTAAACCGGTGCGTTTCCGGTCGGAATATTGTACTTCGGAGCAGACTCTGTTGTAGCTGCTGCCTCAGACGGAACTTTTACGGTCGGAGCAGTTCTCTGGATCGGAGCCTGCTGAGCCGGAACTTTTGTCTTATAGTTTGTAAAGTCCTTCATTGCGCGCTCAACCGGTGTGTTTGCGCCGTGAGCGTCAAGACCTGTCGCGATAACAGTGATCGTTACCTCGTCCTCTGCGTTCTCATCGTACATTGCACCGAAGATGATGTTTGCATCATCACCTGCGAGCTCCTGAACATAACCGGCAGCCTCGTTTGCCTCGATCAGGCTGATATCACCGGAAATGTTGATGATCACGTGGGAAGCGCCCTCGATCGTTGTCTCAAGAAGCGGGCTGGATACAGCCTGTTTTACAGCCTCGAGTGCCTTCTCGTCGCCCTTCGCCTTGCCGATACCGATATGTGCGATGCCCTTGTCTGTCATTACAGTCTGAACATCTGCGAAGTCAAGATTGATAAGACCCGGAACGTTGATCAGATCTGTGATTCCCTGTACAGCCTGAAGAAGGACCTCATCGGCTTTCTTTAATGCATCCGGCATGGTTGTCCGTCTGTCAACGATCTCAAGGAGACGGTCGTTCGGAATTACGATCAGAGTGTCAACTGCGTTCTTTAAGTTCTCGATTCCCTTTAACGCGTTGTTCATTCTCTGTCTTGCTTCAAAACGGAACGGCTTTGTTACAACGCCGACTGTCAGAATTCCCATATCTTTCGCGATCTGAGCGATCACCGGAGCTGCACCGGTACCGGTTCCGCCGCCCATACCACAGGTAACGAATACCATATCGGCTCCCTTTAATGCCTGGGAGATCTCCTCCTGGCTCTCCTCGGCTGCCTTCTCACCGATCTCCGGTTTTGCACCGGCGCCAAGTCCTTTTGTGAGCTTCTCACCGATCTGCATAGCAGTCGGAGCTTTACAGAACTGAAGCGCCTGTTTATCTGTGTTGATACCGATAAACTCAACGCCCATAATATTTTCTTCTACCATGCGGTTTACCGCGTTATTTCCGGCGCCGCCGACACCGATCACAAGAATTCTTGCGGCATTCTCTGCCTCGTTTATCTTAATCTCTAACAAGAATGTCTCCTCCTTTAATATCTATCAATCTATTATATTTTCATTAGCATGGCATAAAAATCCCAAGTTAATCTAACATATATCATATTTGATTTTTTGAAAAATATCAACCTTTAATTTATGGTTTTTTGA
>OODS01002412.1_pt1 | contig 10764 bp, 9 predicted proteins | sample 1671531 | NCBI WGS metagenome assembly OODS01 (sample SAMN06348166, study PRJEB24527) | human gut metagenome | biome: human gut; feature: ankylosing spondylitis patient; material: feces | host: Homo sapiens | place: China | collected 2015-10 | reverse complement strand
GGATCTCCAGCCGGTTCAGGCAGCGCAGGAAGGTGGACTTGCCGCAGCCGGAGGGACCGATCAGGCAGACCACATCGCCGCGGTAGATGTCGATATCGATGCCCTTCAGGACATCCAGGGTGGGGGTGGGCTGCTTTGCGCCCTTTTTGGTCTCACCGCCGTAGGTCTTGGTCAGACCACGGACTTCCAGGATCTTTTCAGCATGATTAGCGGTCACCTTGCGCCATCCTCCTCTCAAACTTCGACAGCAGCCATGTAAAGATCATGACTAAAACCAGATAGACCACTGCAACGCCCAACAGGGGGAACATGGCCTCGTAAGTACGGTTCATAATGCCCTGCGCCGCATACAGCAGCTCCTTGCCGCCGATGACGGTGATGAGCGAGGTATCCTTGAGCAGGATGATGAACTCGTTGCCCAGTGCAGGCAGCACCGCGCGGATGGCCTGCGGAATGACGATGACCACCATGGTGGTCATGTAGTTCAGGCCCAGGCTGCGGCCGGCTTCCATCTGGCCGGGGTCCACCGCCATCAGGCCGCCGCGGATGATCTCCGAAACGTAAGCGCCCGAGTTAATGCCCAGTGCCAGTGCGCCGACCATGGTAAAGTTGCGGCTGTTGGCAAAGATGACCATGCTCATAATGAGCAGCTGGACCATCATGGGGGTGCCGCGGATGATGGTGGTGTACACCTGACAGACGGCATTGAAGAAGCCCAGCACCGGGTTCCTGCGGCCGGGACGCTGCTGGTCGTGCGCAACACGCACCAGTGCCACCACGCTGCCCAGCACCACGCCCAGTGCCAGCGCAATGGCGGTGACCAGCAGCGTGGTGCCCACGCCCTGGATGTACTGCACCCAGCGGTCGTTCAGGATGAACGCCTGATAGAATTTGAAGAACATTTCCTGCCCGAAGCCCAGCTTCGTGCCGCTATTCAGCAGCTCTTTCAGCAGTTCGTATTGTGCGGCCATTCGCATCCTCGCTTTCTAAAATTGTTAGAATTTTGTAACCTGTTCTTTCCAAAAAAGGGGAGGTGCCCCAGATGGGGCCGCCTCCCCGTGATACAAGGTACAGCTGAATTATTCAGCGGTGATGTACTTGTCCACGATGGACTGCAGGGTGCCGTCAGCCTTCAGCTCTTCCAGAGCGGCATTGACAGCATCCTCCAGAGCGGAACCCTTTGCCATGCCAATGGCGTAGTCCTCCTCGGCGTAGCTGGTGTCCAGAATGACCAGACCGGGGTTGGCGGCAACGTACTCCGTAGCGGGTGCATTGTCGATGACAACTGCATCGACCTGGCCATTGTTCAGAGCCTGCACAGCGGTCAGGCCGTCGTCGTATGCGACCACAGCGTCATCGCCGAAGTCATCAGAGCAGTAGATGTAGCCGGTGGTGCCGCGCTGGGTGCCGATCTTCTTGCCTGCCAGATCATCGGGAGAAGCAATGTCAGAGCCGTTCGGCACAATGATGGACTGGATGCCGGTGGCGTAGCTGTCGGAGAAATCCATCACAGCCTTGCGCTCGTCGGTCACGGTAACGCCAGCCATGACGATATCGGCCTTGCCCTGCTGCACGCTCAGCAGTGCTGCGTCGAAGTCCATATCATCGATCTGCAGCTCCAGGCCCAGCTTCTCAGCGATCGCCTTGGCGGTGTCCACATCGATGCCCTCGATTTCACCGGAGTCGGTGGTCATCTCATACGGAGGGAAGGTGGCGTTGGTGGCCATGGTCAGCTTGCCAGCCTCAACGGTGGTCAGCTCAGCGGCAGCGCTGGTGGAAGAAGCTGCACTGCTTGCAGTGGAAGAAGCGGTGCTGGAGGCGGAACCGCCGCAGGCAGTCAGAGCCAGAGCGGCAGCGGTCAGACCAGCGGCAGCCAGAAAGCTGCGGCGATTGATCTTTTTCATATTCAAACACTCCTCTGTTGATTGTATATTTTTTCACTTTCCCGGCACAATGCGCTTCATCGTGTCATCCAGGAACAGAATTAGTATATGTTGTACAAATAAAAAAGTCAAGTGTTGTGCAAAAAATCGGAACAAATGAAACCCTTTTGAAAACATTTATACATGCAGCACCACATTCTTTGTGTATATATGCATTTTGCTCTGGTGTTTCCGCCTTTCCGCTGCATTCTGCCGGCAAATGTTTCTGCGGGACTTAATCCCGGACATTGACACCTTTTCCTTCCAATTGATATAATCAGGCTGGAACAACGGTAAAAAGTAACCAAGCTCAAACCGCGTTGCCCCGCCGAGATGCGGGGAGAAAGGATCCTGCTATGAAAAATCGTATGCTGAAAGCCCTGGCCGCCTTTGGTCTGTCCGTCTGCGTGCTGGCGGGCAGTTCTGTGGTCGGCATGGCCGAAGAGACCCCGGGCAAAACCGAGTGCAAAGAACACACCTGGAAGACCACGACAGAGTATAAGACCGAGTGTGTGGAGACCACCTTCCAGCATAAGCTCCCCGATGGCACCACTGAGACCCTTACACTTTGCCCCGAATGCGGCAAGGTAAAGAATAACACCCAGCTGACCAAGGTAAACGGTGTCTTTTCCAACTTTTCCAACCTGACTGTTCATACCGGAACTCTGCAAAACGGTGAACAGGTAATGACAGCAGCATTCTACTATCCCACTGTTATTGAACGGGTCATCTGCGAAAAGTGCGGTACCGTAAAGAGCGAGGAGGTCATCCCCGCCCGTGTGATGGCCCAGCCAGTCATTGCCAGCATCGAGGTACCCGCCAATACCGTTTCCGGCTACAGCCTGATGCAGATCAATGCCGACGGTACTGAAACGCCGGTCAGTGTTTCCTACAACACCGAGCTGAACAAGGCATACTTCCAGCTGGATGTCACCACCGGGGCCCAGCTGCTGCGGATGGTTCCCACCACCTGATTTCCCCGCATAACCAACGAGACCGCCCGGTGGGCGGTCTCGTTTTTGTTTTATCGGCGTTTCTGCGGCAGGGGGATGCCCAGCACAAGCGCAATGCCCACGGCCAGCGCCACGGCGATCTTGAAGGTGGAGATGCCGTTTGCCAGCGCCAGAGCGTTGTCGCCCTGAATGAAGTAGTAGGCGCTGTAATAGATGCCCGCACCGGGCACCAGCGGAAAGATGCCGGTGAGCAGGAACACCGTCACCGGTGTTCTGAGGGTCATCGCAAGGATGCGGGCCAGCAGCGTCAGCGGAATGACCGCCAGCAGCGAGGCTGCAAAGGCTTCCATCCCGAACAGCTCCGCGATCTCGTATACCAGCCATCCCACTGCGCCCACCAGCCCGCAGTAGGGCAGGGTGCGCCTGGGGCAGGCAAAGAGGATGGCAAAGCTCAGGGTGCCCGCCCCGGCCAGCAGGAACTGCAGGGCCAGACGGCCCAGCTGCTCCCCGGTGAAAAGAAGTTCTGTCATACCACGGCCACCCCCTTCAAAAAGGCATAGAGGCTCAGCACAAGGCCGGTGCCGATGGCGGTGCTGGCCGCAATGAGCAGTGCGTCGATCATCCGGATGGTGCCGGACAGGTAATCGCCCTGCACAAAATCCCGGATGCCCATGGTAAAGGCGATACCGGGGGTCAGGATCATCAGGGTGCCGATGATGGCGTGGCTGGACTCAGTGCCCAGCAGGCCGCAGCCCAGAATACAGCACAGGGTGATGAGGGCGGCGGTGGAGATGGTGCGGAACCCGCCCCCCACGCCGTGCCGCCCGCAGAACAGCAGGTAGGCGTTGGCCGCAACACCGGCCGCAGCGGCGGCAAGCCCGGCTTTCAGGTCGCCGCCAAAGATCAGCGCAAAGCAGAACGCGCCGCCCATGCCCGCCGCAAGCTGCACCCAGTCCTTTGGAAAAGGGATGCACCTGGCCTGAGCCAGACGGGCCTCGGCCTCGGCGACGGTCTCCACTTCCCCGGACGCGATCTGCCGCGAAAGCTGGTTCACTGCCGCCACCCGCCCCAGGTGGGTAGTACGGGTGGGCACGTTGCGCACCTCGCTCATCTCCGCCGTACCTGCGCTGGCAAAAATGCCGTTGGTCAGCACATAGACATGGAACTCCCGCAGGTGGAAGCTGGCCGCCATGATCTCCATGGTCTGCTCCACCCGGAACACCTCTGCCCCGTTCTCCAAAAGGGCCTGACCGGCCGCCATAATAAAATCCATGATGCGGCGGCGCTGTTCCCCGTCCGGATACAATTCCCTCTCTGCCATGCTGTGGTCTCCTTAAAATTGGCATAAAAAATGACCGCCTCAACGTTTCAGTGCCTGAGCGGTCATTTTTCTTGACGAATCTATTTGTAGTATAGTCAATCTCCGGCGGCTTGTCAAGCAGGCACGCCGTTTTTTCAGAACTTGAACAGGTTCACGATCCGCTGCCACAGGCGGGTGAAGAAGTTGCCTTCCTGCACATCGGCGGTGGTCTGGGCGGTAACATCCGCAGCGGCGACCGTCTCACCGGTCTTATAGATGAACTTCACGCTGCCGGAAGCATCCTCGGACTTACCGGCAAAGCTGGTGTAGTCCTCCAGACGGCTGGTCATCTCGTCCAGCACGGTCTTCAGGCCATGGATCTGCTCCTCGTCCAGAGCGCCGGTCAGCTTGGAGATGCCCTCCTCATTGAACTGGTTCAGGCCATCGTTCAGCCGGACCGTGCCATCGCTGAGCTGGCCTGCGCCATCATTCAGGGTGGTCACGCCGTCGTACAGGGTCTTGGTGCCATCGGCCAGCTGGGCGGCACCGTCCTTTGCGGAATGAGCACCATCAGCGGCGGTGGCAACACCATTGGTGTACTGGTTGACGCTGGACACGAAATACTGGATCTGCGCCAGGCTGTTCTTCAGGGCACGGACATCTGCGATATCCTGGCTGTTCTCAGCCTGATACTTCAACTCGTCATGCACAGTCTGCCTGGCGCTGGCAGTGCTCAGATCAAGCATGGCGCTGAACATGGAGGGGTCGTAGCTCTGCATCAGCCGCAGAGCAGCTTCCAGGTCGTGGTTGGTCTTGGTTGCGGAGAGATACAGGGCAATGTCCAGCTGGCTGGCCTTGAAGCTGGGCTCTTGCTCCCAGACGGTGCGCACCATCTTCTTGCGGGCAGCGGCCAGTGTCTTTTCGTTCATGGTCAGCACTTCGTCAATGACGGAAGCGTAGTTGTCCCAGGTCATGGGGGTGTCGATCAGGCCGCCCTCCATCAGGGTGCTGTTGGCAGAGGCCAGAACGCCATCGGCCACCTGCTGGGCACCGGCCTGCAGGGCAGCGTTATTGGAGCTCAGGGTATCCAGACCGTTGGTCAGCTGGCCCAGACCATCGTTCAGGGTGGAAGCGCCGCTGTTCAGCTGAGAAGCGCCGTCCAGCAGGGCCAGGGTACCGTTGGCCAGCTGAGAAGCACCGTCCACCAGTTGGGCGGCACCATCCATCAGCTGATTCATGGCATCGTTCAGCTGGCTAATGCCATCGGTCAGCTCGTTGATGCTGCTCAGGTCAAAGGCATTGGTGCCCAGCGCATCGGCGTTGGTGGCACAGGCCAGCATGACCTGCGGTGCGGTCAGGTTCTCGACATCGGCTTCCACGGTGACGCTGTCCTGCAGATAATCCTCCACAGTGGACAGGTCATCGGGCAGCAGGCCGTCCAGAGATTCCTTCACGCCGGGCAGGCAGACAAAAGCGGCCACGCTGCTCTTGGCGGCAGATTCCAGCATTCCGTGCTCGGCGCTCAGGTTGGTGGCATCCTGACCAAAGATCACGCCCACAGCAGTGATGAGCGGGGTGACAACGGTGCGCTCCTTGCCGTTGACGGTCACGGTGCCGGTCTCGTTGTTGGTCAGGTCGATGGTCACGGTCAGGTGGCCGCTCTTGCCGATCAGGTTCTCAAGGCTGTCGGTCACGCCGTCCAGCGTATAGGTGACATTTGCGGTGATGGGCAGGGCCTTGTCGGTATTTCCCTTATAGTACACGTCGGTGTCGTCGGTGTTCCAGACCAGCTTTTCGCCGTCCTGGGTGAACGCGGCATCGCTCTCGGTGTTCTGGATATCGGTCAGAGTGCTCTCATCGGTGACATTGGACAGGCCGGAAGCGCTGTACAGGTGCTCGCTGACGGTGGTGGACTTGATGGAGCCGTCGGCGTTCATCACGGCGTAGACGGTCTCATCCTTGGAATAATCGGCCTTGGCGGCTGCAAAGGCGGGCAGGGTCATGCCTGCGGCGAGAGTCAGCGCCAGCGCCGCACTGGCGAAACGAAGCGATTTTTTCATGGTAATTACTCCTTATCAGACTTCTTGGCGTTGGAAGATTCAGGGACCAGCCAGTGCATGGTGGTGTGGCGGATGACCCAGTCCAGCAGCATCAGGGCGGCGGGCAGAACGACCAGAATGACAGCCATACTGATCAGTGCGCCGCGGGAGATGAGCCGGCAGATGCTCTGCAGCAGCTCCATCTTACTGATGGCGGCCACGCCGACGGTAGCGGCAAAGAAGGTCAGGCCGCTGGTCAGGATGGACTGGCTGCAGTGCTCCAGCGACTGCTGGGCAGCTTCCTGCGGGGTGCGGCCATAGCTGCGCTCCTCGTGATAACGGGTGGTCATCAGGATGGAGTAGTCCACAGTCGCGCCCAGCTGGATGGTGCCGATGACGATGCTGGCGATGAAGGGCAGCTGGGTACCGGTGAAGTACGGGATGCCCATATTGATGGAAATGGCGGCCTCGATGCTGGCAACCAGCAGCACAGGGATGGACAGGCTCCGGAAGGAGATCAGGATGATGGCAGCGACCGCCATGATCGACCAGACGTTGACGTTCTTGAAATCCACGTCCGCAACCTCGATCAGATCCTTGGTCATGGCACCCTCGCCGGTGATGACACCGTTGGGGTCAACCGCCTTGATGAGGTCGTTCATCTCGGTCAGCTGGTTGTTGATGGCATCGGTACCGGTCTTATAGGAGCTGTTGGCCAGAATGAGCTTGTAGCCGCCGGACTGCAGGATCTCGGTCACACTGTCGGGCAGCAGCTCGGTCTGGAAGCCCGGGCCGGTGATGGAATCCAGGCTCACCACCTGGGTGATGCCGTCCACATCCTTGAGCTCATCGCAGAGGTCAGACACCTGCGTTGCGGTCAGGTCCTCATCCACCAGAATAAAGTGGGAGGTGGTCATGCCAAAGTCCTCGCCCAGCTTGTTGGTGCCAACGATACCGGTCAGATCCTGGGGCAGCGAGTCGAACAGGGTGTAGTAGACCTCTGTTTTTTGCTGGGCCACCACAAAGGGCACCAGCAGCACAAGAAAGACGACCACGATGGGCATTGCGTGCTTGGAAACAAAGTAGCTGAGCTTGGTCAGCTTGGGCACGATGGTGCGGTGCTTGTATTTTTCGACCTGCTTATCAAAGGTCAGGATCAAGGCAGGCAGGATGACGATGGTGCAGATGACACCCAGCGCCACACCCTTTGCCATAACAACACCGATATCGCGGCCCAGCGTCAGGCGCATGGCGCACAGTGCCAGGAAGCCCGCAATGGTGGTCAGGGAGGAAGCGGTGATGGAGGTCATTGTCTTGCAGATGGCGGTCACCATGGCTTCCTCGTTGGAGGAGCGGAGTTCCTTTTCCTCCTGATAACGGTGGAGAAGGAAAATGGAGAAGTCCATCGTCACGCCCAGCTGCAGCACCGTGGAAAGCGCCTGGGTGATGTAGCTGATCTGACCCAGGAAGATGTTGGTGCCAAAGTTGTACGCAATGGGGAACAGCAGGCCCAGCATGAACAGCACGGGCGTGATGGTGCTCTCCAGCGAGAGGAACAGCACCAGCATACTGGCACCCACAGCGCACAGGATGTACAGCGGCATTTCTTCATTGATCAGCGCCTTGGTATCCTGCAGAATGACGCTCATGCCGCCAAAGTAGCAGTCGTGCCGCAGCACCTGTTTGATCTGCTTGACGGCGTTCATCGTCTCATCGCTGGCGCTGGGCGCATCAAACCGGACGATGAGCATGGTGGAATCATTTTTACCGAACATGAACTGCTGGACATCCGCGGGCAGCATCTCTGTGGGGATGCTGGGGTCGATGACATCGCTGAGCCAGAAGGTCTGTGTGACACCGGGCACCGCATCAATGTCCTTCTTCATGGCGATCAGTTCATTGGTAGGCAGGCCTTCCACCGTGATCATACCGGTGGAGGCCAGATGGAAGTCGTCCTCAAGCGCTACCTCGCCGATCATGGAGTCAAGCTCCTGCGGCAGATAGGTCAGGACATCATAATTGATGCGGGTAGCAACCGCGCCGATTGCGGAAGGGATCAACAGCAGGACCGCTACTGTTAAGATCAGCTTGCGCAGACGCACGATGCTCTGTGCGATCTTTTTCATGGGAACCCTCCATACGAAAGTTGATTGGATCTGCCCTAAAAATGACCCGCGGTCATTTCCGAGCAAGCACTATTATAACCAATCGACGCAAGGTGTCAAGATAGAAAATGACCAAAAGTCAGTTTTCTTATCACAAAGCAAAAATTGTATAGCTTGTCCGGGGGCTTTTGCTCTTGCGCTCTTCCCTTCTCCCTGCTAAAATATTGTTTACACGACAAAACAACGTCAGAAAAGAGGATGCAGCAAGCTATGAGCACCGTGGAAGGAAAGAAACAGGAAAAGCGCCGTGCGCTTCTGGACGCAGCTTACGAGCTGTTTCTGGAGCGGGGCACCTCCAAGACCAGCGTGGAGGATATCACCTCCCGCGCCAAGGTGGGCAAGGGCACGTTCTACCTCTATTTTGCCGATAAGGGTTCGGTCACGCAGGCCCTGCTGGCCCGGGTGAGCTACCAGCTGCTGGACAACGCCTGTGCCGCCGCCGAGCAGCACGCCGCCGAGCTTACCAGCTTCCCCGACCAGATGATCTTTGTCATCGACCATATCATCGAAGCCCTGCGCGCGGACACCCTGATGCTCCGCTTCCTGGAGCGCAGCTTTGTCTGGCCCGGGCTGGATCAGATCGAAGCCAGCGGCGAGGCCGAGCCGCTGATGCGCAAGGTCCTCCAGACCGTGATGTGCAGCCCCGAGATGGCAGGCCGCACCGAGCGGGAGATCTACCAGCGCATCACCGCCCTGGGCAGCATGTGCATATCGGTGTGCTACACCTCTGTATTGGAGGGCAAGCCTGACAACATCGACAACATGAAGCCCATCCTCTACGACATCATCCGCCGGGCGCTCTGAGCACCTCTCCCCTGCCAGCCCTCGCAAAGGGGCCTTTGTGCCAATCCTCCGGGGCAAAAAACGGAAAAGGCAGACTTTTTTCAAAAAAGCCCTTGCAATTGCGCGAAAAATGTGGTATTATACTCAAGTCAATACGACATCTGGACGGTTAGCTCAGCTGGTAGAGCATCTGCTTGACGTGCAGGAGGTCACAGGTTCGAGTCCTGTACCGTCCACCATACAGTTTGTACCCGAACCCGATTCTTTGTGAAAAAGGGTTCGGGTATTTTTATTTCGTGCAGCAATTTGCAGGAAGAGGAAATTTTCCATGATACAAAAACATGATCTTCCCATTCTTGAATACGATTTTGATTCGATTGAGGTCATCAGGCCCAATCATGGCGCAGAGCAGCTCGTCCTTCCGGAAAAATGTGTGTTTGGTTTTCTGGGCGATGTGATTGATGATTACGCATTTGAAATGGATGCAGTCATTGCTGAACACTTTGAAACGATTACAAAAAGTTATCCTGTTTATATCGTCCAGCAAAATGGGCTGGAATTTTGCCTGTGTCAGGCACCGCTGGGAGCTGCCGCGGCTGCACAGCTTCTGGATTTTTTAATCTCCTGCGGATGCAAAAAAATTATTTCAGCCGGTTCCTGCGGAGTGCTGACCGATTTGGACGAAAACGAATTCTTGATTCCAATCAGGGCGATGCGCGATGAAGGCACTTCGTATCATTATCTTCCAGCCGCTCGGTTTGTTGATCTGGAGCCTTCCGCAATAAAAGCCATTGAGCAGACGTTTTGTGCGTTGAATATTCCGTTTCAAAAATGTATCACATGGACAACGGATGGTTTTTTCCGAGAAACACGAGATATGGTAGAATATCGCAAATCCGAGGGCTGTGCCACAGTTGAAATGGAGTGTGCTGCACTGGCCGCCTGTGCCCAGAAGCGTGGTGCAGTCTTTGGCCAGATTCTCTACACTGCCGATTCCCTTGCGAATGTTTATGCTCATGATGAGAGAGATTGGGGAAAGGGCTCTTTGCGGAAAGCGCTGGAGCTTTGCATCAATGTTCTTATAACCATGTGACGATTCACCACCATACAGTTCGTACCCGAACCCGATTCTTTACGAAAAAGGGTTTGGGTACTTTTTTGTTTATCAGAGTTTACCGCAGCAACCGAACGGTAAATGAGCAAAGGCAGGGTATCACCATGATGGTGTTACCCTGCCTTTTGTTTTGATATGTTTTATCAGTAGATCACAGCATCCGTTGCAGTATAGCCTTCGAGAGAGTTCTCCTTGACCTGAATACAAATATAAGTGATTTCAGAATTGCTTGCAGCAAAGAACTGACGTTTTGCCACGGGAGAAATCTTCAGCCAGTCGCCTGCTGCAAGGCTGATTTCTTCGCCATCGATAACGACCTTGCCTTTGCCGGAAAGAACACCGTAGATTTCCTCATTTGCCTTGTGGGAGTGGACAAACGGAACATTTGCTCCCGCAGGAAGCGTATTCAGGCTGATCTCCGCACCAGTCAGGGCGAGCTTTTCATGAAGCTCCGTCCGATTTTCTTTTCCAACTGTCATTTTTGTGTA
>OODS01002410.1_pt1 | contig 10768 bp, 10 predicted proteins | sample 1671531 | NCBI WGS metagenome assembly OODS01 (sample SAMN06348166, study PRJEB24527) | human gut metagenome | biome: human gut; feature: ankylosing spondylitis patient; material: feces | host: Homo sapiens | place: China | collected 2015-10 | reverse complement strand
ACTTCATGAGAGTGGACTGGGAAACTGTAGGCCGCTGTGTCAATCGTGCTCTTCACGATTTAGAACCGGAGCGCTCAAGAAGACTTGATGGTCTGGTTAATATCGGCATTGACAAAATCAGTTACAAAAAGGGTCACAAGTAGACAATTTGTAGACACTTGCTTCTATCGCCCATTTTCTCAATATCTGTCATTCAAAATCCAAAGTAGCCAGAAAGTGAATACATTAAATTTATTGACATGGAGATAATAATAGCATATAATTAAAGTACGTAAAACCATACGTTTTTATGTACGGAAAGGAGTGTTTTATATGTTAGCAGTAAAGAGCATGGATGTTAGAGATAATTTCAAGAGTTTATGTGATAAGGTTTTTAATGGTGAAACATTAATTATATCAAGACCCAAGAACGAAAATATTGTTATGCTTTCCGAAGCTGAATACAACGAAATGATGAAAGCCAAGCGAAACGCTGAGTATCTTGCTATGCTTGATAAATCTATGGCAGAGGCTGAGGCAGGTGGTTTTGTTACTAAGTCCATTGAAGAATTGGAGGCATACGAATAAATGAATATAGTATTTACTCCTACTGCTTGGGAGCAATACACCGAATGGCAGAGGGAAGATAAAAAAATGGTTAAACGGATCAATGAGCTTATTAAGGATATTGACCGCAATGGGCTTTTAACCGGAATTGGTAAGCCAGAACCATTAAAGCACCGAAAAGCATGTAGCAGACGCATTACCGATGAGCATAGATTAATTTACTATATGGATAACATCCAAAATCTGATTATATACTCATGTAAATATCATTATGAAGATTAGCACTTTAAACGGTGCCAATTTTTTTACAATTTCTAAAGGTTCGCATATTTTCATTAGTGGACCTGCTTTGCACTGTCTCCGCAAAGTTCTCCGATCACATCAATACTTCTCTTTCCTGTATTGTGGTCAACTTGACCACAATTTTTATCCAGTCAATTACTGTAATCAGCTATAAACCTTAGATAAGTACAGCTTGTTAGCAACTTTTTAGCTACAGCTAATATTTGGGGAAGTATGTAATGATACTAACTACATCAATCCTATGACTACCATTCCCTTAGAGGTGGAAATGATATCTATATTTAATTGACTAGATTTATATTTATAATATACAACGTGAGCGTGTATTTGTCTATGGAAATTTCGACTACTTTTTATTTTTGAAATTAGAGGATTTTCCAATAATGCATTTCCATTAAAACCAACGCTTCCTTATAGACGCTATATTATTTATTCTTTCCAAATAGGTGCAAAAAAAGAGCATTTACGGTTTTACGGTAAATACTCTTTTTACTGCCAATATTCAATTTATATCATTCGGTTTTCATAATCTTGTAATTCATGGAAAATATCATCCACATATACAACATCATTTTCTATTCTGTACAACATAAAGTATCTGTGCTGTTGAAAATTTATTCGACGATATCCAAGGCTCTGTAAACGTGGATTGTCGCATACATTCAAACTACTCGCTACATACTTCAACTTTTTAATAGTATCCTCAAAATCATCAAGCACATTTTTGGCTGCCTGCTTATTTTTCTTGGCAAAAAGCAGATACTGTATAAACTGGTTCAAGTCTTCTTCTGCTTCAGCTGTTACAACTACTTTATAATCCATATTTTCCTCTCATATCTGAAATCACATCATCTGCATTTCGGTAATTTCCCTTTTTTGAAGATTCTCTGGATTGTTCCAGTCTTTGAAGCATCTCTTCTTCTGTCATAGATGTATAAGGATTATGCACAGTTCGTTTTATTTCAAATGGAAATCCATTATATGCAACCGCCTGCGTTAAAAACATCCTTATTGCTGATGTCGTATCAGTTCCAAGATCTTTAAAAAGCTGATCTGATTTATTTTTTAAGTCATCGTCTACCCTGATCTGAATTGTACTTGCCATTTTAGAAACCTCCTTTTTTCTTCATTATAATGCCATTTCATTGCTGATTCAATACAATTGTATTGATGTTTTGCTCGCTTTTATTGAATAATTTCTATAGGCATGATGGAGATAGACTCACTACTTTTCATTACTTCATTGTCTTAGCCAGCGAATTAAGCAACGCCCGCATTTCCGGATTCGCCAGAGCTTTCATCAATAATTCCATATCGACTTCTTCAGAAGAGAAATTGACGTAAGGGAAGGAAAAGCTATGATTATACTTAAAGGGTTAAAGAAATTACTGGTATTGCCAATTATATTGGTTTTAGTTTTTATTTGGCTGATTGTTAAGACTTTGGTATCACTATATGAGATTGTACACGGAATAGTATACTTGTTTGTAATCATTTTTAGCATTCTTCTCATAGCTGTTTATGGCGACTGGCTTCAGACAGGATTACTAGCTGTAATCGGCTTCACAAGCTTCTTACTATTAGCAGTAGGCGTCTTGGGAGAAGTGATGTTAGAATCGATAATAAAGCTGATTTGGAGCTTTTAATAGCATCTAGGAAAAAATTTGCTTTTATAACTAAAATTATAGGATTGGGAAAAATAATATTGATTGAAAAGAAGTTTTATGTTTACTAATTTGGAGGTATTGACATGTTTACAACAAACTCAGGACGTTTTATTTCATACTATGGAAGAGAACATACATTAGATATCCAAAGGCAGGATGGAAATAATCCCACCATAAGCACAATTGATCAGCTATTTAATGTTTTATTAAATGTTTGGTGTAAAGAAACGGCTTACCCAAGTTGTCAAAAAGATTATGATTATGATAATGACCCTACATACGGACAATGTGCAATAACTGCATCACTCGTTTATGATCTATTTGACGGCACGATTTACAAATTAAAAGTTGATGGTGGAGGAACACATTACTTCAATAAAATCAATGGCCACTATATTGATTTGACCAGTGACCAATTCGATTTATATGATATTCCATTAGAATATGTTCCAAATGAAGTGGTACCGAGAGAATATTGCGGAATGAATGCTGATACAAATATGCGATATCAATTACTCGTGCGTAATTCATGTATGCCGTCACCAGCACAACCGGAAGTTTTGGATATTTTTCTTTAATCCTCATAGCTGTTTTCAGCCCATCCATCCCCTGCATATTGATGTCCAGAAATAATAGCTGACACGCTTCCAAAGCCGATTGTTCTTCGCATAACTGTTCTCCAGAATCATATTCTGTAATAGTAAACTCATAATTCTTTTTTTCGCCATAGTCTGACAGCAAATCTGACACATTTTTTCTGTCATCTATCCTGTCATCACAAATAATAATGTTCATATTTTTCATTCCTGTCTTTGATTGCTCTCATGCCTATAAACCATACAAGTCTCACCTAGCACTCTTTATTATATCAAACAAATCTTTCACTCGATCATTCTCTGCATCAAATGACTATTTTCCGCATAGAACGACTATCTCCTATAGAAACGCAGAAGCACTGTATCTCAAACTCTTTGAAATACAATGCTTCCCTGCATTTTCTATATCGTCATGTTGATATTATTACTTTACTATCCTGCACACTCTCTGGGAGTGACTGTATCTATCAAAAAAGAAGCCAGCAGTTTATTCACGCACTACTGACTTCCTATATTATTCATTTTATTTACTTCGCTGCGTCTCAGACAAGTTATTACAATACCGACCGACCTCATTAGATTTTCAGGCCTGACGAGGGGAGGCCGGTATATAAAAAAGCATTATTATTCCACAGCTTCCATAAAGTACATCCGGGAGGAAAAATCCGGGAACAGTCGGGTGTCGGAATTATATCCGGTTCCGGCGAAAGCAGGCTTCAGAGCAATACCCGCAAGCATCAGGGTATCTCCGTAAGCGGTCAGATCTTCTTTTTCGCCATCCATATTCACAAATCGTGAAAGAATCTCCTGTAATGCGGATCCTTGCTTGATATGCACCGGGGAAACGGTGTTCACAAGGTCTCCGAAGTCCTTCAGATTGTATTTGATATTCCTGCCGTAGAAATGATATTTCACATCAGGAAGTAACCCCACCGGGCGATACCAGTCATGGGATTGGTTCGGAGTTGTCAGGCGGCGGAAGAACAGTCCCACTGCTCTTCTGCCATCCGGGGACACGCAGGTCCAGGATAAGGTTTCCGAGTCGGAATCCTCGTTTTCTGTTCCACGGTAAAAGGTTCCAAACTGGAAAACATCCCGCCAATTTTTATAAAGTGCAATCTGTTCCCGGATTGCGTTAAGGTCACTTCCGGACAGATCCTTTAAATTGCATTCATATCCTAAGACGCCGAAGGAGGCCACCTGAAAACGGGTCTCAAGGGGTGTGATTCTTAAGGTCTGATGATTTGGACAGGATGACACATGTGCTGTAAATACCGATAAGGGATATCCATAGCTGTAACTGTTCTGAATCCCGGTACGGCACAGGGCATCGGTATTGTCGCTGGCCCAGATCTGTGGGAAATAACTTAATATTCCCAGATCAAAACGATTTCCACCTGAACTGCAGCCTTCAAACAAAATCTCAGGGAAACGTGCGGTCAGTTCATCCATAATATGATAAAGCCCCAGCACATAACGATGTGCCGTCTCTCCCTGTTTTGCAGCCGGCAGATAAGGGGAATAAATATCACTAAAATTGCGGTTCATATCCCATTTTACATAACGGATTTCTCCGGAGGAAAATACCTTCGTCATGGAATCTATTACATATTGTTGCACTTCGGGATTGCACAGATCCAAAAGGCGCTGATTGCGCCCCTCGGAATGGGGGTGTCCAGGAATCATCATTGCCCAGTCTGGATGTTCTTCATAGAGCTTACTTTTCTCACTGATCATCTCCGGCTCTACCCAGAGACCGAAATCCATCCCCAGGGCTTTGATCTTTTTACTGAGGGAAGAAATTCCTCCGGGCAGCTTCTTCGGATCAGGGGTCCAGTCTCCCAGGGAGGAGGTATCGTCATTCCGCCCGGCAAACCATCCGTCATCCATAACGAACAGCTCAATACCGACATCTTTTCCGGCTTTGGCAAGCTGTAACAGTTTCTTCTCATCGATTTTGAAATAACATGCTTCCCAGCTGTTTAACAGAAGCGGACGGGGTCTTCTCTTCCATGCTCCCCTGACAATATGCTCCCTGATAAAGGAATGTAACTGTCGGCTGAGTCTGTCATACCCCTTCGAAGAGCCAAAAGTCTCACAAGTGTTCTTATGTCCCAGGATCATAAAAGGATTCGAACGGTTCGAAGAGGTTCCTGTATAAGAAGCATTTACAAATTTGCCGGAACGTAAGGAAATCTGTTCTCTGTGCATCTCTCTTGCCCAGGCACCGCTGAAATGAGTGATCACGGAATAATCCTCTGTCAGATCTAACTGTGCACTGAGGCATCGATCCAAGGTGACAGATGCGTCACTATGGTTGATCAGCCGTGCACTCCTGGTAATGACATCACATTCTTCGAATACGGTATAAAACAGCTGCAACTCCAAATGATTCGTAACATCCTGCAAAACAATCTGAAGGCATTCCGCGGAATCAGTTCCCACTTCCGAATAGCTGTGAGGAAGTCCGGAATCCTGCAGGCACTGCTCTCTTTCCTTTAAAGTAATAATTTCATAGGAATCAAAAGTAAAGTCAGAGGTGACACTTCCGTCAGCAAATCTGACTTCCAAAAAGGGGTCCCGGATATCTCCCTTTCCCAACGTACCAACCTCCAAACAGACATCTTCCATGGAAATCTGCGGATGTTCCCTGTCGTAGGTACAGGTGTTTCCCGGAGCGAAGGCTCTCTGTATGACAAGGGGCGTACAGGAGGAAGGATCCTGTGAATCCACAGTGATCCGCTCCCCGTAATACAGATGTTCTAAATGTCCGGTCTCCATGACCCACATTCCATAGGTTGTGTGGGCTGTCTGTAAAAAGAACCATGGTCTTGTATCGGAATCTTTTACAATCTGAATCATGCTTTAAGCCTCCTGAATCTCTTTTAACCGCTCCTCGGTCAGTTTATATTTTTTATGAAAGAAAATGACACCAATGACAAGGAGCAGAATGGGGAACAGTGTCATCGTCATACGAAGTCCCACTACAGAGCTTCCGGAAGCTCCTGCAGTTGCCACTGCATCACTGGTATCAGAGCTTAAGTTGCAGAGGTTCAGGCACAGGGAGGCTGCTAATGCAGCTACACCGGAAGCCAGTTTTACCACGAAGGTCTGCATGGAGAAAATGACACTCTCGTCTCTGCGGTGATTTTTCCATTGACCGTAATCTACGGTATTTGCCAGAAATACGGTGGTCAGCACCGTCAGCATACCGTTGGCGGCAAAGATCAGAAAACCGGGAATAAACAGTAAAAATACATTCCCCATATTGGTAAAACATAAGACAAGCAATACCAGATATCCCGCAATGGCCATCAGAAAGCTGACGTAGAAGATCCGGATGGTGCTCATAAATTTACGAAACAGCGGGAACAGAAGCATCATGGAGAGGATCTGCACTGCTCCGCCGAAGGTATTGAACAGTGTATAGGAATTGTACCAGGTATCTCCGCCAAAATCGTATTTAAAGAAATAAATTACCAGGTTGGAGGTGGTATAGACCGCGCAGTTGATCAGTACGATGGTAATGACCACTGCCATCGCCTGATCGTTCTGAATTAACGCCTTGAACATCTGACCGATGGAAGGTGCGCCCACATCTACCGTAGATTTTTCCTTGATATTTATACAGGTAATGGCAATAAATATCACGAACAGCACAGCAATGATCAGGGTGAACCGGGAAAAACCGACCCGCTCTTCTCCTCCGCCCAGGGCATTAACGCAGAGCATGGTGATCACGGTGATGATGGCAGAGCCTACACCGGCACAGGAACGTCCCAGCGTAGACAATCCTTCACGCTCTTTTCCGCTGTGAGTAAATGCCGGTATCATGGACCAGAAGGGAATATCCATCATGGTATAGGTCACACCCCAGAGAATGTAAGTGACTGCCGCATAAGCTACCAGTCCATTGCCATCCAGTGCAGGCGGTGCCGAGAACATCAGAAACAGAACAACGGCATTGGTCACTGTGCCGATCATCATCCAGGGGCGGAACTTCCCCCATCTGGTCCTGGTCTTTGCCACGATGACGCCCATGAAGGGATCGTTAAACGCATCGAACACTCTTGCAACCAGCAGAATGATACCCATGGCTACGGCGTTCACGCCTAAAATATCCTGATAATAATACAAAATATAGCTGGCAGACAGCATGTATACCATATCCTTGCCTACCGCACCCAGTCCATAAGAAAATTTTTCTTTTCCGCTTAAACTCATGATTAACCCTGATCCTTTCTTATGCAATCTTTTGAAATCCTTTGAAATCTTTCTCTCAAATGAAACCATTAAATCATTATACCTTAATCTGAAAAGGTATCCGTACTTCCCCTGCCGTCTGTGACTGCAACAGCAAAGCTCCTCGACCGGATCTTCCCATACTCTTAACATAAGTTCCACCCATGCCTCCCTGTAAAGCAATGGTGTCAGGTCCGATGATGGAGATGTCACCTTCCGCAATCAGACGAACCGGCTCCTGATAAAAGGGAAGCACATTTCCATGGTCATCCACTGCACGGATCCGCACCAGTGCCACGTCGTAGCTGTGATGCTCTGTCAGATTCGTGTGATCCGCTTCCGCCTGCAGCCGGATCCCATTTACCGGCTCTTTGGTGACAGACTTTATGACTTTGCCGTCTTTGATGGCATCAAAACGGTATACGGTGGCGGTACCGCCCCAGTCACCGATGTATTTCGTGTAAAGCTTTGTCACCTCCGCAAAATCAATATGATACAGCAGTACCAGCTTTAAGGCGGTAGGATACAATCTCTTCGGAATATGGTTCAGACTGCCTCTGGCCACGATATTCATGGCATCCGCCATTTCTTTCGCATGTTTCGGACGGAACCGTTCGTTCTTCTCCAAAGCATCACCGATAAAGTCATCGATGAGAATGGGACCGTGCTTTAAATGCTTATAAGGGGACATTTCTGGCCGGTATTCCTTGATAAAACGGTCGTTTTTATACATTCTCACACTGTCGGCATTGGACAAAATATACAGGTTTCCGCGGTTGCAGCCGGGATGCTCTCCGATATCCATGGAGGAGGTGATCTGAAGCACGGGGATCTCATCCTGTTCACAGGCATAAACGGAAGCTGCGAGCTTCGGATTACGGAACATATCCATGACACCGTGATAACAGATCCGGTCACCGCTTCCGAAGTCCTTATGGGTATTGTAGTCGAACATACACCAGCCGAAGCTTCCGGCGATATCCTCCTGCTCCGCTACGGCATCCAGTACGTTGGCATGGCGGATCGCATGTTCACTGCGGCGTTCCTCATTATCGAAGGCTTTTGTGGGATACATGTGTCCGTTGTATTCGCTGATCAGGTAAGGCTTGTCGGTATCGGAAGTGACCTTTTTCTTCGGGTCACAGCCGGGAGTCTCGCCGTCGTGCAGAAAATCGTTATAAGTATAGACGTCCTCCAACAGATGGCTTTTCTTAATAGCCCGGACACCGCCGGTAGGTCTCGTGGGATCCAGCTTATGTGCCACGGCATTGGTCTTTTCGTAAAACGGATCATCATCCGGGGATTCATTGATCCGTACACCCCACAAAATAATCGAAGGATGATTGCGGTACTGACGGATCATGTCCTCTGCATTGACCACCGCCTGTGCTTTCCAGGTGTCATCTCCAATATGCTGCCAGCCGGGAAACTCTGTGAAGACCAGAAGTCCCAGTTCGTCGCACCGCTCCAGAAAATAATGACTCTGGGGATAGTGGGAAGTCCGCACGGCATTCAGCCCCAGCTCTTTTTTTAACAGATCCGCATCCAGTTTTTGCATGCTCTCCGGCATGGCATAGCCTACATAAGGATAACTCTGATGGCGGTTCAGACCCCGGATCCGCAGTTTTTTGCCATTGAGGTAAAAGCCGTCTTTTTTAAAAACTGCATCCCTGATACCGAAGGTAACCTCTGCTTCGTCCAGAAGCTGTTCTCCCTGCCAGAGCTGGGTCTTTAACAGATAAAGATGAGGGTGTTCGGTATCCCACAAAAAAGGATGTGGAATCGTTCCCTGAATACGAAACGGGGTCTCAGCCGTAGTGCCTGTGGGGACATTCTGTTCGCAGAGAAACTGCCAGTCATTATCTGATGTTACATCTGATACCACACCCGACATTACAGCATCGCTCTTTAACATATAATATTGTCTGACATTAAGGTCTTTCGCAACTTCATAAAAAGTGATTTCAGAAGTTACCTGAGCCTCATCCGGTGTGATCAGCGTGTGTACGAAAATATCCTCAAGGGCAATCTGATCTTTTACTTCGAGATACACATCCCGGTAGATGCCGCCGTAGGTCATATAATCGATCACGTAACCGAAGGGAGGCACATTTAAGTCTTCTCTGCTGTCCAGCCGGACACACAGCACATTGTCCTGTCCGTAGTTCGCATATGCCGACAAATCTACAGTAAAGGCGGTGTAGCCGCAATGGTGCTCTCCAACCTTGCTGCCGTTGAGATAGACGGTACTGTCATGACCGGCCCCTTCGAAGGTGAGCAGGATCCGCTTGCCCTGCCATTCGGTCGGAATATGCAGATGGCGTCTGTAGCCGCTGACCATCTGGTAGAGAGATTCGTCAAAATAGTGAAACGGGGTCTCCTTACAGGTATGAGGGATTCGGACGGGCTGCAGGGTCTCTTCCGGGTATTCTGTTGCAGTCATCCCCTCCTGAAAGTTCTCGTTAAAAAGCCAGTCTTCGCTTAAATAGATTTTCTGATTCATGGTTCGTTCCTCTTTCTTTGGGATATTATGGATTAATTCTGGATTATTCCATTGCCTCATTCTGATCTCTGTACGATGCCATACATGAGGATTTCCACAACTTCCTTCAGGGCATCTGCATAAGTCAGCTGATTTCGAGAGAGAATATCTCTCTGGAAGAACTGCTCAATGGAAGCTTCTAACATCATTTTCACCAGACAGATGGGAACCGGGCGGATGCTGCCCTCAGCCATGCCCATCTCGATCAGCTGGATTGTAGGCTCCCAGCCAGTGGAAAGTCTGAGTTCTACCTTCTGGTAGATCTTCGGGTATTTGTCCCGGAGGGAATATAATTTTCGAAGATCGATATTCTGATAACCTTCCGGCAGCACTCCCAGGATGCGGTGCAGTTTTTCCACTACACCGAGGGAAGGATCGGTCAGGATCATCTGCTCGCTTTCCTTGATGGAGTCAAAGATATAATCTACCATGGCAAGAAACAGTGCTTCTTTATCATCGTACACGGTATAGATGGTTTTCTTGCTGATCGAGAGTTCCTTCGCCAGATCATCCATTGTGAATTTCAGCCCTTTTTGATCGAAGACACGCAGGGTGGCGTCGAGAATATTTTTTTGCAGACCTTCTGTGGTATCCATCGCTTCTATTCCTCCGTTCGGTAAGATTGTAATTACAGTATGGAAACTGAAAAGTAAATTGTGGTTTCCTATAAAAACAGGGTAGCATTTTTGAAAAAAAAATTCAAGAAACGTTTTTGCCAAAAAGAGTTTCCGAGAATTGTGAAATATAACAAAAAAACCAGCCAACAAAACGGTTGACTGGTGAATGACAGAGTCTATAAATAGTTTTTCATGATGCGGTACAATGCTCTTGGATGCAGCGGTTTGGAAAGATACTCGTTGATTCCTGCATTT
>OODS01002409.1_pt1 | contig 10771 bp, 8 predicted proteins | sample 1671531 | NCBI WGS metagenome assembly OODS01 (sample SAMN06348166, study PRJEB24527) | human gut metagenome | biome: human gut; feature: ankylosing spondylitis patient; material: feces | host: Homo sapiens | place: China | collected 2015-10 | reverse complement strand
GCGTGTGTGTCTCATCTAATTTTTACCGAAGAAGATTATCAGACCTTAGGAGCGCGCATCAAATGTAATCCTGCCATCAAAACGGCAGAAGACCGGAAGGCTTTGCAGGAGGCAGTCAACAGCGGCCTGATCGACGCTATTGCGACCGACCATGCTCCGCACTGCTTGAGTGAAAAAGAAGGAGGCGCATTAAAAGCCATGTCCGGCATGCCGACCATACAATTCTCTTTGGTCAGTATGCTCGAATTGGCAGACAAGGGTGCTTTCAGCATCGAAAAGGTAGTAGAGAAGATGTCTCATGCTCCTGCACAAATGTATGAGATATGTAATCGCGGATTTATCCGGAAAGGATATCAGGCGGATCTGGTTTTGGTTCGTCCCGACAGTGCGTGGACTGTTACCACAGACTGCATCCTGAGCAAATGTAAATGGAGCCCGCTGGAAGGTCATACTTTCCACTGGAAAGTAGAAAAAACATTTGTGAACGGTCATCTGTTATATGATAACGGAACCATTGACGAGAATTATCGTGGACAGGAGTTAAGATTCAGATAAACAGCAACTCGTCACTTATAAACATATGATTTTATCTTATAAGATACATAACGTCGCCCCCTACATCAATTGGATTTACTTTTTCCATGCATGGGGATTCCAACCTCGTTTCGCAGCGATCGCCAACATTCACGGTTGCGATGTCTGCTTCGTGGCTGACTACTTTTCCGGAAGAAGACCGCAACAAGGCTTCCGAAGCTATGCAACTGTTTAAGGAAGCCAACCGGATGCTGGATTTACTTGACAGGGATTATGAAGTGAGAACTATCTTCAAACTTTGCAAAGCAAACTCGGACGGAGACAACCTGGTGATTGAAAAAGAAACCGATCAATTCCTAATTTTCCCTTTGCTCCGCCAGCAGACGCCTAAACGGGATGGAAGCCCGTTCCTTTGCCTGAGTGACTTTATCCGCCCTCTTTCTTCCGGCATTCCGGATACAATAGGTACCTTTGCTTCTTGCATAGATGCAGATATGGAAGGCCTGTACGAGCAGGATCCCTACAAACACTTACTCGTCCAGACTCTTTCCGACCGTCTGGCAGAAGCTGCTACGGAAAAGATGCACGAATATGTACGCAAAGAAGCGTGGGGATACGCCAAAGATGAAAGTCTGTCAATGCCCGATCTGTTGGTCGAGAAATATCAAGGGATTCGCCCTGCCGTAGGCTACCCGTCCCTGCCCGATCAATCCATCAATTTCCTGTTGGACGAACTGCTGGATATGAAACAGATAGGCATCACACTGACCGAGAATGGTGCCATGTACCCTCATGCTTCGGTCTGCGGTCTGATGTTTGCCCATCCGGCTGCCGAATACTTCTCTGTCGGAAAGATAGGAGAAGACCAGCTCGAAGACTATGCCCGCCGTCGGGGAAAAAGTACGGAGGAAATGCGAAAATTCCTGGCTGCCAATCTGCAATAACTTTCGTTTACTTGTGATTTTTCTCCTTTTCGCACGACTAACTAACCAGAAAAGTAACCCATTTAATTCATGAGAGAACGAACAACAGAGGCAACCAACCCTATTGAACAGGAGTTCTTATCGGTCATCCGCGAATATGAACGGGTGATCTACAAGGTATGCTATCTGTATGCCAATCCCAATGCTCCTCTCAATGATCTGTATCAGGATGTGGTACTGAATCTTTGGAAAGCCTATCCCAAATTCAGAAAAGAATGTAAGGTTTCCACCTGGATTTACCGTATTGCCCTCAACACCTGTATCAGCTTCTATCGTAAAGAAAAGAATGTGCCAGAAATAGTCAGCCTCACCAGAGATACCGACTGGGCCATAGAAGCACACGACCCGATCAACGAAATGTTGAAACAGCTTTATCAGATGATTAACCAACTGGGACAACTCGACAAATCAATTATCCTGCTTTATCTCGAAGACAAAAGTTACGAGGAAATAGCAGAAATCACCGGACTGACGGTTACCAATGTAGCGACCAAACTAAGTCGCATCAAAGACAAACTTAAAAGAATGAAAAAGGAGGAATAAGATATATGGAACTGGAAGAACTTAAAAAATCTTGGAATGCCCTGGATGAACACTTGAAAGACAAAGAGTTCATCAAAGAAGAAGAGCTTGAAAAGCTGATAAGGCATGCGGACAAAGGTATCCATGCCATTGCCAGACTGAACATCAAGCTTATTCTGATTTCTCTGCCGATACTGATCTTATTTTTAGCGGAGGTACTGTTGCACAACAGATTAAACCCGATCTATATCATTATCATTTTCGCATGGATTCCTGCCCTTTGCTGGGATATCGTCACCACCCGTTTCCTCCAACGGACACAAATAGACGAGATGCCTTTGGTAGAAGTAATCAGCCGCGTAAACCGTATCCATCGATGGACCATCAGGGAACGATTGATTGCTATTGCCTTTCTCCTAGTCCTGGCTATACTTTCATTTATCTACTGGCAAGTGTGGCAATATGGAATGGGCATGATTGCTTTCTTCATCCTGTTATGGGGCGGAGGACTGGGATTGATCTTATGGATTTACCGCAAGAAGTTCTTAAATCGTATCCACGAAATCAAAAAGAATTTAAGCGAACTGAACGAATTAATGTAAAAGAATCCAACCTGAATAATTCATACTAAGTAGTAAGGAGTGTGCTTACCCCACCACGGTAAGCACACTTTTTCCATTCACTTTCTTATGTACCTGCACCTGAACAGAAATCCGTTCACTCATCTCCTGCACATGAGAGATTACTCCTATTTTCCGCCCCTGCATCTGTAATTGTTCCAATGCTTCCATCGCTGTACGCAAACTTTCCGCATCCAAAGAGCCGAAACCTTCATCAATAAAAAGAGATTCAACTTTCAGATTATTACTTGACAAGGAAGACAAACCTAAAGCCAGTGCCAAAGAAATCAGGAACGATTCACCTCCTGAAAGAGAGTACACGGTCCGTATTTCATCACACATATCGCAATCTATTACCTGAAGTGCCAACGTATCGGGTACCTGTTGCAGCTTATAGCGTTTAGAGAGATAGGATAAATGTTTATTGGCATGAAGCAACAACAAATTCAAAGTATAACTTTGAGCAATCACTTTAAATTTCGCTCCATCCGCACTGCCAATCAGTTTATTCAATTTTGCCCAACGTTCAGCAACAGTTTGTTTCTCTGCCAGTTCCTTCGCAATCTGTTCCACAGTCAGTTTATTCTTTGCTTGTTGTAGCAGGCGGGCTTCCATAGTAGAAAGGGCACGTTCTATATTCAGGTTTTCTTCCTGTTGCTTCTTTATTATTTCGGGAAGCAGTTCGGGAGACTCTATCTTTTTATACTGTTCCTGCAACTCTCCTATAACCAGTGCAATTTGCTTCATCTCTCCTTGCAAACCGGAAAGCCGGTTGTGTACCGCCTCTACTTCTTTACGTGCTTTCTCCAAAGCGAGATTCAGTTCTTTCTCTCTTTTTGCTACGGCAGCTTCCGCTTCATCCGCACTTTTTCCTTTCAATAGCTGCGAACGTTCCTGACGAAGCACATTCAGCGCTTTCTCTATCACTTCAAATCTCTTTAGTTCGGCCGAAGCAGCATTCTGTAAGATTACCAGCTGTTCTTTGGCAGACGATACTTTCTGCATAGCCAAACGACAGAGAGAAACATTCTCACGGAGGGCTTCACAATGTGCACGCATCTTTTTAATTTCTTCATCGCTGCGCTGCCATTCTGCATAAAGATTGCGATATTCCAAAATACGTATTGCCAGTTCCGCCAAACGGTGTTGTATTTGCTCTTCGTTTCCGGCTTCAATCCCTGCTTTATATAATGCTGCCAACTGTTCCGCGATCTGTCCGTCCACCGTTTTTTGATGCGCCAAATCACGTTGCAGAGCAATGCTCCGGTTATTCATCTGCTGATAGTTGGTTGATGCTACATTATACTCCTGCTCTATACTCCGGAAAAGAGTATCTACCACCTCCTGTTCCTGATGATAAGGATGCGCTGTGCTACCGCAAACGGGACAAGCCTCCCCTTCCTGTAATTGCCGGCGCAATGCTTTCACGTCTTTTCCCACTGCCATACGTGCATTTTCGTAAAGACGTTGAGTAACTTTCAATGCGGTTTCTTGCTCCGTCAATTGTTTCAGACAATTGGCCACTTCTTTCTCCAGTCTTTCTATTTCCGTCTTTGCTTTCGTCTGCGTTTCCGTTAATTGCCGGATATTCTGCTGACGAGTCAACTCTTTTTGCAACTTCACCTGTTCTTCGGCCAATAACGGATATCCGAAAGAATTTAAGCGCAACAAACGTTCCTCATTCGTACTGGTAGCGGCAGCCAGTTTACTTTCTTCTTGCCGTAGAATCTCTTCCACCTGTTCAAGTTGCAGTGCTTCTTCTATCCCTACATGGCTTAATAAGCGGTTCAGAGAAGAATAAGACACCTGTAATTGTTCCGCAGCCACTCGCATTTTTTGTTCCTGCTCCGCCACCTGCCTGTTAGCCGCTTGTAAAATCTGCTGCGACTGTATATAGCTGCTTTGTTGAGACTGTATCTGTACATCCAATTGACGTGCTTTCTTCAAGTCCGGCTGTATGGCCTCCCATTGTGCCTTAAAATGCACCAATCCTTCCTCTTGGGAAGCCAATGCACCCTGCAATACTTTCTCCCTGGCCTGTTCCTCCTGTTCTTCCTGCTGCTTTTTCTTCCAAAGTTCTTCCTGTATTTTTAATGAACGAACCACATTCAGTTGTTCATTCTGTTCTGCCAGCAGTTTAATCCCTGCCGCGCGCTTTTCAATTGATAGTTCTTTCTCTTTTTGCAGAGCAAGCAGCTCTTCTTCCGGCATCAATTCGATCACATTCATTCGATTCTGAATCAAGGTCACCTCCTCTTGTGCCGCCTTATTCCGGGCATAGACCTCTTGAGAAATCCGGGAATACACGCCGGTTCCTGTCAACTTCTCCAGTAATTCTGCTTTTGCCGCCCCTTTTGATTTCAGAAATGTAGCAAAATCATTTTGTGCCAATAATACTGTACGGGTGAACTGTTCATACGTCAGGCCAACCAACTCCACCAACTGAATCAACAACTCTTTCTTGGTACCTTGAAATTCTTTCTCCGTATCCAGTTCTTTCACTTCCAGCGTTTGTGGCTGCAAAGAACCGCTTATCTTATTTCTTGTCCGCCGTACCGACCAACGAGAACGATAACGCCGTCCGTCAATACCTAAAAAATCGACTTCCGCATAACCGTCACTTGTCCCCCGGCGCAGCAAATTTCTAACATCAGACTGATTAATCTGATTGTCTCCCACATCTGCCAGGTTCACATTTTCCACTGAAGTAGCAAAGCGGGGAGCCTTATCATACAATGCCAGGCATAAGGCATCTAATAAAGTAGACTTACCTGCACCGGTAGGTCCTGAAATGGCAAAGATACCTGCAGAATGTAATGGTTCTGCCATAAAATCCACTTCTACCGTTCCTTCTATCGAGGTCAGATTCTTCAATCGTATAGCTAGTATTTTCATTCTTCTTCCTCCTCTTCTTTACGGGTAGCAGCCAAATAGGCCTCTTCAAACAAACCTGTCAGTTCCACAGGCATTTCCACCTGATAAATCTTCTCAAAGGCAGACTGTGCAATCTGCAAGGGAGACATTTCCTGCAACCCCCTCTTCCAGTTTTCATTTTCTTTCGTCGTATTTCCAGTTTCAGTGCGATAGGTAGAAACAATACGCGCCAACCGATAGTTTTTATCTGCCAGTGCATCTTCAATCTCCTGCCGAAGCATGGGTTCCGGTTCCTCCAACAATACCTTTACTTCCAGATATGGGGCTACGGCTTCTGTCTCGGGTAGTTCCTTCAAGGCTTCCAAGATAGCTTCCGGTGAAACAGGTTCTCCGTTCGGGACACTCAACAAAGGTATTAATTTCGGGCATTCCAACCGTTCAATGTCCACCGCACAGCCTCCGTCGAAAGTCACCATCACGACTCCATGATGATAATGTTTCTCGGCAAAAGACATCGGAATGGGACTTCCGGCATACCGCACATTCTCTCTTCCGGACACTCGCTGCGCTTTATGTATATGTCCCAATGCCGTATAAGCTATCTGTTCGGAAAAAGTTTCCGGAGATACGCACTCCAGCCCACCAATCACGGTACGCTCGCTATAATCCTTCTCTGCAATTTCCGATCCTGTAGCCTGCAAATGACCGATGGCAAGAATCGCCTGATTCTCCGTCCTTCGCTTCCATAGCCTTTGCAAAAGTTGTGCATAAAGTTCGCGAACTCCCTCCGCATACGGATTGCCTTCCGTTTGCACGGCCGGATAATCTCCCTGACGCAGAAAAGGAACTGCCATGCAAAGCAATTCCACTTCCCCTTTCCGGTTCTTCAGTTCCACAGTCAAATGGTCATAATCGATTTCTCCGCCTTCGAGCTTGCGAACTACCCCTCTGACTTCCGTCCGCATAGCTTGCAACAGAGGCAAAGGAGCCTCCAGGCGTGCTGCCGAATCATGGTTGCCGGCAACAATGACAATCTGCAAATACGGATTCTCTGCTGTCACCCGATAAATAAACTGATAATACATGCTTTGGGATGCTGCGGAAGGGTTGGAAACATCAAAAACATCTCCGGCTATAATCAATGCATCAATCTCTTTCTGACGAATTTCTTCTGCCAGCCAATTCAGGAATACTCCATGTTCTTCCGTGCGATCATAACCAAAAAAGGTTTGTCCCAGATGCCAGTCGGCAGTATGTAATATACGTATCATAATTTTGTAACTATCTCTAATAACAAGAGGCAAAAATAACACAATCAAAAAGATTATATCACATCTGCCTCTCTTTTTTACCAATAATCATGTATATTTGCAGGATAAAAATCCAACCCTATGAAGATACTGTATTATATTTATCAGATTTGCATCGCTTTGCCTATTTTATTAGTGTTGACCATCCTCACGGCAATCGTCACTATTGTAGGTTCTCTCTTGGGAGGAGCCCACATCTGGGGATATTATCCGGGGAAGATTTGGTCACAATTAATTTGTCTGTTTCTATTGATTCCCGTGAAGATTGAGGGACGTGAAAAGTTGCATGACAAGACTTCCTATATTTTCGTACCTAACCATCAGGGTTCATTTGATATTTTCCTTATTTACGGCTTCATCGGAAGAAACTTTAAGTGGATGATGAAAAAAAGCCTGCGCAAACTGCCGTTTGTAGGAAAAGCCTGTGAAAGTGCAGGACATATCTTTGTAGACAGATCCGGTCCTAAAAAAGTATTGGAAACAATCCGGCAGGCAAAAGACTCATTGAAAGACGGGGTTTCTCTCGTAGTCTTTCCTGAAGGAGCGCGTACATTTACAGGACACATGGGATATTTTAAGAAAGGCGCTTTCCAGTTGGCTGATGATTTACAGTTGGCGGTTGTACCCGTCACCATTGACGGCTCATTCGAGATTCTGCCACGCACAGGCAAATGGATACACCGTCATCGCATGATTTTGACTATTCACGAGCCTATTCCTCCCAAAGGGAAAGGAATGGAAAATATCAAGGCAACCATGGCAGAGGCCTACGCTGCGGTTGAAAGCGCCCTGCCGGAACAATACAAGGGAATGGTGAAAAACGAAGATCAAGACCGATAGTCAGTACATAATCTTATATAAATATGGGGATGCTCACGCACCCCCACACTCCTAACCAGTTTTATGCATCAAACTATTAAATTAAGGAATTCAGATATTTAGATGTTTTGCAAGGTTATGGTTTGGTTTGACATCATTTGTAATTCTTGAAAAGTCAAATTAAAACTTTTATAAATTTCCTTTTCTAAATTCTCTAATGAGAAAGATTCATTTCTGACACCATTAATCTTCCCTCTAAACCGATTGTTATAATGCTTGCGGAATGTATCCGGAGTGACCAAGCCTCCAAGGCCATAATCCCCCACTACAATCACCGGTTTCCGGCGTAACACCCCTTCATAGGCAGTAATCCCCGCACCAATTATTAGATCGGCTTCTTCAATCAGTTTACCGATCTCACTCTCGGAGGATATATAATCCACCTGATACTCTGAATATTTACTTAATAGAATTCCTATCCGTAACCTGGTGCGAGAATTTGCTATTCCGACAACAATGCTGGCTTTTTGTTCTATTAACTGCAATTCGTCACCTCTCAAAGAAGAGGCGGCAGATAATTCATTAGGATTTTTCATATAGCTATTTGGTTTTTGTTGTGTCAAAAGTACAGCATGCATCCGAAAACACAAAAAAAGTCACCCGGACAAAATCAGTGCGCCTGATTTTTCGTAAACACTTACATTTCAATCAAATACAGATTAGCGTTCTATTAATGACCCGGACAATTCATTTTTTATTTATCAAAAATCCCTTAAAAACACATTCAAATCTTCTTGTGGAGAAATGCCTAATCGACCTTTCAGCCTTCCTTTTGCTTTGGTAACAGAATCGGAAGAGGTCTGAAAAATACGCGCCAGTTCTTCATTGGTCAGTCCAAATTTAAGAAAGCAACAGATCTCAAGATCATGTTTAGTTAATAAAGGAGTTTTGTCAAGCAACCGGGTAACGTAATTAGAATAGAGTAAATCAAACAGGCTAAACAATTTATAGCGTTCTCCATTAGACAATTTACCTCTTAATGTTCCCTCTTTGATAGCAAGCAGCAGACGAAAAGCGGATATGTACTGTTCAGAAGAGGGTCCGACAGTTAATTCTCCTCCCAGTTCTTTCAACAGTCCCGATAAGGTTTTGTTCTGCATACTTAGAAGTACAATCTTTCCATTCAACTCGCCTACCTTCATTCGATTTTCTTCGAGTATGCGGTTCTCTTCCAGCACTTGGTCTTTCAACTCCTGGATTTCTTCCATCTCCTGCTGGTATCGCTTTATCTCCTCTTCATTATCTCTAATCTGGGATTCGATTTCGGCAATCTTCTTCCTGTGATTTTTACTTTTGTAGTAGTAATAACACATATAGAAGGCCACAATCAGGAAAATAACCGTACCGCAAAATATAAAAACTGTACGGTCCACTTTCAGTTGTAGATTATCATTCCGGAGTTTCTCGTTCTCGTACTGCTTTTGCAGTTCTGTTATCAACTCCTGCGAATCGACTTCATCCAATACATTCACGATAGAGTCCGCTTTTTCATGGTAGATAATCGCTTCTTCAAAATTATCAATATCTTTTTCAAGAAAGTATAAATTGTTATATGCGTCAATACGGGTATATTCTTTAGAAGAATTGATACTCATCTTAAAATATTTCCGGGCATTCTCTACATCGCCCATCTGTATATACAAATAGCCGAGAGACATACACTCCACGTATTTCCTTTCTTCATCCGTTTCTTTTTCATAAGCTGCAAGAAAATAGCGTTCTGACTTTTTCAGTTCTCCCATGGAACGGTACAGTATCCCCAACTCATGTAAAATGGAAACTTCAGACGGATATTGCTTTTCCCTGGCTAGTTCTAAAGCGTAAGTATAATAGAAATAGCAGCTATCCCATTTATTCTGAAACAAATAAGCCCGGCCTATATTTTGCCCGGCTCTGACAAGACTCAAAGAATCTTTCAACTCTTCATAGATCGTATATGACTCCCGAAAATTCTTCAACGACTCCTGATACAATTTCTTTTTCCGGTTAATCATCCCTATCTCATCAGTAGCCATTGCAAACATCTTACAACATTGAATATTCCCGAACATTTCTTTTGCCGAAGATAAAAACGTCAAAGCCTCTTCATCTTTGCCCAATTCACGCAGCACTCTTCCATAATAATACTGCGCTTTAGCACGCGTAACAGAGTCACCACGCTCTACAGTATAGTAATTCAGCGCCAGTGCAATCAATGAGTCAGAAGTAAACTTCACATAGTTCTGATCCATCGCCTGCGTCAATAAAAGTGCATAATCCGCCTGCAACTTTCCACGCAATTTTTCAGTATGAGGTATTGACTTTAATAGATACAGAGCTGTATCCGGAAGAGATTCCATGCACATTTCAATCCTCTGGAATGCCGCATCAGGGGCCTCCGAATCTCTATGACAAGAAACCGATAAGACTAAAATAAAAAAGAAAGCGGCGTATACCGAAACAGTAGTCGTTTTCACTTTACTTGAGTTTTGTGCAAAAATACACAAAAAACTCAAGTATTACTTATTTGTTGAAGCATTTTGTTCCAATCGTTGATGTTCTTCTATCAACTTCATGTTTTCTCTTGCTTTAGACAGAAACTCTCTAACCAGCTTATTATCTTTAAAAGAATAAGGAGCATCCTTGATTATATCATCAATCTGCGGAGTCATAATGGGATAGGGCAAAGAGCTGCAGAGCATCATAAACACACTGGGTCCCAGCACATTTTCGTAATTATCGGAGATGAACGTTTTCACATACTGATTCATCGCTTTCATCAGTGAGTCTCCTTCCACCACCAACTGACCGTGAATCTCATCCAGATCGCCTCCATCCAGTACCATACGGGTTTCCTTCTGCTCCAGTTCACCAATGCTTTCTTCCAATTGGTTTCTTTTGCTGATAAACTCGTACAGTGCATTATTTAAAGATGTTCCGACTGCCTTGAGGTCCGTATTGCTAATGGTAACAGTTATCTTCCCACTTTCCAACACAATCGGCATAATGCTTTCTTCATCCATATAAAGTGTCACCATCTGTACGGAATCTACTTTGCCTTTCATGGAGA
>OODS01002403.1_pt1 | contig 10794 bp, 10 predicted proteins | sample 1671531 | NCBI WGS metagenome assembly OODS01 (sample SAMN06348166, study PRJEB24527) | human gut metagenome | biome: human gut; feature: ankylosing spondylitis patient; material: feces | host: Homo sapiens | place: China | collected 2015-10 | reverse complement strand
CGCTATGAAAAGGGAAAGAGGCTTGGTTTTTTCTCGTCCCGGAAGGTCGATTTTCAGATGGACAAGAGGGTGATTCTTGGTGGGACGAGAACATAGTATCTCGAAATAATTGGAATTATTTCGAGAAAATGGCTTTTGGGCTTGGAATTAAATCGAGATTTTGGCTTTTCGGGCCTGGTGGAAAACAATTTTTGGGAGAAATAGGGACCAAAAACTCGGAATAAATCCAATTTCTCGGAATAATTGCATCCAAAAATTCGGATTAAATGGAATTAAGCGGAGAAAATGACATCAAAAACTTAGAATAAATGCCAGAAACTTCGAGTAAATGCCAAATTCTGGAAGAAATAGCGACCAGAAACTCAGAATAAATCCAAAAACTCGGAATAATTCAGCAACCGTCTGTGTCTGTCTCTGAAAATTAGCGTCCGAATGGTTTGAATCAATTCGATCCGAATAAGCCATAAGGAGAACTGAATATGGAAAAAGCGGGAACGAAACGTAGGGACATTCATTTTAGGAGTGATAAGAATGGAATCGTAGTGTGCGTACACTCAAGGGAAGCCAGGGAATATGCAAGGTACTTGGAAGCGTCTGCGGATGTTGCTTCTTATGAGGCCGGAACCGTATTGGATTCAGACAAGTACCCATTCATAAATACAATCGGGATCCGAAAAGAATACTTTGACACTCAGTGGACGTCAGACTTTGTGATTCATTTTACAGATGGAAGAACAGGAATCCGGGAACTGATAAACAAAGATGGACTTTCCAAACGGGCAGCCATCGAAAAACTGGAATTTTCCAGACGGTATTGGAGTAGCACAAAAGTTGCAGAGTGGAAGATCGTTGTCATGGAGAAGGGAGAGTGCTGAGATGTTCTTAGAAAGCTGTGGAGAAGTAATTCGGGTATTATGCGGAAACGAAGAAGGGAACTGGGTGATCTCCTATGATAACCCATGCACACCGAAGTTTGTACTTAGGGATGATCTAAGAACCATGGAACGCATAGAGCCACCAAAAGATTTTCAGATGAGGATGACACAGGAGCAGACACCGGGACAGAAGAAGCGGCAGGAACTGATCTCGGAACTCTTGGAAGAGGAATCCTATGTGTGGGACCGTACTGGACGCAACACAAAGATCCGGGAGATTGCAGCCAGGGAGAAGACAAGTGAGCGGAGAATCCGGGAACTGTATTTTAGGGCACTGGCTGGAAGAGCCTTAGTGGAAGAAAGAAAAAAGGCGGAGAAAGAAGAGACGAAGGAAGAAAAGGACTTCCTGTGGGCAATCGACACGTTCTACTATACAGCGAAGAAGTTTTCTCTGCGGAGTGCGTATGATATGCTGCTGCTTTCCAGATACACGGATCCAGACGGACATCTACTGAATGTCTATCCTTCCTGGCATACCTTCCGCCATTATTTCTACGATAAGAACTTCCATAAGAAATCCAGAAACCTGATCGCCAGAAATGGACTGACCGATTATCAGAGAAATAAGCGTCCGTTGTTTGGAAGTGCATCAGCTTGGAAAGAACAGATAGGAGTCTTTCAGATGGATGCAACGCAGGCTGACATCTACCTGGTGTCACGCCTGGACCGCTCTGAAGTGCTTGGAAGACCCTATATTTACTTAGCTGTGGACACGGCAACTCAGCTGATCGCCGGAGTCTATGTGGGAATGGATGCCGGAGAGCAGGCGGTCATTAACTGTCTTTCTAATGCGGCTGCGGATAAGGTTTCCTTCTGTAAACGGTATGGACTGGACATCAAAAAAGAAGAGTGGCCAAACACGGGACTTCCGGGAGAAATCATTACAGATAAGGGAAGAGAGTTTATTGGCACCCGGATGAACGAGCTTGCAATGAAGTACGGAATTGAGTTTGAATCCCTGCCGCCATTCCGACCGGATGGAAAAGGTCTGGTAGAGAAATCCTTCGATCTGATCCAACAGCGGTATAAACCGGCACTCAGAGGAAAAGGAGTCATTGAGGCGGACGCGCAGGAGCGATGGGCGGTGGACTATCGGAGTCAGGCGGTTCTGACCTTGGAAGAGTTTACGAAGGTCATCCTCTCCTGCATCCTGTACCTGAACAGCTACCGTGTGATAGAGAACCGTTTCTGTAAGGACGCAGACCCTGTGGCGGCCGCGATGTGGATGAAATGCGAAAAAGAAAAGAGATCCCTGGTTATCCCGATCAACAGTGAAGAACTGTATCGGTTTGGACTTCCAAGGACCTCAGCTACATTGAACCGGCGCGGAATCTGTTATCAGGGACTCTGGTATGTGAGTGAGAATTATAAGGAGTTCTTAGAGAGTCATAACATAGGCGAAATCGTGAGGATCTGCTATGACCCAGAAGATGTATCGCGTCTGTTTCTGCTGAATGGGATGAATTACATTCCATTTGGACTTTCCAGACATTCCAAGCAATATGCCGGAGCAACCGAAAGTGAATATCAGATGAAGCGTAAGGCAGAGCGGGACAGCCGGAAGGAATCGGAACTTAGGGATACCGAAGGACGGATCCGGCTTTTAAAGGATATCGAGTCCGTGGTGAAACAGGCAGAGTACCGGGATAAGAATAAGATTTCAACGAAACGCATGGAGCAGGCGAAGGAGATGGAACGGGTATGAAAAAGTATCAGAAACAGAGTGGAATGACCGTGGACGCAGAATATGGAGAAGAACAGGGAAATCCCTTCTTTGAGGCATTGCCGGAGATTCTTGGAAAAGAAGAGGTGATGAAGCGGCTTAGAAGTCAGATCCCTTATCCAAAAGACATTCAGAAGATGTCACCAGAGAAACGGCGAAAAGAAGTCATGGAAATCTCCAAGTGGTTTTATCCCATGGATTACATGTATACAATCTATGACATGCTTTATCGTGCGATGTCAGCAACCTATCAGACAAAGAACATCGTGGACCATATCCGCCAGATGAATGACTTGTATATGGATTTCCGCACCGGCCGGGAACGGGAGTTTCAGTATGCGACCCAGGCATACACCGGAGCTGTCTTAGGTGTCCCGGGAATCGGAAAGACATCGACGGTCCAGAGATGTCTTTCTCTGATGCCACAGGTCATTGTCCATACGAATTATGGTGGGAAATCCATGTATACCAAGCAGATCAACTATCTGTTCGTGGAGTGCCCGTCTGATTGTTCAGTGAGAACCCTGGCATTCAATATTTTCTCAGCAATTGACCGTGCGATAGGTTCCGACTACTTAAAACAGGCAACCTATCAGAGAGCGGTGGCAGCCAGTGCCACGACAACAAAGCTGAAGATCATCTGCATGAATCATCACATTGGGCTGATCGTCATTGATGAGATCCAGAACGCAATCCAGACGGCGGTCAAGAACCGGCAGCTTAAGCCCTTAGTAAAGTTTCTGGTGGAACTTACGAACGAGACATCAACAGGGATCTGCTTCTGCGGAACGATGGAGGCTGAAGATCTCTTTATGAGTCAGGAACACTTGAAGCGGAGAACCAGAGGATTCCGGCTTCTGCCATTAAAATATGATGTGACATACCGGAAGTTCATTACAGAACTCTGGGATTCCCAGATGGTGCTTCAAAAGACGGAACTCACCGAAAAATTGATGAAACAGATCTATGACCTCTCGGCCGGGATCCCGTCCTACATCGTGAAGATCTTCCAGGAGGCACAGGTCCAGGCAATCCTCACAGGGAAGGAGAAACTTTCCTATGAGGTGTTGAAACAGGCCGTCATGTGTCTTGGAATCGAAGTACCGAAAACATATGGATGGAGTGGAACTTCCATTTCTGACTTTACGGTGCAGGAAGTAACCGTGAATGAAGAAGCGGTGGAATCCGTGGAGATAGAAGTGCAGACTACCGAAGAAACATCCCTGGAGGGAGACTGCCAGGAAGAGATTTCCTTAGATCCCGTGGATGGTAGAAGGGATAAACTGGACGCAAGAGACATCATGGACGAGGAGTTACCAGGGAGCGCAGAAAAGACCTCTTCAAAGCGATTCTATGCCGTGAAGCGTGGACGAAAAAAATCCGAGCGCGATGACTCGGATCTTCTGGAACTTTGGATGGAGAATCCGTCTGCGGACGCGCTGCTTCTGAATCTTGAACAATTCCTTATGTTAGAAAGGAGGTGCTTCTGATGCTTCAATATTTTCCAACGCCTTACCCGGACGAACTTTGGTACAGTGTCTTAGGGAGATATCATGTCAGGTCCGGCAATCCGAACAGCGCAACGACATTCAGGGAACTATTTGGAGCGGAGAGCGTCGGAGGAATGGGAAACTTCCTGCCAAACTGCGGGATCCGACGAGTGGCTGAGAAACTGCCGGAGGGAGTCTTAGATGAGAGAGATATTGCCTTGCATCACACACTGTTTCCGTATACCTTCCGTTTCCAGGACTTAGCAACGAAAGAAAAACTACTGGAACAGGCGTTAAACGAAAAAGTGAAATTTCCAATCAAGCTGCCGAAGCCATACACATCCACGGTACTGAAATACTGTCCGCTCTGCATGAGAGAGGACAGGGAGCGCTATGGAGAGGCTTACTGGCATGTTACCCATCAGATCCCTTATGTGACCATATGCACGAAACACAGGTGCAGACTAAGGATGAAGGATGGCATGAAAAAATGGACACTCAACGATAATCTGTTCCTTCCGATGGATAAAGAGGAGATAGAGGCAGACTTGGACATTACGGAGACAGAAGCAGAACTCTCCGGTATTCTTGTGAAATATCAGGAACTTCCAATAGAAAAAGGACCTATGGAAACCCACAATAACCTTTACGAGGGATTATTGAACTCCGACTATGGGATCGCCCGGAAGGACAAGAACTTTTCCATTGATTACAAGAGCGTGGAGACGGATCTCCTGGAACGCTTCGGAAAGGACTTCATAGAGGAACATTTTGGAACTCCCGTCATGCGGGCCGCAATCTTCGGAAATATCCGCAACTGGAACTATAAACTTCCAGAAAGATATGCGATCCTGTCCACGCTGATCCATCAGGATCCAGAGATTACTTTTTCGGAAGAGCGCTTAGAAAATAAGACGGTCAGCCTGTTTCTACGGATGAGTAAAGAACCGATGATCCGATCAAAAAAGTATGTTGCGAGATCCATGGGAGTGAAGGAAAAGCACTTGGATATCCTGGCACACAATCTGAACGTGGTCCCATTCTGGGAGCAGAAGCCAGACGCAGAGAGAGCGAAGGAGTACAGAGGGTATGTATGTTTTACGGAGGATGAATGGGCGTATGTTCAAGACTCGGTTTCGAAATATGGGTTTCAAAGTTCGTCTGCGTTCATCCGGTTCTGCGTGGGACAGTATCGGGACAGGGAAAACATGCATTTCATAATAAATGATTGAAAACCAGTTCGATTCTGTATAAAATGAAAATAGAAGCGTACAGAATGAAATGGTGAAGAGGTGAAATGTATGGATTGGTTAGACTATCGGGAAAAACTAGGGATAGGATTTAACGATAAAGGAAAAGTAAAATATTTTTATAACAAAATTGCTAATGTATTGCGCGATTTGCATGGACGCGGAGTATGTATGCTTACCGCAGATGAATACATCAAATTTTGTAACATGACAGGAACTGTTATGAACATGAGTGGAGTTAATGGAGTCTATTTTGTCAATGAATTTGGAGAGATAGTTAAGGTCTTGTTTAATCATATGAAATCGCTGAATGAATTTTTAGCTTTTTATATTGCATTTTTGAATTGCCAAGACAATACAATTGAAAGATATTATTCTCGTGACAATTTTAAAAATTTATTAGTTACTGGTTTAAGAGAAGCACATATCCAGCATGAAGTATTAGAGGACCAGGACGGATATTTTGTATTTCCGGCGGGTGATCCGATGATGGACAAGAATCTGGTTTCCGATGTATTGTCATGGTTAGATAAATACCCAGGTGCTAAGAAAACATATGTCAATGCATTGAAACAGTATGCGGATGGCATATATATAAGGGATGCTGCTGATAACCTTAGAAAAGCATTGGAAACTTTTCTGCAAGAGTTTTTACAAAATGATAAGAACTTGGATAATAACAAAGGTGAAATCTGCAAATATTTGACATCACAGGGTGCCGATCCAAGCATAGGTGGAATGTATAAGTCTATAATTTCCACGTATAAAGACATCAATGATAAAACAGTTAAGCATAACGATAAGATTGATGCACGTCTGTTAGAATTTTTATTATACCAGACGGGATTACTGATCCGTATGGTATTAAGAGTATCTGGACAGATAGAGGGCAACTAAATAGTGTTATAAGAGTCAGGAGTCGTAACAGTTTCCCTGACTCTTTTTCTTTACCCATATGTTGGGATTTTTATGTCGATCAATTTTACATTCTTGAAATCCTGGTATGTGGAATATGAAGTCACGTTTCCCTTTGAATCAAGCAATGCACATACAAAAGAATTATCGCCGTCATCGACTTCCCGCATAGACATGGGTGAGCGGTGAATCTTGCGGAGATCTTCGCTCCAGCTGTTTCCCATTGGCAGGATCCGCTGATAAGGGAGATTCGAACAAAAAGGATCGGCGGCCGGAGTCTTGGAGAGTGAAAGAATTACTGGACGCGACATAAGATTTCCTGTTGGGAAGGAATGAACCGCATAGTCCAGGTTCTTTGAATCCAGGGACGGGAGAGCAATATAAATTCCCGGTTCCTTTGTAAGTTCATAGAGGCTTATGGCATCCAGAGGTGACTCGCAGATGAAGAGTGGATAGTCATCTTCATAGGTTTCGATGTTAGTTTCCATCATGGAGAAAACGTGATTGATGGAAAGAAAGGTATCGGAGGAGAACCACCAGAATCCTAAAGGATTCTCTGTATAAATAAGCTTCTGAGATCCGCTCTGTTTTGTATTCTGGAGGAGGTAGTAATTTTGATCAGCATTTGCGAAGCAGGCATAGTGACGTCCCACTCCAGGGACTGCCGTGGCATATAACTTTTTCATGTATACCAGGTTTCGGAAGATCCGGTTGCTGATGTTACGCTCGTGGATGATATAGTTCTGAAGGGCACTGATGTCGCCAGTGTCCGGCGGAACACGGAAAGTGTGGATGTACGGTTTCAGAGGTGCCGCGGGCTTTTTATATTTGTGAGTGACATCATGACCAAGTGAAAATTCAAGCAGCGAGGAGACGGCATCCGTCCAACCGTATCCCTGGTATTTCGTCAGGTATGAGATGCTGTCGCCGGCTTCATGGAGAGAGTAGCGAAAGTAACTGTCATGATAGATCACCAGACTGTCGTGCTTGCAGTCGCGCAGGGTCCCAGTACGGTAGAAGACCCGGTCCGGGTGTTCTGCTAACATATATTGAATTAAGTCGGCCTGCTTTGCAAGCCGCATATCGTTTTCTGTAAATTTTATGTATGAACTCATGAATAAGCTCCAATCATTTTGTATTTGAGAAGGCAGAGGAAAGATTTTCTTATAGATATTATGTAAGATCTGAGAAAAAAAGTGCCATAAAATTACAAAAAAGTAAAAATATTTTTCAAGAATAATAAAGCTATCCTACTGAGAGTACCATATAGAACAGTACACCATCTTATGATGGAATGTATGATACTGAGAGTAACCAACTGAGAGTGAACCACTTAGAAGAGGATTCCCTTAGAAAGAGGAATACCTTAGAGATTCCACCTTAGAAGGAGAAATATCTTAGAGATTCCATCTTAGAACAGATACCTTAGTGTACCGGCTGAGACACTTAGAACTGAGGTACTTAGCTTTCAACTCTTAGAGTATCCAAGCGGTGAGCAGGCAAGGGATACTTGACGCGAACAAAACCAAGCTCCTCAGGAATAACCAAGAACTGAGTATCCATGCTTGGAAAGATCCCTTGGGTTGTTCATGCGTCCAGTTTTGTGTAACTCACCGCAATTCCTAAGCATCATCTAAGGAATGAAATCTAAGTATCCAAGCACATAAACTAAGCAGCTAAGATCCTTCATCCAAGGTGGAACACTAAGTATAACATTCATATAATCTTCCTTCTGTTAATGAGTAATAAGTTTATTGGTTTACTAACTTAGGGAATAATAGATGGAGAGTAATGTTCCAGTATTTCAAGGATATCAGTGAACTTCCAAGAATCAATTATGAGACAGAAGATATATATAAAATAAAAGGACAAATTTAGGAAACCATGAGAAAACCCAGAACTGATAAGGCTTTCCAGAATTTTACCGGGTATCAAATTTGCCACCAGAAAGTATCATTCCAGTGTCCCAAAACCAGTAATTCCATTCATGCCGTTTCGGTTGTAAATCCCGTTCAAAAAATTTTTTTGAAAAATTTGAAAAAAAATTCACCGTTTTTCCCAAATCTTACATAATATCTTCGAAGGAGAGAAAAGAGATGAAAATACCAAGAGAGATCCCGTCGATGCGGCGGACAGATAACAGCTTAAAAGAAGTTATGACAAATTTGTGCAGCCAGAAAAATTTCCGAAGAATCTTTTTAAACCAAGCGATTCCGATGATGAGTTTATTTGCAAATCAGCCGACCATGGTGCTCCTGTATTTTATATATAACGCTGACACCAACAACATGATCTACTGTACCTACGAAGACATCATGCAGGACTGCTCGATCGGAAATAAACGAACCGTGGCCAATACAATAAAAACACTTCAAGAGACAAGAGCAATTGTAAAAATCTCTAAGTCTCATTACATGCTAAACCCAGCACTCATGCTTCAAGGCAACAATGAAAAATTTGGGTTGCTGGCAGTTACCTTCAATGATTATATTAATTTATACGAAAAGGAGAAAAAACATGTATCAGAATGAAAAGAAAGAAAAAGCTAAGAAAGTCAATATTATTGATTTTTTAAGAGAAACCTACCCAGAGTTGGTCTTTGAGAGAAAAGACGGAAGCTTTGCGTACAGCAAAAATCCGGCTATGACTTTTTTCGCTGGTCGCGATGGCTATTACCACTATTGTGACAACGCAGCTAAGAAACGTGGAGATCACTTCTACTCAGGTGACAACATTAAATTTCTTATGGATTACGTTGGTGATTATACCTTCTTGACAGCGGTAGATGCTTTAGCGGCCTTCGCAGACGTGGCATAGTCAGAACCGAGAGGGTACGCTAGGAAATTTCATATTCTCAGTATCCTCCATACATGTATATAATAAAAAGGAGCCTTTTGGGCTCCTCTTAATTTTATATGAGTTTTGTTTATTTGTAAACATTAATTTTGATTGATTCACCAACTACCTGTACAGAAAAAGTTTTTCCATAGTCTGTCTTACGATTCTGCCATGCAGAAAAGTCAAGTTTACTTGGCATAATTCCGTCAGGCATATTATAAGGATTCTCTACAGGGTCTGAAATGATTTTGTCTGCATGCGGTTTAATATAATTAAACAGCTCAGTTCCGATTTTATCTCCAACTACAGCTTTGATTGTTTTTTCTTTTACATCAACTTTATTAGCATAACAAGCTTTTGAAATTGCATTATTAAACATTTGTTCCATGTCAGACCACTGATTACCTATTGATGCTGTAGCAAATGTATTATACCTTGAATCATTATGAGTAATAACAGTTTCGCCGTATCCACCATATGTACTCATATCTTTATCTGTCCAGATAATATCATTACCATATCCGTATGAATACTGATCAATATGGATTTGTTTCCCATCGGCATCTAAACCATCGTAGTCTTTAGAGATAATAGCATCCTGATATACCGGAATCAGCTTTTCCTTCATCAGAGCCCAAATCTCATCATCACTCTTGCCATTATAATCCTCAGTATGCATCTTATAGTTACCTGCTCCATTGTGGATCGGATTACCATTTACGGTCCAACGACCTAATTCATCAACCGTATAGCCGTCAGGCGTAGTCGTGTTTGTTAAATAGTTACCGTTTTGATCGTAGTAATAACAGTATCCCTGATACCAAATCCAGCACGGGAAGTTCTCATATCCTTTGTAACTGTCTGTTTTAATGTAGTTTGTAACACTTCCCTGTTCCGTATAAGTAATATTTGCGGCAAAACTTGTGAGTGTCATTGCGGCTGCTAATGCACCTGCGACTGCACCCGCCATCATCTTTTTTAATCTATTCATAATCTCTATCTCCTCATACTACTTGTAAACCTTAATATTAATAACCTCTCCAGTTACTTCAACAGAGAATGTTTTTCCATAGTCTGTTTTACGATTCTGCCAAGCAGAAAAGTCAAGTTTACTTGGCATGATTCCATCTGGCTTGTTGTTTGGATTCCATTCAGCATCTGGAATAATTTTATCTGCATGCTGCTTGATATAATTGAACAACTCCGTACCGATTTTATCTCCGACTGCGGCCTTAATGGTTTTTTCCTTGATGTCTGGCTTATTTGAATATACGGCTTTTGAAATAGCATTATTATATTTTCTCTCTAAATCAGACCATTCATTTCCAATCCATGCTGTTACAAATGTACCGTATATATTATCGTTATGTTCAATTCCAGTTTCTCCATATCCACCATATGTGCCCATATATTTATCCGTCCAAATAATATCTGCACCGTATCCATAAGAATAATTATCAATATGTCTATGAATCCCATCTGCATCAATACCGTCAAAATCCCAACCTATAATAGCATCCTGATATACCGGAATCATCTTCTCTTTCATTAAGCTCCAGATCTCGTCATCACTTTTTCCGTTATAATCCTCAGTATGCATCTTATAGTTGCCTGCTCCATTGTGGATCGGATTACCATTGACA
>OODS01002400.1_pt1 | contig 10800 bp, 8 predicted proteins | sample 1671531 | NCBI WGS metagenome assembly OODS01 (sample SAMN06348166, study PRJEB24527) | human gut metagenome | biome: human gut; feature: ankylosing spondylitis patient; material: feces | host: Homo sapiens | place: China | collected 2015-10 | reverse complement strand
TTCTGAGTCCATGACGCTCACGATAGGATAGTCCCTTATTCCACATAGTGTTTCACCCCCGCTTCTAACTGTACTTTTACCGTAATTAGACGTTCCATAGACTGCCATCCCTCTACAACAGGAAAATCTTCAATGCTAATAACCTCGACCTCTTGCGTTTTATCTAAGCCCAAGCGCAATGCCTCTTCAATAAGAGCCTCTTTTGCGCGCTCTACTACTTGTTCAGCTCGCTTTAAGGTACAGGTTTGCTGCTTAATACCTAACTCTGGAATGACAAGTAAGCGACGTTTTGTATCAACGTGAACGGTAAGTTCAATGGTAGATAATGCTAATGCTGCACCAATAGCATTTGCTACAGCTGCATTTTCTGGAATGGTAACCGGTAAATTCAAATACTCGCCTATACTTGGCCCTAAGCTAGGTGCTGTACCACCTACTACGACAATTTGAGCAGGCACAAAAACATCGGGATTTACAATATCCGCCACTACATAAACAGGTCGTTTATTTTCTGCCCGTACCACCTCATCGATGCCATATTGAATTGTTTCTAATGCTTTCTGAATTCGTTCCTTTGCATAAGGAGGTCTTAAATTCAATGATAACCGTCCCTTTTGGATTATATAGGTTTCACTTCCTTCTTTTGTTGAGTTGCTTAGATAGCAGCATTCCGGATATCTCTCTGCAAAATTCTTTAATCGTTTCTGTAATCCCTGATTAAATGTATAGACACTGTAATATCGATCTTCTTCATTTGTCAGGATAATCGTTTCTTTTTCATACTTTGACAGTTTCATAGCATCTATCCTCTCCTCCTTTCCATATCCTGCTCCAAATATCTCGGTACCGGTTTTCCAGATTTCACAGCGATTGCAATCTGTTTTTCCCGTAATCTCTTGATCACCGACTCTCTTTTCTTTGGTTTCTTTTTTGAGGATTGTTCTGGTCTCTGTACCGGCTTTCTTTCCACTCTTTTCCCTTCTGCACTTTTCAGATTGTTTACCTGCCCATCCACCATATTATAATTTCCTTCTGTTCCGGATTCCCAGCTTCTCTCATAAGTCCCATTCTCAAAAAATTTCTGATAATGTTCCAGCCTGTCTCTATTTTTTTGATGTTTCTGTTCCCTTTGTTCCGGTGCTTTCATAAGCTCATGGAGTTTCTGTTTGGTTTTTTCATCAAATCCATTCTGACATTCCTCCATGATCATCTTTCCATAACTGTCTAGGATGATATAGGCAACCTGTCTGTGATATTCCTGATGCTCCATGAGATAAAACTGTTTTCCATCAATAATGATATCATCCGTAGCCATCCAGTTTCCCGGCTTGCCACTAATGCGATAATTTTCCGTATCCAACGTGACCAATGTACCTGACGGGTTTAATCGGATGAACCCTGATAAAAGCTGTGGATAATCTTCATTGACATAATAACAATGGATTTCCCCATTCTGATTCAGTACAAGCACATCACTGACTTCACAGGACTCTTTCATGCGTTTCCATAAAGCAATTGCACTCTCCCCCGGCAATAATGGTCTGAGATTTATCTGTCGGTAATGTTCAATCCGTATCGCAAGTTTCCTGCTTACCGCTTCCTGATAGGAAAGGTGCCAAAGGTCTCTCCCTTCCGAATTACGGTCTACTCGGTAAACTGCAAATTGATCATTCTTCATAAGCATCATCCTCCAGGTTATTCAGATAACGATTCAAATCCAAGGAATAATAATATTTATCTTCTATCATCTGTAACTTACTGATCGCAGATGCAATGGTTTCCAGCAGATCGTCTTCCAATGGATCTTCTTTCGTTTCTTCCAATACCTCTAAAGTGTCTTTCAAAATATCTATCGTATCTTTTCTAGTGTTTTCCTGGAAAAGAGCCACAACCGCCAATTCATCTTCTTCAAATGTTACTTTACTCATAAGCTCATATCCTCCCTTCTTTTTTGAGATTTGGTTTTCTGTATCTCTCCTTTTTCTTCTTTTGGTCTGGTTTTCTCTACATTCAGAGACTTTTCTTCGATATATTGTTCTACACGTTTCAAAGCTTCCTGCACCAACTTATTTTCTTTATAGAATGGTATGGAATCTAAGATCTCTCTTTGTGATCTTCCGGCAACCATCAGATCCATCATTCCGTCATAATCGCTTCCTTCCTGCAGGTTAAATCCAACAGACTTGATCCCATTCATCCGTTCTGCCGGTATCTTCTCATACGCTTCTAAAGCTTCCGGCAAAGTAAGATCATGATGAACTTCTCCTAATACCGGAAACTCTGAACATTCTGCCGCATAGAAGCTGATACAGCTCGTTTGCTCTAAGACATCCTTTTTCTGAATGTCACTTTCCATTCCAAGTATCTTTTTTCTCTCTTCCACAAAATCCGGAAGTTCCTGGAAGCCAAAGCGATCCACAAAATATGCTTTCATATCCCCATTCTGATTCATAATCACAACATCACTGACAGACAGGGAGTGTACCTTATAATCTGCCGGTGGATCATCATTAAAAATACTGTAAATCGCATTCATATCTTCATTTGGCAGATACAGGCTGGAATAAACACATCGATACTGATCAGCAGTTACCGTGATCCCTTTTTTCTGCAAGTCTTCCATTCCTACAAATAATTGATCTTTTCCAGAGCCATTTTCATCTAAATGATAAATTGAGAGTCTGCATTCTTTTCTTGTAAACATCATTTCTTCAAAACTCTGTTCAAACCGTTCCGGATAGATTACTCGCTCTACACGTTCTTTCTGGATTGGATCTCCTTTTTCTATGATTGCATCTACCCATCGTTCCACTTCATTCCAGGATTTTGCAAATAAATGTCCCTGCATCCTATGAGTGCCGTCTGGAATAAACTGCAGATGTTGGGAATTGCTTTCTTCTTTTGCAAAACGGTATCCGGCAGCTTCTACTGCAGCAAGTAATTTCTCTTGTTTCTGTTCCAGCATCATTTCTATTTTTTCTGTCAGTTCATCGATCATTTCTCCGGCCGTCTTACGGATCACATCCATAGATGCTTTCAATTCTCTCATTTCTTTTCCACTGCTCCAACCTGCAATATACGGAAAACTGTATTCTGACGTATCCAGTTCAAAGGCAGAGCACACACAATACGCGACTGACTCTGCTTCCACTTCTTTTGTCAGCCGGTCCTTCTCGATGCCCTGGTTTTCCATGATCTCCTTATCATGTAACCTTGCATGTGCGGTTTCATGGATCGCTGTTTTTAAGGTCTGGCTCTGGCTCATTTCTTTTTTGATCACGATCTCTTTATCCAGGTTGTGATAATAACCGTTTGCAGATCCTTCGATCGCATCGAATCGTATCGGCACTGGTGAGATTTCCCGGATTGCTTCCAGGAATAAATCAAAATCTTCTACTGCCGCTGTCAAGATTTCCGGAGCAAGTGTCTGGATCGGCTCTCCTGTGGTCTGTTCAATATCAAATACTGTGATGGCCTTGAAACACGGAAGTGTGACCTCCACCTCTTCCGTCTTTGGTTTTCCATCCGGACCGATGACTGGTTTCTGATCCTGATCCAATACTGCCTGCTCCTTTTTCCTTTTGATCGGCGCCGGTGCGATAATGGTGATTCCCTTCTCCCCTTTTTTTACCTGTCTGCCCATAGACTGCCAGTTCCGATATCCCGTTACTAGGGTGGCATCCGGTCTTTGCATGGCGATCAACAGCGTATTATTAAAAGAATAATTATGGAATTTTGACATTGTCTTCAAATATTCCTGATACCGTTCACTGGTAAATAATTCTGCGACTCCTGTTTCCAGGTTTTGCATGATACTGTCCATATCTTTCCCTTGTATGGGAAGTAATTTGGTTTTTGTCAATTCTTCGCTCATTCATTTCCTCTCTTTCTCTTTTAAAAAATCCCCCATACAGCCGTGTGTATGAGGGATTCCCATCTTATCGTTATACGGACTCTACACTTCTATAATTCCATCTCATGTTTCTTAGCTTTCGGCTGCTTCATACTCTGCTCTTTTCCGGTATATTCATTTTTATCGAGCTGAGCTGCCTTTTCTTTCTGACGCTCTTCAAATTTATCTGCCCTTTCAAATACCCGGTCTTTCACATCATAATGATAGACATGATCGGAAAGTCGTTCTTCCGGAGCGACTTCATTTTCATTGATCGTCTGGACCATATCCTCCAGAACCCGGTAATCAAATGCTCCATTATCCGGAATGACTAATGTTTCATGAGTGGAAGAAGGCAGAATAAAAAAGTTTCCCTGAAAGCCTTCCCCGATCTGATCCATTACTTCCGGATAAAAAATCACACCTGCTCCACCTACTGTCTGTGAGTTCGTTACAATAAACATCGGATTCTCACTTCCCATTCCATTTGAGATAACTTCTGCAATATTCTGAACAGATTCATCTTTCAGAATTGTTTCTGGTCCCATTCCCATAAGCTGCTCAATCATACTTCCCATTACCATCACATGGATGGGTCTGACATTCGGACTGTTTTCCATAGCATCTGCATGAAGCTGTTCCTCACTGATCCCATAACGCTTTAAAATATCATTCGTGATCGTCGTAGAACCCACCCCAATATCATCAATGCGGATGGCAAGATGATAGGTAATTGCCAGATCTTCTCTCATCTGGTGAGGTACGTTCTGCAGCATTTCTTCATTTTTTTCTGCCGAAGATACGCGGATGAACAGCTTCTTCTTTGCATTCTCATATTCTGTAATGCTCTTCGGATTAAACTGCTCCGGTACATCAAGCACCAGTTCCGTAATGCTTCTCAAAATGCTTCCCATAGAAACCTCTGGATCTGACTGATACATTTTGTACAATTGATTCAGATTAAAAGTGGGAGCGATTACCTGATTTTCTTTTAAGACCGTAATTCCGAGATAATTCTCATTTAATTTCTTTACCTCTTCGATTCTTACCTGTGCATCTTCATATTCAATCGGAAGAAACTGTTTGATTCTTCCCTTTACTTCGTCAACAAATTGATTAAAATCCATATCTTATTCCTCCTTCTATTTTCTCTTATTTTTCTTCGTTGTTTTCTTTTTCGGGAAAGATAATGAAAATGTCACTCTCCCGTTTTCATCGACTTCCATATGCAGATCTGCTTCAAAATACAGATCTTTCTTTCTGGAATATAGATCCTTCACATGAACACTTCCATTCTTCAGAAGCTCAGCAGCCATCCTGACATCCATATCCTTTTCCATACTCTGTAAATACTTGTTTTCTTTCCAGAGACAGAAATTACATTCACGGTTGCCGCAATAGAAATTTTTCTTTCCTTCATAGACCAGACCGCCACAGACCGGACAGGTTCCCACGCTCTCTTTTTTCTGGAACCTTCGTGTCTCTTCTTCCGGAATGGAGTCACAATGATTTAACATCATGGAAATCAGTTTTTCGATACCTGTCATAAACTGCCCAGGAGCCATCTTTCCCTGCTCCATCTCTAACAGTTGGTTTTCCCATTCGGCTGTCATGGTGGCAGACTTCAAGAAATCCGGTAAGATATCGATCAATACTTTTCCGTCCTCTGTCGGAAGGATCTGTTTACCTTTTCGTACCGCATACTGGGAAGCGATCAGTTTTTCTATGATTCCTGCTCTTGTTGCCGGAGTGCCCAGCCCTTTCTTCTCGGTATCTTCCTCAAATTCTTTATTTCCAGCGGTTTCCATAGCTGCAAGCAGGGTATCCTCACTATACGGTTTCGGTGGTGCTGTAAAATGTTCCGTCTTTGCTGCGGATACGTTGTAAAACTTATGATTTACTTCTACTTTGGGAATGCGGTCCTTCCCTGCATCCGCCGGGTTTTCTATAGCAAGTCCATCCTCATTCTTAAAGCATTCCTCATACAGTTTCCAACCGATCTGTTTGATCACTTTTCCTTTTGCTTTAAATATTTCATCCTGACATCGTACTTCCACCTCTGTCTCCATGAATACATGATCTTCTTCCATTGCTTCTACGGTATGTACTGCGATCAGGAATAAAATCTTCTGTTCCCATTCTCTTAGCTTGGAGAAGTCAAATTCTGCAAGTTCTACCGTAGGAATGATTGCATGATGATCCGATACTTTCTTGTCATTCAGTACCTTCTTTACCTCCGGTGTTTTTGGCTGGTCAAACGGTCCCAGCAATTGATATTTTTCATGGATCTTACGGATCACGTGTTTCGCTGTTTCTTCCATATCACTTGTCAAATACTGGCTGTCTGTACGCGGATAAGTGATCAGCTTCTGCTCATATAGGCTCTGCGCCGCATTTAATGTCTGCTGAGCAGTCATTCCATAGATACGGTTCGCCTCTCTCTGTAGGGTTGTCAGGTCATACAGTTTCGGCGGTTTTACCGTCTTTTCCTTTGACTCCACCTTTTCCACAATCGCATCACTGCCCTGACAGGTTTTCCACATTCTTTCTGCTTCTTCCACATCGAAGATTTTCTTCTTCTCTGCGATCAGTCCATCAAAATCCAAAACTACATTAAAATATTTTTCTTTTTTGAAACCTGAAATCTGATTCTGTCTTTCGACAAGCATGGCAAGTGTCGGCGTCTGCACGCGTCCTACTGTCAGCTTTTTAAAATATTTTGTTGTGTAAGCTCTTGTCGCATTCATACCGACAAGCCAGTCTGCCTGTGCCCGGCAAACCGCCGCTTCTGCCAGATTATGATAGGTTTCTCCAGCTTTCAGATGTTCCATCCCTTCTAAGATCGAAGAACTTTCCAATGAACTGATCCATAATCTCTTGACCGGCTTTTTACTTCCGGACAGATCATATACATGCTTAAAGATAAGTTCTCCTTCCCGTCCGGCGTCACAGGCATTTACCACAAACTCGATATCCGGGCGGTTCAGCAGCTTTTTCAAAATATAGAACTGTTCTTTCTTATCTTTGGATACTGCTAGTTTCCATTCTTCTGGGATGATTGGAAGATCCTCATACAGCCATCTGGTAAACCTTTCATCATAAGAATCCGGTGGAACATATTCTGCAAGATGGCCAAAACACCAACTGACAATGCAGCCCTTTCCTTCCAGATACCCTTCTTCTTTTTTTGATGCCCCGATCACTTCTGCAATCGCTTTGGACACGCTTGGTTTTTCTGCAATTACTAAATACATAACTTATTACCTCCTTCATATAACGAAAGGAAACGCCCCAAAAATACAGGGCGTTCCACTCATTTTTTTTATTTTTTATTCATTTTCTTCTTCCCGGTCTTCAAATTCATCCTCATTGATGATTTCCAAGCCATCACTTGTTTCCAGTCCTTCCTCTTCAAAATCATCTTCTTCCTCTTTCTTTGGCTTATAGATCTTGAAGTAGTAATAAGCTGCAACTCCACCTAACGCAAGAATAAGGATCGCTGCCATTGCTCCCATATTCGCTTGTGGCATCTTCTCTTTTTCTGGCTTTGCTATCTCTTCTTTTTTATCGGTTTCTTCGGTTTTATTTTCATCGATGACTACCTGCGGAGTGGGTGTGACAGTTGCCGGCTCTTTTTCCTGATCCACAAATTCCTTCAGATCATTTTCATCTACCTGAGATAACAGATATACATTCTGGGAGGTAGAACTGCGGTCAATCACAAGATAAAAGGTATTGTTATTCTTTGTTGTGATCGTAAGGAATTCTTTACTGGATCCATTCTGGATATCATCCTGGACTTCCCCATTTCCCGGTTCTGTAAAAGCATCTTCTTTCTTCTCTGTTTTATTATTTTCCGGCAGAACCCCCTCATCTGCCGGCTTTTCTGTTTCTTTATTCTGTACCGTCTCCGTCTGTGCCGCTTCTGTATTTGTCGTCTCTGCCGACGGATCCACATATGCAAAGGCTGTTGTGGATGCAGAAAAAAGCACCATAACGCCTAACAATACTCCTGCCACTTTCTTATTCAGTTTTTTCCATTTCACCATACGGATGTCCCTCCTCTTTCTTTTCTGTAAATACAAAGGAGCCTGTTCCTTCTTCCTCAGACTCCTGGCTGACCTGAAATTTTACGGTTCCTTCCTGGATTCCATTCAGAAGATCATGCAGGGCATGACTGTCTAATTTCATTCCACGGATGCTTTTGATCATCTCATTATCTTCTTCCTGTTTTAAAGCAGCATGAAGTCCTTTGAGATACTGCTGAAGATCAGCGATCTTCTGTTCTGTCTTATGGATCTCCTCCATATATTTCTTGATTTTTTTATTCAAATCTTTCACTCTCCTTTTCTTATGGCAATCTGCCAAAACACATAAAATGTTGCTGCCAGTATGCTGTACCGATATTGGAATAATGGATCGGATCTCCACAATGGATCATCATGTTATTTCCCACATAGATACCCACATGGCTTGCTCCTGGCGTACTATACGTTCCCTGGAAAAAGATCAGATCTCCCGGCTTTGCATCGCCCGGAGAAACAAACGTACAACTGTTTCGCAATCCCTCTGCAGTCTGTCTTCCCAGGTTCCATCCGTTTCCACAATGATTGATCACATAGGATACAAATCCGGAACAGTCAAATCCAGAAGGGGAATATCCTCCCCATACATACGGGACTCCCAGATATTTCTCAGCTTCCCGGATCATCCGGGCAAATTCTTCATCTTGTAATGCTTCCGGCGGTATCTCATAACTCATTCCGTCCGAACCGGAGCCTGTGGAGATATTTCCTATATCCCACAAGTAATTTCTGTTTCCATAGGTGGTATTCAAAGCATTGTATAGGATCATCTGTTCTTCATTCAGATTAGCTCTTGCGACTGCATCAAATCCCGTATTCCCTAATGTCACATACAAGATCTTCTTCGTTGTCGTATTCGTTACTGTCACTTCATTGCTTCCGTTACTATCCGCAATAAACGCTTCCCAGGTCTTATGACCATGTGCGGATGCTGCGCTATGATTATCATAGTAAACATCGAACTGCACCCCATATCTTGCAAAGGCTCCCGTATCCTCTACAGTATATTCCACGCCATTCATCACAATCTTTGTTCCCATCGGAACAAATGGATCAGAAGCATCTACCGCGATCGTATGGTTTGCGGTTGGATAAACGCCACTCGCTGTAGGACCGCCTGACCATTGCCCGCAACAGATCGAACAATTACAGTAACCGCTGGTAACTACGTTCCCTAAGGATTCCCCTACCCGTACTGTCTTCGTTTCTGTCACGGTTTCTGTTTTGCTTTCTGTATCCAAGCTGTACTGTGCTTCAAATAAAGCCTGTAATTCATCCTTGATATCTTCAAATTTCCAATCCCCATATTTTGCTGTCAGATAGGAGATCAGATGATACGGATTATGAGCGATCTCGCCTACGTTGTACTGGTATTCGTCATAGTCCGGATGAGTGGTTTCCATCTCATTGATCTGCTGGTTCAAAGCTATTTCCAAAGAAACATAGTAGTTCTCAGCTGCATAGATATCTTCATCTGTTCCCGGATATGTGGTGATCTCGATCACAGAGCCTCCCCCTTGTATGGAAGCGCTGCAGCTTCCCAAAGATACTGCCACGATCAGAAATAAAAGCACAAAAATACCGGCGCCGAAAAATACAGCCCGATTCCGCTTCACAATCTCTTTTAATGCGATCTTCGCTTTCACGGTTATATTCTCAACGCCGGCAACAGTTGCCGCCCCGCCTGCACTGCCTGCAGATTTTCCTGTTCTGGCAGCCCGATAGGCATCCTTATATCGTTTTCTCTGGAAAAAGCGGTTCAAAACCCTTTTCTTCTCTTCCGACTTTTTGGCCGTTTCCTCCGCCCCTGCTTTCCCCATGCTGTCACTCATACCAAATTTTAACTTTTCTCCGGTTTCATCCAGATGATATCCTCTCCGGTTTGCCTTTACATCTGCACGCTGGCTCCGATGCTGTGCATAGCGCAGACCTCTTATTGCTGTTTCGGTCCCTCTTTCTGCAAACTGAACCGTTTCCGTTGCAACATCCTGTTCCTCTTCTTCTGGATCCGATACCCCTTTTGAAACTGCATCTCTTACCGCATACCTTCCAATGGTCCTGCCCGGTTTCATCCCCGGGCCTTTTACCATCTGATTTTCCTCATCATCAAAGGATAATCTTCCGGATTTTGTCTGCTCTTTTCTCATCTGTTTTTGGATCTGCTTTTTCCGGATCTTTTTCTTCTGTCCTGTCAAGGAGTCATCTTCCGGTATCTGTGCATGTTCCCGAAACTTTTTCTTGTATTTGGGGGATTCTCCAAAAACGTTTTTCTCTCCAGTTCCTTCTCCATCTAACACAGATTCTTCTAAAATAGGTTCTTCAGATATTGCTTCTTTTCGCAAAGAGAATTTTCGGATCTGCTTTTTTTGCAGATTCCGTTCCTCTCCTTGTCCATCCGACTGCTGGGCTTTCTTCTTTTCCCGGTCAAAAACAAAGTCCTGTTTCATTTCCGGCGGTCTGCCCCGGCTTTTATGGCTGATATCTTTTACGGAACCATCTGCCAGATTTTCTTCCGTCAGACCGTCTCTTGTCATTTTACTTACAACTTTCTCTCTTCCTTTCAGTTCTTTCCCTGCCAAGATTTCCGCCTCCTTCCTTTTCTCTTTGTTCCACTTCTTCCGGCTTTGTTGTCATCAGAGAATATAACTTCAGGGACTTATCAAACTTATCCTTAAACGGAATGATCGTTGTCCCATAAAAGAGAAGTCCTTCTCCTTCCCCGGAATTCGTAACATAAGACAACTGATACGGTGAGATATTTAATTGTTTTGCCAGGATCTGCCGGTCACCTGCAGCCTGATTTAACATCAAAATAAAATCACT
>OODS01002396.1_pt1 | contig 10815 bp, 8 predicted proteins | sample 1671531 | NCBI WGS metagenome assembly OODS01 (sample SAMN06348166, study PRJEB24527) | human gut metagenome | biome: human gut; feature: ankylosing spondylitis patient; material: feces | host: Homo sapiens | place: China | collected 2015-10 | reverse complement strand
CGAAAGAAATGGCCATTGAGCTGTTCAAACCTTTCGTTATGAAAGAGCTTGTTGCCAACGGAACTTCACACAACATTAAGAACGCCAAGAAAATGGTTGAGAAGCTGGAGCCTGCTGTATGGGATGTTCTGGAGGATGTTATCAAAGAACATCCGGTTATGCTGAACCGAGCACCTACACTGCATCGTCTTGGTATCCAGGCATTCGAACCGATCCTTGTAGAAGGTAAAGCAATCAAACTGCATCCGCTGGTTTGTACCGCATTCAACGCTGACTTCGATGGTGACCAGATGGCCGTACATCTTCCGCTTTCACAGGAAGCACAGGCAGAGTGCCGTTTCCTTCTGTTATCACCGAACAACCTGCTGAAACCTTCTGATGGTGGTCCTGTAGCCGTTCCTTCACAGGATATGGTACTTGGTATCTACTATCTGACTCAGGAAAGACCTGGAAACAAGGGTGAAGGCAAGTTCTTCAAGAGCGTAAACGAAGCAATCCTTGCTTATGAGAATAAAGTAATCACACTGCAGTCCAGAATCCATGTTCGCTGCAGCAAGACAATGCCGGACGGATCCGTTCTGACCGGTACAGTAGAATCTACACTTGGACGTTTCCTGTTTAACGAAATCCTTCCACAGGATCTTGGTTTCGTAGACAGAAGTGTTCCGGGAAATGAACTTCTTCTTGAGGTTGACTTCCTGGTAGCTAAGAAACAGCTGAAACAGATTCTTGAAAAAGTTATCAATACTCACGGTGCTACAAAGACTGCTGAGGTTCTTGATGCAATCAAAGCTACAGGTTATAAATATTCCACACGTGCAGCCATGACTGTTGCCATTGCCGATATGACCGTTCCGCCTCAGAAACCGGAAATGATCAAACAGGCCCAGGATACTGTAGACCTTATCACAAAGAACTACAAACGTGGTCTTATCACTGAGGAAGAGCGTTACAAAGAAGTTGTTGATACATGGAAGAAGACTGACGATGAGCTTACACATGCTCTGCTGACCGGTCTTGATAAATACAACAACATCTTCATGATGGCTGACTCCGGTGCCCGTGGTTCCGATAAACAGATCAAACAGCTTGCAGGTATGCGAGGACTGATGGCCGATACAACCGGTCACACCATCGAGCTGCCTATCAAGTCTAACTTCCGTGAAGGTCTTGACGTACTGGAATACTTCATGTCTGCCCATGGAGCTCGAAAAGGTATGTCCGATACCGCTCTTCGTACAGCCGATTCAGGTTACCTGACAAGACGTATGGTTGACGTTTCTCAGGATCTGATCGTACGTGAGACAGACTGCTGTGAAAACAGAGATGAGATCTCAGGTATGTATGTAGAATCTTTTGTAGATGGTAAAGAAGAGATCGAAGGACTTCAGGAGCGTATCACAGGTCGTTTCTCCTGTGAGACAATTAAGAATAAAGATGGCGAAGTTATCGTAAAAGCTAACCATATGATCACACCGAAACGTGCTGCCCGCATCATGAAAGAAGGCGTGGACAACCAGACAGGCGGATCTATCGAGAAAGTTAAGATCCGTACAATCCTTACATGTAAATGTAAAGTTGGTATCTGTGCGAAATGTTACGGTGCGAACCTTGCAACCGGCGAGCCGGTACAGGTTGGTGAATCTGTCGGTATCATCGCTGCTCAGTCTATCGGTGAGCCAGGTACACAGCTTACCATGCGTACTTTCCACAGTGGTGGTGTTGCCGGTGGAGATATCACACAGGGTCTTCCTCGTGTCGAGGAGCTTTTCGAGGCAAGAAAGCCGAAAGGTCTTGCCATCATCACAGAGATTCCTGGTGTTGCTGTTATCAATGACACTAAGAAGAAACGTGAAGTTATCGTTACAGATCAGGAAACAGGTGAATCCAAGACTTACCTTATTCCATACGGATCTCGTATCAAGATCACAGACGGACAGATCCTTGAAGCAGGTGATGAACTTACAGAAGGTAGCGTAAATCCGCATGATATCCTGAGAATTAAGGGTGTACGTGCAGTTCAGGATTATATGATCCGTGAAGTACAGCGTGTATATCGTCTCCAGGGTGTTGAGATCAGCGATAAGCATATCGAAGTTATCGTTCGTCAGATGTTGAAGAAAATCCGTATCGAAGATAACGGAGATACAGAATTCCTTCCTGGAACACTGGTTGACTTCCTTGAATACGAGGACGTTAACGAGCAGATGGAAAAAGAAGGCAAACAGCCTGCAGATGGAAAACAGGTTATGCTTGGTATTACCAAGGCATCTCTTGCTACAAACTCCTTCCTGTCAGCCGCTTCCTTCCAGGAAACAACTAAAGTTCTGACTGAAGCCGCTATCAAGGGTAAAGTTGACCCGCTGATCGGTCTGAAAGAGAACGTAATCATCGGTAAACTGATTCCTGCAGGTACCGGTATGAAACGCTACAGAGATGTAAGACTCAACAGCACAATGCCTGAACCGGAAGTAAAGGTTGAAGATATAGCCGAAGAACTTCCGGAAGATGAAGAAATCAAAGATGATGAGATGATCACAATGGATGAAGAACTTCCGGAAGACGAAGAATTCGATGTTGAAGAATCTGATGAAGAAGAGGCTGCTGAAGACGAAGCTGATGATCAGGCTTCAGACGATGCAGAAGACAACGAATGATCCAACGGAGTAGATAACTTATCCGGACTGATTTGATATGAATTCACAAGAGAACTATCTGTGCCGACAGATTTTGCCGGCGAGGTAGTTCTCTTTTATTTTCCGGAACATTCCATTGCCGAAAAAAGAGAAAAATACAAAGAAACTGCTTTTTGTGTTATAATACCAGTACATTATGAGCAGGTAATGAACTGTGAAGTATTTTTTCAGTTATGATAAATATACATTTTTGTTTCCGGTAACAGCTTGTAAAAAGCATTGACCGAGACAGGGAAGGAAATAGAAATTGAACAGAAATGGAGGTGCAATATGGATAAAGAACTTCCGGTTTCAGCATGGCCGGAATGGAAAATCATAGAGAAAATCGGCGAAGGCTCTTTTGGAAAGGTGTATAAGGCACAGAGAACAGAACGTGGAAAATCTTTCTATTCTGCTATCAAGATCATCAATATACCCGGAAGCCAGAGCGAGTTGAACAGCGTACGTTCTGAAACAGGGGATGAGCAGTCCACAAGACAGTATTTTCAGAATCTGGTTGAGGAATGTATTCAGGAAATCAGTACCATGGAATACTTTCGAGGAAACTCTTACATTGTCTCTGTAGAAGATTTTAAGGTTATGGAATATCTGGATGTCATTGGATGGGAGATTTCCATAAGGATGGAATATCTGACAAGTTTTATGGATTACTGTGCGGAAAAGCAGCTTACTGAGAAAGAGGTAATAAAGCTGGGAATGGATTTGAGTAAGGCACTGGAATATTGCCGGAAACTTAAGATCATTCACAGGGACATCAAGCCGGAGAATATTTTTGTATCCAGATTTGGCGATTTTAAGCTTGGAGATTTCGGAATTGCACGTGAACTTGAACGAACCATGAGCGGATTTTCCAAGAAAGGTACTTACTCTTATATGGCGCCTGAGATGTATAAAGGTGAGAAATATGACAGCAGGGTAGATATTTATTCTCTTGGGATTGTGCTGTACAGGCTGATGAATCATAACAGACTGCCATTTATGAGTCTGGAAAAACAGTTTATCACTTACAGGGATAAGGAAAATGCATTAAATAAGCGTGTTGCAGGAGAGCAGATGAGTGCACCTGTGGATGCAGGAACACAGTTTGCCCGTATTATCATGAAGGCCTGTGCTTATGATCCTGCACAGAGATATCAGACACCGGAGGAGCTTTATAGTGTGCTGGATGATCTGAAAAATGGAAGATCTGGCAGAATCCGGCAGTTACAAAACGGTGTTCAGAAAGCAGGAACGGATAAAACAGAATCATATAGTGCAATTGCACAGAACGGCAGAGTAGCACAGAATGTTACATCAGATGCCGAAAATGTACGAAAAAGTACAGTGCAGAATACCCGGGGAAATAAAAAAACATCAGATTTTCAGAATGCTGCAAAAAGAAAACGTGCTGTAAACAATGTTTCTGAGAGCAACTTTACAGATAAAGAAACAATGTCAGTTGTAGCAGAACAGAAAATACAGCCACAGGAAACGCCATCAGAAACAGTTGCGATAAGATCTGCGCGTGCTGTGGAAGCCAGAAAGCGAAGACGCAGGAAGAAACAGCTGCTGCGCAGGGCATTGCTTGCAATTGTGGCAGGTACAGCGATACTTATGATGGCCGCCGTCTATTACAGAGTAAGTACAGATCATGCTCAGGAAGGACAGGAGGATAATCCGATCGCAATTCTGGATGATGAGAAATACAGCTCCACAAAATCCGGATCCAAAGATTTCTCCAAAGCTCTGGATACGATCAAGGAGCAGGCAACAACTATCACAAATAATCTGAACAGTTACGACTGGGTTGGAACAGAAGGAACTGTTCTGCGATATCTGAGAAGGGTAAAGACCACTCAGCAGGCAGATGGAAATCTGGATATTGAGAGTGAATGCATGAAAGCTCTGGTCTATCCGGCAGAATCCGGAGATGGAGTTTATGAAGAATATTTCTACTGGGGAGAGAAGTTATTCTTTGCATATATCTGGTATGATGAAACTTCAGAATATTATTATTATAACGACGGCGAACTGATAAGATGGATCGATTCCAATGGAAAATGTCACGATAACGAAAAAGATAATGAGGAATTCGTGAAACGTGGCGAGAAATACTGGAACAATTCATTGAAAGCATTGAAGGGAGAAGGAACAAAGACAGATAATGGCAATGTATCAGATTGAATGTGCATATACCTGCCATACAGGAAATATCCGGGCAAATAATGAAGATAATTTCTGGTGTTTTGGGGAATCCCTTCCGGTGAACAATGAAGGAACAAAGGGTATCTGCTCAAAGATTATTTCGGGTAACAGAGCACCGGCAATGGCGGTATTTGACGGTATGGGAGGAGAAAGCTGCGGCGAGATTGCAGCCTTTCTTGCATCAGAAGAATTTGGAAAATTTTATAATGCGAATAAAAGAATGCTGAGGGATATGCCGGAAGATTTTATAGACGATGTATGTGAGAAGATGAATCAGGCAGTATGCAGATATGGAACAGAGCATCATATTTGGAGTATGGGAAGCACAATGGCAATGCTCCTCTTTACACCAGAGTCTATGTTTGCCTGCAATCTTGGGGACAGCAGGATTTATTTTATGGATGGCGGTAAGCTTCAGCAGATTTCCACAGACCATGTTTTTGGTGGTACGGCAGTTGGGAAAGCCCCGTTAACCCAGTATCTTGGACTTCCTGAAGAGCTGCAGAGACTGGAACCTTCTGTGACAGAAATCGAGCATAAGGAGGGATACAGATATCTTCTGTGTTCAGATGGAGTAACAGATATGCTTTCGGACAGTGAGATAGAGGCGATTCTGTCACAGGATATGGAAATCCCGGAGATCGTAAATGATCTTCTTAAAAATGCTCTCCAAAAAGGTGGGAGAGATAATGTGACGATCGTGCTCTGTGAAGTACAGAAGCTGGATACAGTCCGCAGAATGAAAGAATGGATGAAAAATCTGAAAGATAAAAAATGAGAGGTGGGGCAGCATGAAGAACCGTATGCAGGATCTGGATTTTGAACAGAATGTTGCGTTTGATAAAGTACAGGAGTATGAATTTACCAGAAGGGCGGCACAGAGATTTCGGCAGGTGGTAAGCCTGGACAGTTTTGAAGACGAAGATGCGGATGTTATTTTCCACTATTTATATAAAGAGATGGAACTGGTGTCCTTTGGCGACCATCTGAAGAGATATATTTATGAAAGGGCAGAGCTGGAAGAACCCTTCTCGGAGGTTCCACAGGAAGTGTATAAGGAGATCGTAGTAGATTCCTTTAAGGAAACCTATACGCCCAAATCCATGAATCCTACCTCTACCAAGTTGTCGGCACTGGTGAATAACTGGCTGAATCAGGCATCTGTAAAAAGAGAAACTGTTTTTCTTCTGGGGTTTGGGTTGAAAATGACCACAGAGGATGTGTCGGATTTCCTGACAAGAGTACTGAAAGAACAGGATTTTGATTTTCACAATCCGGACGAGGTGATCTACTGGTATTGTTACAGTACGCAGCAGGGTTATCATAAAGCAGAGGAATTGAAGAAAAAATATGAGATACTCGCTCCTGTGGAAGTGGAAAATACTCAGGTTTTATACGGAAGCAACCTGTGCCTTGATACGGAGGAGAAACTGATCGATTATCTTGCCCGACTGAAATCAAAAAGAGTAGATCCCATATCTGAGAAAAGTCAGGCATTTCAGGAGTTTACAAAGCTTTTATATCATGCGAAGCAGATTATTGCCGGACTGTATCAGCATGATGAAGAGGAAAAAGGTGGGGATAAGGTGTGGACAGCAGAAAGAATTACACCTTCTGATGTGGAAAAAGTAATCTGCAGCGGAATCCCCATCAACAAAATGGGCAATCTGAAGAAAATGTCTGCCTCCATTCTGGCAAAGCATTTCAGCCAGAAGCGTTTCAGCAGGCAGAGGATTACAAATATTTTAAGCCACAAACTCCCGGTGGAGCGCTTTGACCTGATCACACTGGAATTCTTTATCGTATCCCAGGAAATGGAGGATGATGATCCTTTTAACAGATACAAGCATTTTCTGGATGAGATTCAGGATATTCTGCTTCGATGTGGAATGGGAGAGATATACATAGTAAATCCATACGAATGTTTCCTTCTCATGTGCCTTCTCACAGACTGTCCGCTGGCAGTATTTTCGGAGATATGGGAGAAGTCCTATGAAGAGGGGGAAGCTGAAGAGGCATAATGGTATCAACAATTGTACAGCCGGTGCCGGATATGGCACGAAAGGCTGTGGAACTTTTATTAAAGAAAATAAAAGGGGAAGAGATAGAAACATTGACGATTCTTCCTGTTGAATTTGCAGAAGGAGGCACAACCCGTTAAGGGATGTGTCTCCTTCTTTTAACCGAATCAAGTAAGTCCCCTGCGGAGGTTGCGAATATCTGTCTGATTTATGACAATTATCTGGATAGACTGTAGATTCAGAAGATAGTGTTTATTCATTATAATATCCGTAGATAGCGCGTGCATCTGCAGCAATGGTGCTTTGGGCTGCACCGGTATCAGTAAGATCCTGTGACATAAAGCATACTACAAGGTCAATTCCTTTGGCTGTATCATAGATGATCGCTGCATCATTTTCTACAGTGTCAAGTTCGCCGGTCTTATTGGCAGTACCAACGCCTTCTGGAAGTTGTGCAGGGATCTTGTTTTTACGCTGCTGCATTTTTAAGTGATAATACATTGCATCTGCGTTTGGAAGAGTAGAAGCGGGAAGGGTTCCGTTGACAGTCTGGTATATCTGCTTTAAAAAGGTTCCACAGTCTTTGACGGATGTATAGTTGTCGCCGTTTTCTTTACCTGCGAGAAGCAGGCGGTTCATCTGGGTGCTGGTGAAACCATGTTCCTGGCAGAAGCCATTTACTTTTGCCATGCCTGCAGAGTCATCGCCGTTTCCAAGCCAGTTTACCAGAGTGTTGGCAGCATCATTATCACTGACAGTGATCATGGCTGAAATATTACTGTCAATTTCGTCTCCGTTGTGAGACTGGGAGAGGGTATCGTAGTTTTCGTATACAGCTCCCATAATATACAGTTTGATCAGGCTTGCTGCCTGCATGGGAGTATCGTTGATCATGCCTTCAGAATCTTTCGGCAGGTTGCAGACATAGACGGACCAGGTTCCGTTATCAGCCGGCAGCAGGGACTGTACCTGTTTCAGGAGATTGTCCATGCTGGAATCAGTGTTGTCGGTAAATGTGTTGTTGGAGGAAGGGGAAAGTGTTCCGTTCTGCTGTTCGGATTCTGAAGAGGGTTCAGCGGATTCTGACTGTGCAGGAGATGTTTCTCCGGTGGCTGCCTTGACAGAACTTTCCTGTTCTCTTAATTCATCTAACTGATCTGCCTGACTGATAAGGGTATTTGCATCAGTGGAAATCTCCTCTACGGTTTTGGAGAGTGTCTGTACTTTTTGCTGTAGTGTGACGAGATGGTTCAGTGATAAAAATGAAACAGCTGCCAGTGCAATCACTGCAACAGTCAGTATGCCGATCACTATATAGAGAAAAATAGGTTTTTCATTTGGCTTTTTATTCATTGCGGTTTTCCTTTCGTAATTATTATTGTAATCAGGATTGCGGGAACTGCGAAGCTGCGTAGCAATCCGCAGATATCAAGTCAGGGGCAAAATGCTTTTTGACACTTACATCATCATGATGCAAAGTAGCTGTCAATGCCATTTGCGATTCCCTGTACCATTGTTTTCTGGAATTCTGCGTCATTCATTTTCAGATCGTCATTCTGGCTTGTCATAAATCCCATTTCGAGGATCGTAACAGGAACAGTGCTCCAGTTAATTCCTGTCATCGTGTCAGTGTACTGGATTCCAAGGTTCTGAAAACCTGTTGCAGCACAGTAGGAATCGATGATGCACCGGGATAATCGATCAGACTGTTCAAACAGTTGTGGGATATAAGGGTTATTCTGAGAGGGCGACATGGTCAGTGCTCCTGATGCAGTATGGGAATCATCGCCGTTTGCATGGATGCGGACATAGATTTCTGCGCCCTGTGCAGCAGCATATTGTGCGCGTTCCATGTTGCTGATGGCTGTTTCATTGTCTGTTCGTGTCATGACTACCTGATAGCCTCTCTGTTCCAGTTCATCCTTTAGTTGAAGAGAGACCTCCAGATTGAGCTGGTATTCGGGAACACCGCTGTAGGTTCCCTGAGTTCCGCTGGTACATTTTGCTTTCATCTCAGAAGAACCGGGACCGTTGGGCTCCGGGGCACTCATATCTACGGACTCACTCTGATGCCCTGGATCGATTCCTATTATATGTCCGCCTGTTTCGGCATCGGAGGAGAAAACGCTGGCACTGGAATCAGAAGAGGCGGTGGTGCTGCTCTGGCTGAATACAGAAGGCTTTGATGAAGCTTCTTCCGGGATTTCAGCTTTTTCTTTTGTTTTCTTCTGTGTGGCTGTCTGTTGTTTTTGTTTCATGCGATTGATATTTGACTGGACTGTGTCTATGGCGGTAGTGTACTTGTCTACTGCCTGTTTGACTTCGTCGTGTTTTGCAGTGATCTGTTCGGAGATTGTATCGACTTCTTTTTCAGTGGTGAGGATCTGGTGCAGTGTGGTCCTGTTAAAGAAGATCAGGGCTATGATGCACAGGAGTCCTGTCAGAAACAGAAGGATGCTGATCATGCTGGGTTTCTTCATATATTATAGTGTCCTTTCCTGAGTTTATAGAATGTTATAGAATGTTATAGTGTGTCTGCAAGTTGATTTGCCTGCTTTGGTTGTTATTATAATAAAAGGGAGGGGGAAATGCAATTGTTAGTAGGGGGACGCGCCGGATAATATTTATTTTGTGTGCGGTTTCGGACGCTAAGAGATACTAAGTCAGCAGAAATCTGCTAAAAGCATGAGCAGCCCTCTCAAACTCGCTACGTTGCAAACTTCGCTCAAACACGTGAGACGGTCTGCTCATAACGCAGATTTCCGCAGACTAAGTATCTCTAAGCATCCTGCAAATGCACACAAAATAAATATTATCCGGCGCTGGGGCTCGTAGATAACTATATCAATTGAGTAGAATACGGATTTGAGTTGCAGATGAAAAAATGTAGCACTGAGGCTTTTTTTTATCTGTGTATGAGGATTTGCAGATAAGCGATTGGCATAGTTATTTCGATAGGACAGGGGGAAGTGGCAGTAAAGTGGTTGTAGGGGGAGCATATTGTCAGATAAGTTTAATATGGTGATGTAGTGTATGAGGAAAGGATTTTTTGGTTATGATAAAAATATGAAAAAATACTGTAAAATTCAGGAGAAATGCCTTGACAGTGTGAGTTTTACGGGATATAATGAGCAAGCGTGCAAAAGGAACGTTTAATTTTTTTGTGCGTAATTACACGAATAGCAACCGCAAGGCCCCATAGAAAAATCTATGGAGAAATAAATCGGGAGGTGAAATGGAATGCCAACATTCAACCAGTTAGTAAGAAAAGGACGCCAGACATCTGTAAAGAAATCTACAGCTCCGGCTCTCCAGAAAACATTCAACTCTTTAAGAAAGAAAGCAGTTGAACAGTCTGCACCACAGAAACGTGGCGTTTGTACAGCAGTTAAGACTGCAACTCCTAAGAAGCCTAACTCAGCTCTTAGAAAAATCGCCAGAGTTCGTCTTTCCAACGGAATCGAAGTAACAAGCTACATCCCAGGAGAAGGTCACAACCTTCAGGAGCATAGCGTTGTTCTTATCCGTGGTGGAAGGGTTAAGGACTTACCTGGTACAAGATACCACATCATCAGAGGTACTCTTGATACTGCAGGTGTTGCTAACAGAAAACAGGCCCGTTCTAAATACGGCGCTAAGAGACCGAAAAAGAAATAATTCTAAAAAGGTTTCGTAAGAATTTTAAGAGCTGATCCTATTGTTTGGGACAGCAGGAATTAATCAATCGAAAATTCACGGAAGACTAGAACTATGAATTTGTACGGTATTCCATATACCCTGCCGGTTGCGGGTTAAATATAGGACCTTACCAGTGCGAACATGCAATAGTTATCTGCGTGAGTACCGATGATTTAATCACAATGATTAAGGAGGGAAGTAACGTGCCACGTAAAGGACATACTCAGAAAAGAGAC
>OODS01002392.1_pt1 | contig 10826 bp, 9 predicted proteins | sample 1671531 | NCBI WGS metagenome assembly OODS01 (sample SAMN06348166, study PRJEB24527) | human gut metagenome | biome: human gut; feature: ankylosing spondylitis patient; material: feces | host: Homo sapiens | place: China | collected 2015-10 | reverse complement strand
AAAAATATTTAAAAATATATTTTTTGTTCACTTTCTCATTTACTATGTTTTTACTATGTAATTTTAATAACAAAGGCCACTTTCATGGACAAAAAAATATATATTTTTGTCTTTAAAAATGACCTTTGTTATTATTTCATAAATTTTCCGTTCAATTTTTGTACATATTTTACAGTTTTTAATTCATTTTATGCAAAATAGACTTTTTCAGGATATTGTGTTTTCATCGCATGAAGCAGTTCCTCATTAAGATCAAGAAGCAGTTTTATTTTGTGCCCGTCTTCCCGGATGATCATTGTATAATAAGGAGTATCTTCATCATAAGAGGTATAATCGTATTTTTTCAGCTTCTCCGTTCCACCATTCTTTTTGTACCTTGCAACACTTTCATGCCAGTGCGGTGCCACTGTCTCCAGATTACTCAGTTCCAGTATATGAGCTGTTTTGCGATACTTCTTGCCATAGATCACATCTATTTCAAACTGACCGTTTTCCATCATGTATTCATAATCCTTCTGACTGAATATATCAAAGACAAAATACAGCCCCGCAAGCAGAAATCCCGGAAGCATAAATGCCTGGGAAATCGTGATTCCCATAACCACAAAAAGCACTGCAAAAATAATCATTACCACACACAGGACTCCGGACATACTCTTTTTCTTTCTTGATACCTGCTCCACAATCTTATAGTTCATAACTTTTTACCATCCTTCCTCTGAATGAATATCGAAATCCAAAAGCTGCTGTTCATAATTCTCCGGCCGCTTTCTCCATTCAACCGGAGTCACTCCCATTATCTGTCTGAAGTTCCGGTTAAACGTTGAATTGGTCGTGAAACCACATTTGTGCGCAATATCTGCCACCGGTATATCTGTTGTCTGCAAAAATTCACAGGCAGTATGAATCCGCACAGAATTAATATACTCCAGAGGACTTACCTTCATATGCGATGTAAATACTCTTCTGAAATGAGTTTCACTGATGTGACAGATTTTCGCCAGGTCCTCAATCCGAATGTCCTCCATATAGTGATAAGAAACAAAATCCAGTACGCGGGTGATCATATTTGTAAGTTTTCCTGTTTCCTCTTCCACCCTGTCTTCCGGTGAAGCCCGGTTCAGTCTGGCAATTTCTACTAGTAATGCCGCAAGAACTCCACTGGATTCTTCAATATAAAATTCTTCTCCCTCACGCATGATATTCATGATCTTAAGAATTTTTGCAGCTATAGAGGGGGACTCATTCTCTTTCAGAAATAAAGCCTTAGAATATATTCTCTGGATCATTTTTTCAGCCTTTACCGGATTGTTCAGAAATTTTTTCATAAAACCTTCCACATCTATGAAAAGATACTCCCATTTACTAACCGTACCCAGATCACTGTTAGTCGTATGAGCATAATTGGGTGGAATCACCGTAAATTCTCTTCCCGAAAACCGCATTTTAGCCTCACCAAACGCCATAACTCCATCCCCTTCGTAACAGAAACCAATCTCCAGATAATTATGAAAATGAAGATAATCCACATCATTTCCATAATTCTGAACCCACTTCTGTCCCAGAAGAGCCAGGATCGGACTTCCGGCAGGCATCTGGTAATAGCGGAATTCCATCTTCGGTTTTTTTCTCTTCTTTGCCATACAGTCACCTCATTTTCTGTTCTGTATTTTCACAATATGATTCTACCAGTTTTTTATATATTTTTCGATATTTTTGTACATTTTTCAATAAAAACATACAAAAATACCTGGCAGACTACTTTTTATAATCTGCCAGGTATCCCTTTTCCATATCTGTTGTTATCAATCATTTTATGGGCTGAATCTGAATAATTTTGACTGATAACAGTTCTATACATACCTCTGGTATCACTTTATTTTTTTCATGATTGTGATTTTCTTCTGATTCCACACTGGATTGCATTTGTCGGACAGGCTTTTCGGCATCTGCCGCAGCGGATACATTCCGGACTGTTGGAGTTTTCCACAGGGTCTACGATCATCTGGCATGCTTTTGCACATTTTCCGCATTTTATACACTTATCCTTATCCACTCTGTATTTATACAGAGAGACAGGATTAAAGACAGAATAAAGTGCTCCCAGGGGACAGATATATTTGCAGAACGGACGGTAGATCATAATGGAGAGAATGATCGTTATGACAAGGATCACATTCTTCCATATGTACAGCCAGCCCAGTGCACTGCGCATGGATTTATTCAGAAGTACCAGCGGCAGTCCGCCCTCCAGTGTTCCTGCCGGGCAGATCAGTTTGCAGAAATAGGGTGCCCCCTGTCCCATAATATCCACCAGAAACAATGGAAGCAGAATTACAAATACTGCGAAAATCACATATTTCAGCTTACGAAGCAGTTTATCTCCCTTGAATGTACGAATTTTCTTAGGAAATGGAATCTTATTCAGCAGATCCTGAATCAGTCCGAAGGGACAGAGAAAACCGCAGATCAACCTTCCCACCATAGCTCCGATGAAGATAAGAAATCCCACCACATAATAAGCCATTTTGAAATTCCAACTCCCTATCACAGCCTGAAGAGAACCGATAGGACAGGCGCCAACAGCACCGGGGCAGGAATAGCAGTTCAGGCCCGGAACACAGGCATTTTTCAATTTGCCTGTGTAAATTTTGCCTGTGACAAAGCCGGTAACATGACTGTTTGTAATGAACGCCCACAGTGCCTGGATTCCGTGGCGGGGCCACTCATTGATCTTCATATTTTTTGTGTTTTGTTTCTTATTACTTTTGTTATCGCTGTTCTTTTTGTTACTCATTTATCCTATTCCTACACATTCCATACAGATATTAATGGCTTTTGTAAACACCACTGCCAGCTCTCCGCGGGAAATCCCATATCCCATAAAGCAGACTCCTACAAGCATAAGAATCAACGCCGGCCATTTACTGTTCCATATTTTGCTGGTTTTCAATTCATCCATTTTTTATTTTCCCTCTGTTACATTCTCCAGCTCTTTTTCCACGATCTCTTTCCACTCGTCCAGACTGTGGCTTCCGGAGTAAGTTTCGCCTACAATATTTCCGTTCTTATCAACAAAGAAGGTTTCCGGGAAAGCAGAGATTCCATTGAGACGTCCGTTCATCATTCCGGAATCCGGGATCAGGAATGGATAAGATGCCTTTGTTTTCTTCTGAAGTACCTGAGCCTTTTTCACTGCTTCCTCATCCTGCTTTCCACCACTGCCTACTGTATCCAGTGTCACGCCTACTACTCCCACACCTTTATCCTTCATCTCCTGATAAAGTTTCTCCAGATCAGGAATCTCATTGACACATGGAGAACACCAGGTAGTAAAAATATTTACCATAGTCAGATCATATTTGCTGAAGATATCCTGTGTGTAAGTTTTTCCATCAACTCCTGTTGTTTCAAATTTACCTACATTTGTTCCTTCAGTCGCCTCTGTACTGTCAGAAGTATCCTGTGGCTGGTCAAATGCAGAGAGCATCTGGAAAGGAGTCATTTCTGTAAGTGTTACCTCAATCCCCTCCACATCCTTTAACAGGTCTGCATCTGCATCCTTGTTTGTGCTGAGATAATATTTATATTTGCCGTCACTGCTGGTGCCCAGTTCTTTATGCTCTGTGCATCCGGTAATCGTATCCAGATCTTTCTGGGATTCCTCATCATACATTCCGATCACACCTACTCTGCTGAGACTTTTCAGCCAGTCGTCATATCCGGTGCCCATCTTGTCCACCTCTGCATCCTTCTGCTCATCTGTCAGGGTGCACCAGCTTGCTGTGGCATATGTGACTGCATCTGCATTGTCATTCCATCTCTCATCTGTAAACATGGAAATGTTCTTCTTCTCCATCTGCTCTTTCAGATCTTTGGAAATCCCTAATTTCATTCCAAGGAATGGATATTCATAAGTATCCTGTGCCGGCTGAGCAATCTCTGACGGTTTGAAAGATCCTGCGATCAAGCCCTCGGAAGCTGCCACACTGCCATCTTCTGCTGCCTGAGCATCCTTTCCATCCATCTGAACCGCACCTGCACCGGCTTCCTCTGCAGGTACTGAAAGAGTTTCCTCTGCATGTGCAGTTACAATACCTCCCATAGATGTCACACTTAATACACCTGCTGCAAAAATCGCCATTAATCTCATTCTTCTGTTTTTCATTGTAAGTAAGCTCCCTTCATTTTTTACTGTTATGATTTTTATATTACCTTTAAGCCAAGCCGATAAAAACATACACTTCTCTACCTGCTCCTAACCAAATAACTGCTTCACAGTTTAATTGGTTAATTCCTTATGTCTGTCTGCAAATCTGGATTTCATCCCCGCATAACAGGCATCGTTTTATTGATATGCACACATTATAGCATCTGAGAAATAAAATCTGTGTTAAGAAAATAACTTTTTTCAAAATTTTATTTCATGGCCAGTCACAGACAAATCTGAAACTTGGTGACATGCTCTCGCCACTTAAATCTTACAGATTTTGAAGTGGGAGCTTCCTGCTCAATTGCCCTTCAGGGCAAAGCTAAAACAGGCTATCCCCGCGTGTCCCGCGGTTCTTTTTTTATCCGGTTACGGATCTTTTCTGTGCTATTATGCACATTTTTTATATATTCTTTTTCCTTCTTTCAGAATATTGACCGCCGCATTCACATCCCGGTCCATCCGGTTTCCACATTCGCATAGGTATATCCGTTCTGATAATGCCAGCTCTTTCTTCTTATGTCCGCATACGCTGCATATCTTACTGGATGCAAAATATCTGTCTACTTTTATCAGATATTTTCCACGTTCTTCCAGCTTATATCCAAGCATGGAAAGGAACTGACCGTATCCGTTATCCTGTATCCCTTTTCCGAAATGCAGGCCTCCGGCTATCCCCTTCAGGTTCAGATCCTCCACACATACTGCGTCATAGTCTTCTGCAAGGCTGTGGCTGAGCTTATGCTGGAAATCCTTCCTCTGGTTCTTTATCTTTTCATGATATAAAGCAACCTTTTTCTTCTGTTTCTGATAGTTACGGCTGCCCTTTTCACATCTGGAAAGTTTTCTCTGTTCCCGGGCAAGTTTTTTCTCTGCATTCCGGTAAAACATGGGATATCCGGCTCTTTCACCGGTAGAAAATACACACATCCCATGCATGGCAAAATCCATCCCCAGGAATTTTTCCGCCTGTCTTTTCTCCGCTGTTTGGTTTTCACAGTCGAACAGCAGGCTGGCAAAATATTTTCCGGACGGTTCCCTGCTCACAGTCACTGATTTCAGCTTCCATCCCTCCGGGATCATACGGTGGAGTTTTATTTTTACCGGCTGCATCTTTGGCAGTTTCAGGAACCTGTCCTGCAGACAGATATTCCCATTTACCATATTCGTTGTATAGGATTTCCGCGAATGTTTTTTTGATTTATAATGCGGAAATCCCACTCCCGGTTCCCGGAAAAATTTCCGGAAAGCCCCTTCCAGATTTAACTGTACATTCGCCAGCGCAAGAGAATCTACCTCTTTCAGCCATGGATATTCTTTTTTATATCCGGCCGGCGTATTTTTCAGCATCTTTTTTTCTTCCTGATAATGACGGATCTTATCCGCAAGCATCCGGTTATAGAGAAAACGACTGCAGCCGATTGTCTTCTCTATCTGGGTTATCTGTTCTTTATTTGGATAGATCCTTATTTTTACTGCCCGGTTTATCTTTCTCACCCTGACTCTCTATATACTGATGGATTGTTTCAACAGGTGCTATATTTCAAAGATTTCTTTTGTTCTCTCTGACATCTTATCGTCCAGCATCTTTCTGCTATATTTCATAACCAGAATCAAACAAAAACACTGAATGAGAATTATTATCTAAACTCATTATGTACACTCACTTATTGCTTATTTCGACCGTCCAAATTTCAAGAGCATATTGTTCTTTTTTCTATTATAATATATTTATTGTATCAGAACAAGTGTTTTTGCGATTTTTTATGAATTTGAGCAGACATGCTCGAATGTGCAATTCATCCCATCACCTATAGGACGCCACTGAAAAACTATTTTTATACACATTATATAGTAGATTAAAACAAATAAAAACACTTTATATTGTACTGCTTTATGCAAAATAAAGACTTTTTCAGTGGCGTCCCTATAGAGGTGAGGGAATTCTTGCTACGGTTGTTAAAGGAGTATCTGCATGAAAAATAAAAAATGGATCACGCTGGCAGCTGCCGTTGTGCTTGCTGTGACTTCACTTCCTGTGACAGCATTTGCAGAGAAAAAAGACAGCACAGACGATAAGATGCTTACAAAAATCACTTTGAACGAAGTAGCACATTCTATTTTCTATGCACCGCAGTATGTAGCAATCGAAGAGGGATATTTTAAAGATGAGGGGCTTGATATGACGCTTATAACTGGCTTTGGGGCAGATAAAACTATGACTGCCGTCATATCCGGCGAGGCGGATATCGGATTTATGGGAGCAGAAGCATCTATCTATGCCTATCAGGAAGGAGCTACTGATCCTGTTGTAAACTTTGCACAGCTTACCCAACGGGCCGGAAATTTCCTTGTGGCAAGAGAAGAAATGCCGGATTTTAAATGGGAAGATCTGAAAGGCAGGAAAGTTTTGGGCGGACGCAAAGGTGGCATGCCGGAAATGGTATTTGAATATATTCTGAAGCAGAATGGCCTTGACCCTCAGAAAGATCTGTCTATTGACCAGAGCATTGACTTCGGCGCTACTGCGGCTGCTTTTACAGGAGATGATTCGGCAGATTTCACTGTAGAATTTGAGCCGTCTGCTACTGCTCTTGAAAAGCAGGGCGCTGGGTATGTCGTGGCATCCCTTGGTGTTGACTCCGGCTATGTGCCTTATACCTCCTACAGTGCCAAAACCAGCTATATGGAAAAAAATCCTGATATCATGCAGAAATTCACTGATGCTCTGCAGAAAGGTATGGACTACGTTCAGAGCCATACTCCAGAGGAGATTGCAGAAGTAATCGAGCCACAGTTCCCTGAAACAGATCTGGATACCATCACAGCCATTGTAAAACGTTATTACGATCAGGATACCTGGAAAGAAAATCTGGTGTTCGGGCAGGATGGCTTTGAACTGCTGCAGGATATCCTGGAAGACGCAGGTGAACTGAAAGAACGTACACCGTATGCAGAACTGGTCAACACAGAATTTGCGCAAAATGCTTCCTGATGATTTGCTTGCTCTGATCCCCCTGTAATTTTGGCCCGATATTCGTGTCTTCTCATCCGTTCCTTCATATTGTCAGAGATTTTTGACTTGATTCAGCCAAACCATAATCTTATATATATTTTGAGTAACAGGTAGTAAAAAGAACCATATTTTAACTCCAATTTTGAGAAACGCAGACAGAATTTCGTCATTTTGTCCTGCGTTTTTCTCATGCCTTTTGACAGTTTGACGGAATCCCCGAATACTGATTCCGGCTTTTCGTCAGAATGACAAGAAACAAAAAAAATCTTTGTACGATTCTTCCCTAGCCATCCCCCCTCCTTTTCGCTATACTGTCTACAGATGAAAAAACGAGTAATCAATCAGCAAAAACACTATGAAATAATTTTGGAGGAATAATAATCATGGCAAGCTTATCATTACAGCACATTAACAAAACTTACCCAAATGGTTTCCAGGCAGTTAAAGATTTCAATCTGGAAATCGAAGATAAAGAATTCATCATTTTCGTAGGACCTTCAGGATGTGGTAAATCTACTACACTTCGTATGGTTGCCGGTCTGGAAGAAATTTCCGGCGGTACATTAAAGATTGGTGACAAAGTTATGAACGATGTAGAGCCTAAAGACCGTGATATCGCAATGGTATTCCAGAACTACGCTCTGTATCCTCATATGACAGTATATGATAACATGGCATTCGGACTTAAACTTCGTAAAGTTCCGAAAGACCAGATTGATAAAGCAGTTCGTGAAGCTGCAAGAATCCTTGACCTTGAGAAACTTCTTGATCGTAAACCGAAGGCTCTTTCCGGTGGTCAGAGACAGCGTGTTGCTATGGGACGTGCTATCGTACGTAATCCTAAGGTATTCCTTATGGATGAGCCTCTTTCCAACCTGGATGCTAAACTTCGTGTACAGATGCGTATCGAGATTTCCAAGATTCATCAGAGACTGGGTGCTACAATCATCTATGTAACACATGACCAGACAGAGGCTATGACACTTGGTACAAGAATCGTAGTTCTTAAGGATGGTATTATTCAGCAGGTAGATACACCTCAGAACCTTTACAACACACCTAACAATATCTTCGTTGCTGGATTCATCGGATCACCTCAGATGAACCTTATTGATGCAGAAGTTAAGGCTAATGGTTCACAGGTTGACCTTGTACTTTCTGATACAGTTACAATTACACTTCCAGCTGAGAAGAGCAAGAAGCTTATCGATGGCAACTATGTTGGCAAGACAGTTGTAGTTGGTATCCGTCCAGAAGATGTTAAGGATGATGCAGAATTCATCGCTAAGAATGCTGATTCTAAGTTTACAGCTACAGTTAAGGTATACGAATTACTTGGTGCAGAAGTTAACCTTCACTATGAAATTGGTGATGTAACATGTACAGCTAAGGTAAATCCTCGTACAACAGCAAGACCTGGTGATGAAGTAACATTTGCTATGGATGTTGAGAGACTTCATGTATTCGATAAGGAAACAGAAATCGTTATCACACACTAATTATTAAATGAATCTTAATTATGAAGGGGAAATGCAATAAATTTGCATTTCCCCTTTTTTTTTTTGTCGTTTTGCTTTACAATAAGATAGAATATGTACGAATAAAAGATAAGTGGTAGACAGAAAGGGATAACAATGATATCTAATAGAATTTTACAGACAACTGTAGATGGACTTAAGGCTATTTCACGAGTGGATTTGTGCATTGTGGATGCAGATAAGAATGTTGCAGCCAAGACTTTTGATAATGTTTCAGAATGCCTTGCGGATGCGATTAGTTTTATTGATTCGCCAGCAGAAAGTCAGGCAGTTAATGGTTTTCAGTTTTTTAAGGTTGAAGATGATGGCAATCTTGAATATATAATCATGGCAAGAGGAACAAGTGATGATGTATATATGGTTGGAAAGCTTACTGCATTTCAGATACAGAATTTACTTGTGGCATATAAGGAAAGATTTGATAAGGATAACTTTATCAAGAATCTTCTTCTTGATAATCTTCTTCGAGTTGATATGTATACAAGAGCAGAGAAACTTCATATTGAAACTGATGTTAAGAGAGTTGTATATATTATTGAGACTAAGCACGAAAAGGATACTAATGCTTTAGAGACAGTAAGAACTCTTTTTGCTAATAAAACAAGAGATTTCATTACAGCAGTTGACGAGAAGAGTATAATTCTTGTTAAGGAAGTTAAGGGTAATGAATCATATGAAGAACTTGACAAGACAGCTGATGTTATAATTGATATGTTAAGCACTGAGGCGATGAGTGCGGCACATGTTGCTTATGGTACAATTGTTAATGATATAAGAGAGGTTTCAAGATCTTACAAGGAAGCTAAGATGGCACTTGATGTTGGAAAAATTTTCTACAGCAACAAGAATGTTGTTGCTTACAACAGATTAGGAATAGGCCGTCTTATATATCAGCTTCCTATACCATTATGTCAGATGTTCATTAAGGAGATATTTGAAGGAAAGGCTCCTGATGATTTTGATGATGAGACTCTGTCAACAATTAACAAGTTCTTTGAGAACAGCCTTAATGTTTCAGAGACATCAAGACAGCTTTACATTCACAGAAATACACTTGTTTACAGACTCGATAAGATACAGAAGATAACCGGACTTGACCTCAGGGTGTTTGATGATGCAATAACATTTAAGATTGCTCTTATGGTAGTTAAGTACATGAAGTATATGGAAAGTAAAGATACATTTTAGTGATTTTTGGAGGAAATGATACATGATAATCATGGAAGATGTTACGAAGACATATTCCACTGGCGTTGCTGCGCTTAATGGAATTAATCTTCACATCCAGAAAGGTGAATTCGTATTTATAGTAGGTAAGAGTGGTTCGGGTAAGTCAACTCTTATCAAACTATTACTTAAGGAATTAGACCCTACATCAGGTAAGATATATGTCAATAAGAAATATCTCAACAAGATAACAAGAAAGAAGCTTCCGTATCTTAGAAGAGATATTGGCGTAGTATTCCAGGATTTCCGTCTGTTACCGGACAGAAACGTATATGAGAATATCGCATTTGCACAGAAGGTAGTAGAAGCTCCTAACAGAAAGATTAAGTCAAGAGTACTTGCGATGCTTTCTATGGTAGGACTTCTTGACAAATACAAGGCTTTTCCTAATGAGTTATCAGGTGGTGAGCAGCAGAGAATCGCAATTGCAAGAGCGCTGGTTAACAAGCCGGCTATATTGTTGTGCGACGAGCCAACAGGTAACCTTGATCCTGCCAATTCTAATGAAATCATGAAGATTCTTAATCAGGTTAATAAGCAGGGAACAACAGTACTTGTAGTTACCCATAATATGGAGATAGTTCAGCAGATGAAGAAGAGAACTATTACTATGAGTGAAGGAAAGATTATCAGCGATCAGGAAAAGGGTGGTTATTTCTATGAAGATTAGGTCATTAGCATATCATATTAAAGATGGATTTAAGAACATCCATCGTAATAAGATGTTCTCACTGGCATCAATAGCAACAATTACAGCATGTATATTCCTTTTTGGAGTATTCTATTCTATAGTGGTTAATTTTCAGTATATGATTAAGAAGGCTGAGACAGAGGT
>OODS01002390.1_pt1 | contig 10833 bp, 8 predicted proteins | sample 1671531 | NCBI WGS metagenome assembly OODS01 (sample SAMN06348166, study PRJEB24527) | human gut metagenome | biome: human gut; feature: ankylosing spondylitis patient; material: feces | host: Homo sapiens | place: China | collected 2015-10 | reverse complement strand
CTTTCCCTACACGACGCTCTTCCGATCTATTTAGCTGAACCATCCGGCTCATCACCGGCACTGAATCCACCTGGGAACATGATGATCTGTGATTCTTTGATCGCTTTTTCAAAAACTTCCACTGAATCACGGATTCCCTGTGCATCTAAGTTCTTAAATACCTTTGTGATCACGTTCGCTCCTGCACGTTCAAATGCTTTCGCTGAATCATATTCACAGTTTGTTCCTGGAAATACTGGAATAAATACATTTGGTTTTGCAACTTTATTCTTGCATACGTAAATATTTCCTTTTGTATAGTGTCTTGTTGTAGCAACGATGCTCTGATCTCCTTCAGATCTTGTTGGAAATACTTTCTCTAATGGTTTCTTCCATGTATCAATCGCTTCTTCTAATGTTACAACTTCGTCACCAAATACAAATTCATGTTTGTCTGTAACCTCACCTAACATTAATCCTGGAATCGCAAGTTTATGAACATCTCTTGTGCTCATTTCAACAACAAATGATCCAAACTTAGGATCTGTTAAGTCTTTTAATTCTACTTCTTCATCAAAGATCACACCTAATTTATTACCAAATGCCATCTTGGCAACTGCTTCTAAAGCTCCTCCGCCGCCAATTGCATATGCAGATTTGATAATTCCATCTTTGATCAGTTTTGTAATACGTTTGTATACTTTCTTCACTTCAGAATAGATTGGAAGATTGTATGCATCTGTTGGGATACAGATACGGATCAGACGGTTTCCTGCTCTCTTAAGTTCTGGTGTGATAACATCTGTTGTCTTCGCTACATCGACTGCAAAAGATACCAGTGTTGGTGGTACATCAATGTCATTGAATGTTCCAGACATACTGTCCTTTCCACCGATCGATGCAAGTCCAAATCCCATCTGTGCCTGATATGCACCAAGCAGTGCTGCAACCGGCTGTCCCCAGCGTGTCTTATCTTCTCCAAGACGCTTAAAGTATTCCTGGAATGTCAGGCGGATATTGCTATAATCTCCACCAGTAGCCACGATCTTCGCGATAGATTCTGTGATCGCATAAACTGCTCCATGGAATGGGCTCCATTTGGACAGATATGGATCAAATCCATAACTCATCATTGTGACTGTATCGCATTCTCCTTTCAATACTGGAAGTTTTGCGACCATTGTCTGAATTGGTGTCATCTGGTATTTTCCACCATATGGCATTGTAACTGTTGCTGCTCCGATAGAGCTGTCGAATCTCTCTACGAGACCTTTCTGTGAACATACATTAAGATCAGATAATGTATTCTTGCACACTTCTTCAAATGTACCTGTCTCGTCTTTGCGGTTAAAGTAAGATTCTACACGGTGAGGGATCTCTACAAATACTTCTGTTTCCTGATGTGCTCCGTTTGTATCAAGGAAAGCTCTTGAGATATTAACAATCTCTTTTCCTCTCCATTTCAGTACTAATCTTGGATCTTCTGTTACAACAGCAACTTCTACAGCCTCTAAGTTCTCTTCTGCAGAGTATGCAAGGAACTGATCTACGTCTTTTGGATCCACAACAACAGCCATACGTTCCTGAGATTCAGAAATCGCTAATTCTGTTCCATCAAGTCCTGCATATTTCTTAGGTACTTTATCAAGATCTACAACCAGACCATCTGCAAGTTCTCCGATCGCTACGGAAACTCCACCTGCACCAAAGTCGTTACATTTCTTGATCAGACGGCTGACTTCTTCTCTTCTGAATAATCTCTGGATCTTACGTTCTGTTGGTGGATTACCTTTCTGAACTTCAGCTCCACATGTCTCGATAGATTCTTCTGTATGAACTTTAGATGATCCTGTTGCTCCTCCACAACCGTCACGTCCTGTTCTTCCACCTAATAAGATGATGATATCTCCTGGGTCAGAGTTCTCTCTGATCACGTTCTTTCTAGGTGCTGCACCCATAACGGCACCGATCTCCATACGTTTTGCAACATAGTCCGGATGATATACTTCATTAACATATCCTGTTGCAAGACCGATCTGGTTTCCATAAGAACTGTATCCATTCGCAGCTTCATTTACAATCTTATACTGTGGTAATTTACCTTTTAATGTGTCTTTTAATGGGACTGTTGGATCAGCAGCACCTGTAACACGCATTGCCTGATATACATAAGAACGTCCTGATAATGGGTCACGGATTGCTCCTCCAAGACATGTTGCCGCTCCACCAAATGGTTCGATCTCTGTTGGATGGTTATGTGTCTCATTCTTGAAACTGATCAGCCATTCTTCTTCCTTACCATCAATTTCTACTGGTACAACAATGCTGCAGGCGTTGATCTCATCGCTTTCTTCCATATTGTCAAGAATTCCATCTTTTTTAAGACGTTTCATCGCCATTAATGCCATATCCATTAAGCAGACATATTTGTCATCACGGTCTTTGTACATCTCTTCAAAGTCATCCATGTAAGAATAATATGCTTCTTCTAATGGTGCACGATAAAATCCATCCTGGAATCCAATGCTTGTAAGTTCTGTAGAGAATGTTGTATGACGACAGTGATCTGACCAATAAGTATCCAGTACACGGATCTCTGTCATGGAAGGATCTCTCTTTTCTTCTCCTTTATAATAATTCTGGATATGAAGGAAATCTTTGAATGTCATAGCAAGATTTAAAGAATCATATAATTCTTTAAATTTGTCTTCTTCCATATCTTTGAATCCATCCAGAATCTTAACATCTGCTGGTTCTTCAAAATCCATCACTAATGTCTCTGGTTTGTCTGCAGCTGCCTCTCTTGAGTCAACTGGGTTGATGCAATATTCTTTGACTGCTTCTAACTGTTCGTCAGTTAAGTCACCTTTTACAACATAAGTTGTTGCACTTCTGATCAGGGCATCTTCGTCCTCATTCAACAGTTTCACACACTGCTGTGCAGAATCTGCTCTCTGATCGAACTGACCTGGCAGAAACTCAACGCTGAAAGATATTTCCCCATCGGCAAGTGGTAATGTCTCTTCATACACGTCGTCAACTGGTGGTTCACTAAATACTGTAACCAGTGCTTTTTCATAACTTGCATCGGATAGATTCTCGATGTCATAGCGGACAAGGACACGAACAGATTCGACATCCAGTCCAAGATACTGCTTCAATGATGCATGCAGCTCTTTTGCTTTTACTGCGTAGTCTTTTTTCTTTTCAACATAGACTCTTCTAACTTCTCCCATGATTTCCTCCCATTTATTCATGTAGTTTCTTAATCACCTGAAATGCAGATGCATTTTCCAAAATCGTTGGCTGATCCTCGGCATAGAATATGATCCCATCTGCCGTTGAACGGATCTCTGATAAAATCTCTCCATTATATGGATTAATGACTTCACCAAGCAGCTGACCTCGGTTAACTTCCTCATTGATCGTCACAAAACGTCTTAGGAATCCCGGAGCACTTGCTTTGACGGATACAAGATCCTCTTCTTCTATAATACTCGCAATATACCCGTTATGGCAATTATATTTTAAAATACCCATTCGAGTCAAGAAGCGAAGCACGGCAGATACAGCCTTCCTGGCCAGATTCACATCGATATTATCTGTTTCCCCAGAATATACCGAAAATGCATCCGTCCCATTGATCTGCCAGTTATAAGTTAATGTCTTTTTATCAAAATTTCGTTGTTTGCTTGTTAATACATAAGGCAGCCCGAACAGACTTGCAAGGCTAGTGCTTTCTTTTCCTGTTGCAGGCATTCGCACATGTGGCACAAAATCCCCGCTTCTGAAAAATGATGCAAAATGGATTCCATAGCGGAATCCTTTAACCCGTTCAAATAAATGTGCTGCCAGACGGCTTGTTGGTTCCCCGTCAAAATTCCCAGGAAACTGACGGTTGATATCACTGTTATCAGATACCCAGTATTTCATTCCGACATTCATTGAAAAATTATTCACACATGGAATGACCAGAATCTGATTATCTCCAACGATCGCACCACTGTTCTCTAGTTCTTTTAAACGTTTGACTAACTGAGAACAAATATATAACTGCTGATATTCATTTCCACGCATTGCTCCAACAATACATGCCGCTGGTTCTGATCCTTCACTTTGTTTTCCAAAGAGATATCCTTCGATCTTAAACTCATCTCTTAAGTAATTTCCTGAGGAATATATGATTTCTTTTTTCATAGTGCATTCCCTCCGATCACTCTGGCTACCAAGGACCCTTCCGTTACACTTGGATGTTCTCTTAATGTCATCAAAATACCATCGGTTGGTGCAACCACTTCTTCTTCCGTTGCTCCCATTAAAGGATTCTGTACGATCCCTATGATCTCACCTTTCTTTACCGGATCCTTTAATCGCTTGTAAGAAACAAACAATCCACTGGATTCACAATTTAAATAAAAGATCTGGTCTTCGTGGATAAACGGAACCTTTGTTTTGCCTTGAACCTTTCCCTTCCAGATACCAAGTTCTGCCATCACCGAAAAAATTCCATCTATAATCTGGCGGCAGTACTCGTAACGGATACGAAATGCTGCACCGGATTCCGTAACCATAGTTGGGATTCCCATCTGGTTTAAAGTGAAAGCTAAACTTCCTTCATTCACTGTCTGAGAAGGATGGATCCAGACAAGATCCGTATTCATATATTTTGACAGATGAAGTAATGTCTCATCATAATCGTTATTTAAACGTACTTGAGGAACTTCCTGCAAAAAGATATTACTAGAATGAATATCAATGCAACAGGATGCTCCTTTGATATCTTCGATCAATTTAGCTGCTGTATAATCTTCCAGACCTCCATTGATGTCTCCTGGAAATGCACTGCTGTAATCGATATCTGAGATTGGTACTGCTCTTGTTCGTGCATCCAGTCCTAATGGATTGACCGCTGGATACACATCGACAATACCTGTCAAATTCTCAAATTCTGCCTTGATCCGGCGAATGATCTCTCCGCAGATATACTGTCCGCCAAGCTCATCTCCGTAGATTCCAGACACCAGACAGATTCTCTTCTCCTCTCCAGTCACCACATCCGGCATCAGACGATTTCTTTTGATCCTTAGCATCTCTCCGATCGGAAGTTTTACAGATACGACTGTGTCTATCATATTAAAGCCTCTTTTCTATTGTTTTATCTGTATCGTAAATATTTTACTTTTGACCCTCACGTCTTATTTTGCAAATAACATTTTTAAAATGATCGGTGATAAGAGTGTTGTGACGAGAACCATGATGACTACTGGTGCAAAGAAAACTTCTGATAATAATCCAACAGAAATTCCTTTCTGTGCAACGATCAGTGCAACTTCACCTCGGCATACCATTCCTGCTCCGATCTGTACAGATTCTCTCTTCGTATATTTGCACAACAATGCTCCAAAAACGCATCCCGCGATCTTCGAGATCACTGCGATCACACATAAAATGATCGTAAAGATGATCAACGTCTGTGTCATTCCATGAATGTTTACATTCAGACCGATACTTGCAAAGAATACTGGTGTGATCAGCATATACGATAAAACTTCAATCTTGTTGTATATATAAAATCGTTCTGGGAGCCTGCATAAAATGATCCCTGCAAGATATGCACCTGTGATATCAGCGATTCCAAACACTTCTGCAAGAAATGCAAGTGCTAAGCAAAATGCAAGTGCAAACACCGGAACTCTTCTTCTATGACGTTCAATCTCTGGATTTTTATAAGTAGAAAGCCACTCAAAGAACTTCTTGATCCCAACTCCACCGATAATAGAAATCGCAAAGAATGCTGCCATCTGGATCAAGATCTTAAGGATTGCCTGAATATGGAATCCAGATGCTCCCCCAAGGCTTGTCATAATTGATAATAAAACGATTCCCAAGATATCATCAATGATCGCTGCCCCAAGGATTGCTGTTCCGACTCTTCCTTTTAAATGTCCCATATCCTGTAATGCTTCTACTGTAATACTTACTGAAGTTGCTGTTAGGATCACTCCGATAAAGATCGATTCCATGATATTATTTCCATATATAACGGATAAAACAGCTCCCATGATAAGTGGGATCAATACTCCACATAACGCAATGACGAATGCGGGAATTCCACTCTTCTTCAACTCATCAATATCTGTCTCAAGACCTGCCTGAAACATTAAAACAACTACACCTACTTCAGCCAGATTTAAAACTGAATCTGAAGGACTCACTACATTAAGGACCACTGGTCCTAAAATGATTCCCGCGATCAATGCTCCAACGACTGGCGGCATGTTAAACTTCTTCGACACAAGACTAAAAGACTTGGTCATTGCCAGAATGATTGCGATATCCAGCAAAAACTTATATTCTTCCATTGTTTTACCTCCATTAGTTCGTATCGTATCATACCTGTTTTTTCTTGTCAATTCTTAGACAAAGTGATCTTTTTTTATCCTTTTCTTGCTTTTTTTATGATCCTTTAGTATAGTGGAGAAAAGACTAAGAAAAGAGGTATCAAAATGAGTGAATTTAACGAAGTAGATAATATCATTGAAGAAGAAACTCCTGTGCTCCATTTAGAATTAGAAGATGGAACTGAACAAGACTGTGCCGTGATCGCTTTATTCTCTGTAGAAGAATTAGATGATCAGGAATATATCGCATTGATCACTGTTGAAGACTTAGAAAGTGATGACGAAGAAGGGGCTTTACTTTTATATCGTTACAACGAAGACCCTGAAGATCCTGATACTTTCAGTCTTGACAACATTGAAACAGACGAAGAATATGAGACAGTCACTGCTGTCTTAGATGAGATCTTAGAAGACGAAGAATAATATGATATTAATAAAAAAGCCCTTGCATCTTATATGCGGGGCTTTTTTTCATATTGAAGTTTTGTTCGAATCACTTTGTCAAGTTCATAATACTTTTCTTCCAGAGTTTTTCCATTCAGGACACAATCCATTGCCATACCCATGGATTCCAGCATCGTTTCTGTGATCTGATCTCTATACTGTAATAAAATATTCAGGCGCTCATGAAGATCTGTTTCATCTAAGAATTTCAACAGTGGTTCAATGTCTGCTGTTTCTTCTGTCTCATCACATTCATTTTCCTGTGCTGTCACTTCATCAACCAGTTCTGCTTCTGAATCTTGCTCTGTCTCCGTGATTTTTATACCATACTGGTCTCCTGCATTTTCACACAGTTCTACTTTCCGAAAACGGTATATCTGTTGCACATCTGGGTATTTTTCATGATCGACTTCACTTAAGAACATCGCAAGTGGTCTTGCATATGTTTTAAACGTTCCATACATTGCCTGATAGACCACCAATGGTTCTTCTGTCTCTGTATGTATTGCAACCGTAACGATCTGATAAAGTTTACCTTTAAAATGCATATAAAATTCGCCTGCTCTTGGCATCGCTCTATTTTCCATGCAAAACACCTCTTTTCTCCTGACGGCTTCTTAGTTCTTCTACGAACCTTGACGGCCTGCTGTCTTTGTTATAAAGTTTCTTTACTGACAAGATGTGCAGATATTTCTTGGCTCTTGTAACTCCAACGTAAAACAAACGTCTTTCTTCTTCCACGTCTTCTTCTTTCATGGACTTCTTATGTGGGATCACGTCTTCATTGACATCTGGCAAAAAGACACGTTCAAATTCCAATCCTTTGGTGCTGTGCATCGTGCTGACCACAACTCCTTCTTTTTCTTTCTGATTCTCTTTTGACTGGCGGTTTAATTCTTCGGTGTATTCTTTGATATGATCAAACCATGCCTCATATGTATCATAGCCTTTTGCGCTCTCCTGAAGTTCTTCTAATACTTGCGTAAATTCTTCTTCCTGAATCTTGCGAAATCTTGCATATTCTGCTAAATACGCATTGTATCCCACGGATTTCCGGATATAATTGATCGCCATCAACGGAGTCATATTCTTCATGATCCGAAGATCTTCCTTAAAATCTTCTACATATTCATAAAGCCATGGTTTATCTTTGACCTTCTCTAACAGATCATCAAATGACACTTGTGATTCGGTCAGATATTCCCTGCTGATATAACGCTTGGGACGGTTCATGACTCTTAAAAATGTGCTTCTTTTGCGATCTCCCATCGCAAGGTGCATATAATCTATGATATTTTTGGAAATCCAGTGATCAAACAGATTCGGCACTGCATCCTGCATATAAAATGGGATATTGTATGCCATCAATGCAGCGATCAGCTGTCTTGGTCCCTGATTGGTCCGATAAAGGATCGCGATCTGGGATAACGGTGTCTTCTTTGCCATCTCTTCCTTGATCGTGTAAATGATATGCTTATTCTCCTCATAGTGATCTTTAAATGTACGGACCTCAACCATACTTGCAGCATCTTCTCTTGCCTGCATCTTCTTTTCAAAACGTTTTGTATTATAAGAAATGATATCTTCCGCAACCTGTACGATCTCTTCCCCGCAACGATAGTTTCGGTTTAAGATCACCTGTCTGGTATTCTCAAAATCCTTTGGAAAATTTAACATCAGTTCTGGTCTTGCACCTCGAAACTTATAAATAGACTGATCATCATCTCCTACGATAAAGAGGTTCTTTGTCTCTCCTGCTAACATCTTGACGATCTCATACTGAATCTTATTGATATCCTGAAACTCATCGATCAAAATATATGGAAACTTCTGCTGCCATGCTTTCCTGATATCCTCACGCTCTTTTAACAACTCATACGTATAAACCAAAATATCATCAAAATCGATCCAACGGTTCTCATGCAGTTTTTCTTCATATGCCCGATAAATTTCTTTAAACACTTCATCCCCACAGCATCCACTGTGATAATAGGCAAGAGGGATCATCTGCCCTTTGACTAAGCTGATCTCTTGTATGATCTGACGCATAAAATCTGCTTCATCATCAATCTCCAGCTCATGATCTGTGATGATCTCACGGATAAAGTCATATTTTTTATGTTCCGGCAGAATATTATCTGCACTATAGTGATAAGCATATTTTAAAATCGTAAAAAACACAGAATGAAAGGTTCCAAAAGAAACCGGCAGGGTTTCCCCTGCCAGCCGCCAAAACCGCTCTTTCATCTCATTCGCTGCTGCTCTGGTAAATGTAATGACCAGAATCCGCTGCGGTGGGATCTGATAGTGCGATATCAAATATTGAATTCTCTTTGTGATCACAAGTGTCTTCCCTGAACCTGGTCCTGCAAGTACCATCATCGGTCCATCTTTGTGCATCACTGCTTCTTTCTGTGCCTTGCTCAGCTGGCTATGCAAGTGCTGCCTCCAGTTTCGCGATCGCATCATTGATTCTCTTTAATGATTCTCCTTTCCCCAGAAGTTCCATTAATTCTGTTGCTCCACCTGGTGTCATCTGCTTTCCAGAGACTGCTGTACGAACTGGCCACATTACATAACCATTCTTGTACTCATGTCCTTTTGCAAAAGATACTAACATCTCATATAATGCATCATTTGTAAAATCTTCCTGTGCTTCGATCACTGGATAGATCTCTTTTAATACGGTTAATGAAGTCTCAGGTGTTGTCTTCATCTTCTTATGTTTGTACATCTCTACATCATATTCTGGAACTGCTTCGAAGAAGTCAATGTGTCCCGGAATCTCTGTAAATAACTCAATTCTTGTCTTCACCATAGAAAGGATCTTATCAAAATCCATCTCTCTGTGAATTGTCTCTGTTACATATGGCATAGCAAGTTCTTTGAAACGGTCGAAGTCCATGGCTTTGATATATTCACCATTCATCCATTTGATCTTGTTCATATCAAAGACCGCTGGTGTCTTAGACATATGTTTGTAATCAAAGATCTCTTCTAATTCTTTTAATGAGAAGATTTCCTGTTCTCCTCCTGGGCTCCATCCAAGTAATGCAACGAAGTTTACGATCGTCTCTGGCAAGAATCCCTGCTCGATCAGATCTTCGAAGGAAGAATGACCTTTTCTCTTACTTAATTTGTGATGTTCTTCGTCTGTGATCAGTGGACAATGAATGTATACTGGTTTTTCCCATCCGAATGCATCATATAAACGATTGTACTTTGGTGTAGATGATAAGTATTCATTACCACGAACTACATGTGTGATTCCCATTAAATGGTCATCAACTACGTTTGCGAAGTTGTATGTTGGATATCCATCCGATTTGATCAGGATCATATCATCTAATTCGATATTATCCACTGTGATCTCTCCGTAAATCTCATCAACGAAAGATGTTGTTCCTTCTGTTGGGTTATTCTGACGGATAACATATGGTACTCCTGCGTCTAATTTCGCCTGAACTTCTTCTTTGGATAAGTTTAAGCAATGTTTGTCATAATGACTGATCACAACATCTCCTGATTTTACTTTCAGTGTGTCTAATCTCTCCTGATCACAGAAACAGTAATATGCTTCTCCCTTGTCGATCAGTTCTTTTGCATATTTTAAATAAAGCCCCTGTGCCTGTCTCTCACTCTGAACATATGGTCCGACTCCACCATCGATGTCTGGTCCTTCATCGTGGTTCATTCCGGCTTTCTTAAGGGTATTGTAGATGATCTCTTCTGCCCCTTCTACCTGTCTTTCCTGGTCTGTATCTTCAATTCTTAAAATAAAATCTCCGCCTGCATGACGTGCGATCAGATATGCATAAAGGGCTGTTCTTAAGTTACCTACATGCATACGCCCTGTAGGGCTTGGTGCAAATCTTGTTCTTACTTTGCTCATGATTTCCTCCCATTTGGTTTTAATTCTATCTTTCTATTCTACAAAACTTATCTTTCTTTGTAAAGAAGCAGTCTTATTGATTTTCGTTAATTTATGTTAATTTTTTGAAACAATCCG
>OODS01002379.1_pt1 | contig 10853 bp, 7 predicted proteins | sample 1671531 | NCBI WGS metagenome assembly OODS01 (sample SAMN06348166, study PRJEB24527) | human gut metagenome | biome: human gut; feature: ankylosing spondylitis patient; material: feces | host: Homo sapiens | place: China | collected 2015-10 | reverse complement strand
GTGCCGTTTGCGAGAAGTTTGGTCACAAAGTAAGTTACGAATATGCAATCTGTGGCGCGAATGCCATTGACGAGGTAGGAGATCCGTTTCCGGAAGAAACATATCAGGCTTGTAAGAACGCGGATGCAGTCTTGTTCTCTGCTGTCGGCGACCCGAAGTTTGACAATGATCCTACTGCCAAAGTCCGTCCGGAACAGGGATTACTGGCAATGCGTAAGAAGTTGGGACTTTTCGCTAACATCCGTCCCGTACAGACATTCAAATGCTTGATTCACAAATCACCGTTGCGTGCGGAACTGGTAGAAAATGCAGATTTCATCTGTATCCGCGAACTGACCGGAGGTATGTACTTCGGCGAGAAATATCAGGATAACGACAAGGCCTATGACACTAACTATTATACCCGTCCGGAAATCGAACGTATCCTGAAAGTAGCTTTCGAATATGCAATGAAGCGCAGAAAACACTTGACCGTGGTAGATAAGGCGAATGTCCTTGCTTCTTCCCGCCTGTGGCGTCAGATTGCGCAGGAAATGGCCCCTCAGTATCCGGAAGTGACGACTGATTATATGTTTGTGGATAATGCTGCGATGAAGATGATTCAGGAGCCGGCTTTCTTTGACGTAATGGTAACGGAAAATACATTCGGTGATATTCTGACCGATGAAGGTTCTGTAATCAGTGGTTCTATGGGATTACTTCCGTCGGCCTCTACAGGGGAAAGTACTCCGGTGTTCGAACCGATTCACGGTTCATGGCCGCAGGCTAAAGGGCTGAATATTGCTAATCCGTTGGCACAGATTCTTTCCGTAGCTATGTTGTTCGAGTATTTCGACCTTAAAGAAGAAGGAGCGTTGATTCGTAAAGCAGTAGACGCTTCTCTGGACGAGAATGTACGTACACCTGAAATCCAAGTTGCCGGTGGTGCCAAATACGGAACCAAAGAAGTGGGACAATGGATTGTAGATTACATTAGAAAAGCTTGATAAAAAGAATAATTGTATCAGGCGCTAATATCCCTTTATCGGGTAACCTCTTCATATAAGAAAGCCTGACAACTTTTCCCGGTTGTCAGGCTTTTCTTTATATATTTCGGATTGTTTTTTGTTTCTACCAGCTTTTGATTGTAGAGTAAATAATGATGCCGAGTACTGTCAGGAAGCCTACATACATAGTGACCGATGTTTGTCTGATAGTATTTCTTCTTACACGGGAAGGCTTTTGCAGGTAAGAAGCTATTTTATGGGCAATCGTACAGAACAGCCAGCCGCCGAACCCTCCGATGATGCCTCCTACAATTAAGTCTCCGGGGTAATGTACGCCCAAGTATATGCGCGTGTAACAATTGAGAACTGCCCAGGTTATGATGAAAACACTTAACCAGCGTTTACGGAACAGGAATACTACATACATGGCAAGGCCGAAAGAGTTGGCGGCATGACAGGAAGGAAAACCGTAACTTCCTCCGCGATAGCCGTTTACGATATGCACCAGGTCTACAATCGGATTTTCCGGATTGGCAGGACGCAGACGTGCCACGACCGGACGGATGATACTGCTGCACATCTGGTCGGCAAAGGTTATGGTAAGCGCGATCGCAGCCACATAGCACAGGACTACCTTCCAATGGAAATTGATTAGCAATATGTATAATATGGTAGCGTACATCGGTACCCATATAATTTTCCCCGTGAAAGCACTCATAAAATAGTCCCAAAAGGGGGAATGTATGCCGTTGAAGAACAGGAAGACATTGGTGTCCACTTCCGAAAGGAAATTGATAATTTCGGTATTTATCATCAGTCTTTATTGTTATATTTTTGAACGTTGCAAATATACAATAAAGAAGAAGATATTGTTCTATACCGCTTAATAAATAATCTGTATTTCTGTTATTCTAACGTTTGGCCAGGTCGTCATAGAGCTTTTGCAAGAAAGCTTTTCCCTTTTCCAAATTTGCTCCTTTCTCCGTTCCTTCGTCAAGTTGTACGGTGTTGGCATCCAAATTATATACCAATTGATTTTCGGGAGTCACCATACCGAAGTAGTTCGGGCGGGTGAAATATCCGAAATGAGGAGATGACGGATTCAGGATATCCTTGCTGAAAGTAAATTCATCGTGTGGCAGTCCCAGTTGTGAAAGCAGGGTGGCGGCAATGTCAATCTGCGAGGCATAAGTATCTATCACACGCGGTTCCTTTATCGCGCCTCCAATTAAAATAAGAGGGATTGTTTGTCCGTCCAGTGGATTCTCGATCGGATATGGATAGGCTCCTTGATGATCGGGAACGAGTACAAATACTGTATTTTTCCACTGTGGGAGTTCCTGGTATTGTTTGATGAAGTCGCCTACGCAACTGTCGGCATAAGCGAATGCATTGAGAACCTTGTCATCCAGCCGGTGAAACGGAACTTCAAAAGGTTCGTGGCTGCTTGAAGTCTGGACAAGTTTCAGGAACGGTTCCTGTTGCTTTTCCTCTTTCATGTCTTTCAGCAGACGCTGGAATAATACGTGGTCTTGTGCCCCCCACTTGCCGGTACGTTCGGACAAAGGGAAATCCTTGTCGCAAATAATCTTTCCGATACCGGAAGATACCAGGTAAGAGCGCATATTCGTAAAGTCCGCATCTCCGCCGTAATAATATTCAAGGTTGTATCCGGCGTTTTTCAAGCTGCGCGGGATCGAAGGAAGTTTGTCCGTCTTTTCGGGATATTTCATAATGCTGGTGCTCGGCTGTCCGGGATATCCGCTGATGATAGACGCCAGACCACGGTCGGTACGGAAGCTGTTGGCATAGAAGTTACTGAATAAGATACCTTCTTTGGCAAATTTATCCATATTGACAGCTACATTCGGCTGCCCACCGAAAGTTTCCATCAGGTGTGTGGAGAAACTTTCAAGAATGATAAAGACGATATTCGGGCGTTGGGTATTCAGGAGTTGCGGGATACTGTCGGCCGGTGTGGCGGGTTTGTCCACCATTTCCGCAAATAGCTTGTCGGCTGTGTTAGGGTCCATGAAACGATACTGCTTCTCGAAGTTATTCTGATGCGTGGCAGAGTACATGAAACTGAATGCCGGATTAATGGCGGCATGGTTCATCAGTTGGTCGGAACTGAAATATACTTTGCTTAAGTTCATGGTCGATACGGTGAAACCGCCGCGGATAGGGATGAAAAGCGCTGCCGTCAGTAATAATAATGCGAGGGAGACATTTTGCCGGCGATAAGGTATCTTCATGGGGTTCTTCTCGCGGATCAGTACGTAGTAGAAAATGCAGTATAAAATACCGGCGTAAATCAGCATGGCTACTATCCCCAGCAGTACGAACCAAAAGCTGACACTTGCCATGGCGTCCTTGGGAGAGGAGAAGAAATAGAAAATCGGAGTGGCGTCCAGGCGGAATCCCCAAAAGCCGTACAATCCCAGGTCGACGATAAAGATGCAAGCCATGATGAAAGCAATCAGTCCGAAGTAGACTTGGCGGATACGGCGGAGCACGGATGAATCGGTCCAGGCGGAGGCGATGAGCAGCAGGCCCGGAATAGCGGTCAGATATCCCGCCAGTGATAAATCCAAGGGAAGTCCGTGCCACATGACCCGGAAATAGTCTCCAAGAGACGCGTTGATATATAATTCACGGTAATAAACCATGAAGATAGGTTTCTGAAGTGCAAATAAGAGGACAAACAAAAAATAAGTCGTGAGAAATTGTATGATTCTCTTTTTCATATCTGTAAACTTAAAAAGATTGAACGGATACAAAGTTACTATACTTTTCCTTATCTTTCTCATGAAGTGATATAAAACATACCTTTTTTTCTCTATCTTTGTCGTACAAGTGACATAAAATGTAATAAAATGGCAAAGATAGTAAAGAAACTAACCGATCTGGTAGGTAATACTCCTCTAATGGAACTTTCCGGTTATTGCGGGAAATATGGTATGGAACAAAATATTATCGCCAAGCTGGAAGCATTCAATCCGGCAGGAAGTGTGAAGGACCGGGTGGCTCTTTCGATGATTGAAGACGCCGAAGCTCGCGGAGTTCTGAAACCCGGTGCGACGATTATCGAACCCACAAGTGGAAATACCGGTGTCGGGCTGGCAATGGTGTCTACTATAAAAGGTTATCATCTCATATTGACTATGCCCGAAACGATGAGCCTGGAACGGAGGAATCTGTTGAAGGCACTCGGTGCACAAATCGTATTGACGGACGGACTGGGAGGCATGGCAGCGTCTATCGCTAAAGCGGAGGAACTGCGTGACAGTATTCCCGGTTCGGTGATTTTACAGCAATTCGAGAATCCGGCCAATGTCGCCGTTCACGAACGGACGACAGGCGAGGAAATATGGAAAGATACGGACGGCGAAGTCGCGGCTTTTGTGGCGGGAGTTGGTACGGGAGGAACGATTTGCGGTGTAGCCCGTGCATTGAAGAAGCATAATCCGAAAATTCATGTTGTAGCCGTGGAACCGGCAGCATCTCCGGTTCTGGAAGGAGGAGAGGCGGCTCCGCATCGTATTCAGGGGATTGGTGCCAATTTTATTCCGAAACTTTATGATGCGTCTGTGGTGGACAAAGTAATAAGCGTGCCCGATGATGAAGCGATTCGTGCGGGACGTGAATTGGCGGCAACCGAAGGTTTGCTCGCCGGGATTTCTTCGGGAGCGGCAGTATATGCGGCCCGTTTGTTGGCGGGACGTCCCGAATTCAAGAACAAAAAAATCGTAGCGTTGTTACCTGACACGGGAGAGCGTTATTTGTCAACAGAGTTGTTCGCATTTGATGCGTATCCGTTGGACTAAGTTATTCATTAAACCTGAACCGTATGGTAAGAATTATTATAGCGTTGCTGTTCTGCTTTCCGGTTGCGTTGAGTGCGCAAACCTATCAGCAGTTGTCCGAGAAAGCGATAGAGTGTATTGAGAAGGACAGTTTTCACCGGGCGGAAGAACTGTTGCTCCAGGCATTGAAACTGGAACCGAAGAATGCGAAAAATGCGTTGCTCTTTTCCAATCTGGGCTTGGTGCAGCGTCGTCTGGGCGAGTATGACAAGGCACTCGAATCCTATTCTTTTGCATTGAACTTCGCTCCGTTGGCAGTCCCGATTCTGCTCGACCGTGCCGCTATCTACATGGAAACGGGGCGGACGGACCGTGCTTATACCGACTATTGCCGAGTGCTTGATGAAGACAAGCAGAATAAAGAGGCTTTGCTGATGCGTGCCTATATCTACATCCTCCGTAGAGATTATCCTGCTGCACGGATTGATTATAACCGTTTGCTGGAACTTGACCCGCAGAGTTACAGCGGCCGCCTCGGACTAGCTACTCTGGAACAGAAAGAGGAGAAATTCCGTGAGTCGCTCGACATCCTGAATAAGATGATCGTAGAGACTCCGGAGGACGCTACGCTCTACGTTGCCCGCGCCGATGTGGAACGGGAAATGAAGCATGAAGACCTGGCACTGGTCGATTTGGAAGAAGCTATTCGCCTGAATGCTTCTTTGGCTGACGCATATTTGTTGCGCGGTAACATTTACCTGATGCAGAAAAAGAAAGCGCTGGCGAAAGCCGATTTTGAGAAAGCTATTTCTTTGGGCGTACCGCCTGCCGATCTGCACGAACAACTTCAGCAATGTAAGTAATGTGCAGTTTATGCCAAATGCCTTTTGAAAGTAAACGGATGAAAATAATGCCTTAAAAACTTGACTTTGGCTTTTGGATATAGTATCTTTGTATAAGTAATAATAAGATATCATTTGATTTTAATTGAGATAGAATAGGGGGGCGATTGCCTCCCTATTTTTGTATCTGCCCGTTTCTACTCTGCCGGATAGAGCCTTTGTTTCTCCTTATCAGAGCCTCTATTTTATAGAAACGGAGGCTCTGTTTACCGGAAATAGAGGCTCTGTTTAAACCGTTCACAAGGCACTTCATTACCTTTTACCCCTAGGCAGACCGTTGCTCGTCTTCCTTCTTATGCCTATACACCCCGGGGATGAGGGGGAGAACAGGTGAGAGGAGCTGATTCCTTCACTGTCCTTTCGTTTCCTCCCCTTCCTTGTTAATAATATGTAAACTTGCTCTTGACAAGAAATGGATTTTTTTCAACGGATTGTCAGACGAACTGCCGAATCAGATTTACGAAGTCCTTTCCGTATTTTTTCTTTTTGTATTCACCGATACCACTGATCGAACCGAATTCTTCAATGGTGGTGGGGCGGGAAATACAAAGCAAATGTAATACTTTGTCTGACAGAACAATGTAAGCGGGAAGTGCTTCCTGGTCGGCAAGCTGCTTTCTTAATCCGCGCAACGCTTCAAACAGATCTTCGCTTTCTGTCCCCGGCAAACCGAGTGGTAGTTCTTTTGTAACCACTATTTTTTTCTTTTTCCCTTTGCTTGTTGAAACTTCTTCACGATGAATGACGACGAGCATGGCTTTTGTTCTTCCGAATAAAATATCGCTTCCGCTTGGCGTAATTTTGAGATGATTGTTCTCATTATACGCAATTTCGAAATAACCGAGTTGCAGCATTTGAAGCAGGTAATCCTGCCAGTCGCGTGGTGGAATCTCCCGTCCGGCACCGAAAGTCTTTAGTTCCTGATACCCTTTTCCGGTCACTTCCGCCGAATAACTTCCACGAAGAATGTCAATCAATACGCCTGTACCGATCTGCTGTTCAGTGCGTGCAATGGCGCTCAATGCCTTTTGTACAATGACAGTCCCGTCGAACCGTTGCGGAGGGTTCTTGCAGACGTCACAATTACCGCAGTCCTCCGTCGCCGTTTCACCGAAATAGCTCAATAAGATTCTTCTCCGGCAGATATCGGCTTCTGCGTACTGTTGCATCCGTTGGAGCTTTTCCAGGTTAATGCTTTGCTGGTTGCTTTCCGTGGCAAACTTGGTCAGTAGGATCAGGTCGCCCAGCGAATAGAACAGAACCGTGTCGCTCGGCAACCCATCACGTCCGGCACGCCCGATCTCCTGATAAAAACTTTCGATACTTTTGGGCAGATTATAATGAATGACCCAACGCACATTTGATTTGTCGATTCCCATACCAAAAGCAATCGTGGCGCATACCACCTGAATGCGGTCGTTGATAAAATCATCCTGTGTCTCGTCCCGTTTCTGTGCGGACAATCCGGCATGATAGACTCCGCACCGGATTCCCTGCTTTTGCAACATCTGCGCCACGGTCTCCGTTTTGCTCCGGCTCATACAGTAAATAATCCCGCTTTCTCCGCTGTGTCGGTTGATAAACTCCAGAATCGCCTTGTTCTTTTCTTTTGCCTGAAAGCCTCGTTTGACAGTCAGGCTGATGTTCGGCCGGTCGAAAGAAGAAATAAAGGTACGGGGGTGAACCAGATGCAGTTGGCGGACAATATCTTCGCGAGTGATTTTATCCGCAGTAGCGGTTAATGCAACGATCGGTACTTGCGGGAATTGTTGGTGGAGCATTCCCATTTGCGTATATTCCGGACGGAAGTCGTGTCCCCATTGGGAAATGCAATGAGCCTCGTCAATAGCGAACAGTGAGATATGCATATCCCGCAGGAGATAGTCTTTTTCTGCCAGTAACTTTTCCGGTGATATATAAAGCAGTTTCAGGCGGCCTTCGATACAGGCGCGGCGCAGGTTGGCGTTTTCCGTTTCATCGTTGCTGCTGTTCAGCGCTCCGGCGGCAATGCCGTTGGCCTGCAATGCTTCCACCTGGTCCTTCATCAGTGAAATGAGGGGAGAAACCACGACAGCCGTGCCTTCGCAAAGCAGTGCCGGCAGTTGGTAACAGATGGACTTTCCTCCGCCGGTGGGCATTAATACCAGTGCATCCTGCCTGCTCATAATATGACGGATAATTTCTTCTTGCAAGGGACGGAAACTATCGTAACCGAAATATGTTTTTAGAGTTTCTCTCATTGACGATTATTTAAATTTGCTGCAAAGGTACGTTTTTCTTTCACAACTTGCGTTATGTATAGATTTCAGTTTCTAAGATGAATTATATAAAGGTTAAAGTTTCTTATTAATCAAACCAAATCTCTCTTTTTCAAGGTTTTTGATTGTTTATTTAGAAAAAAAATGCACAAAATAATTGTGTGTTTAAAAAAAAAGTAAGACATTTGTAACATGTAACGTTGCAAGTATGCAACCTACTAACAAATGAACAAACCCTAACCAGTTAATTCAATGAGTGATTTAGAGAACAAAAAAACGGAGGAAACTCCTAAAAAACGTCCCTACAATTTGAGGGAAAAGAAAGAAAAGAAGGCTGCTTACAGGTCTTTAATCAGACCGGAATTGGCAGATGAGTTGTATGACAAGATATTGAATATCATTGTTGTACAGAAAAAGTACAAGGATCCTGACTATTCAGCAAAGGATTTGGCGAAAGAATTGAAAACGAATACTCGTTATCTTTCTGCAGTAGTTAACTCTCGCTTTGGCATGAACTATTCTTGTCTGTTAAATGAATACAGAGTAAAAGATGCTTTGCATTTATTGACGGATAAACGTTATGCCGACAAAAATGTGGAAGAAATTAGCGCTATGGTTGGCTTTGCAAATCGTCAATCTTTTTACGCTGCATTTTACAAAAATATAGGTGAGACTCCTAACGGTTATCGCAAAAGACATTTGGAAGATAAAAAGTAATTGCGCTTTCCGAAACTGACCAAAAGGAATTACCTCTGAATGAAAAGTTCGGGGATAATTCCTTTTCTTATTTAATTAATCAATATCAGTAATTATGAAAAAACATTTTATTTCGATGGCAGTTACCGCTACGATCCTTGCATCCTGCGGTGGGGCCAAAACAACAACTGCTGAGGCAGATAAATTTGATTATACAGTGGAACAATTTGCAGACTTACAGATATTACGTTATAAGGTTCCCGGATTTGAGGAACTGACGCTGAAACAAAAAGAACTGATTTACTACCTGACAGAGGCTGCTCTGGAAGGACGGGACATCTTATTCGATCAAAATGGAAAGTATAATTTGAGAATCCGCAGGATGCTCGAAGCAGTATATACGAACTATCAGGGAGATAAAACTACTCCCGACTTCAAGAATATGGAAGTTTACCTCAAAAGGGTATGGTTCTCCAATGGTATTCACCACCACTACGGTACAGAGAAATTTGTGCCCAACTTCTCGCAGGATTTTCTGAAACAGGCCGTGCTTGGCATTGACGCCCAATTGCTTCCGTTATCAGACGGACAGACTGCCGAACAACTTTGCGCTGAACTGTTCCCCGTGATTTTCGACCCGGCTATCATGCCGAAGCGGGTGAATCAGGCTGACGGTGAAGACCTTGTGCTGACCTCCGCCTGCAACTACTACAACGGAGTGACGCAGAAGGAAGCCGAAGACTTCTACAATGCAATGAAAGACCCGAAGGACGAGACTCCGGTGTCGTATGGCTTGAACAGTCGTCTGGTGAAAGAGAATGGAAAGTTGGAGGAAAAGGTATGGAAAGTAGGCGGACTTTATACGCAGGCGATTGAGAAGATTGTCTACTGGTTGAAGAAAGCGGAAACTGTTGCTGAGAATGAGGCGCAGAAAGCGGTTATCAGCAAGTTGATCCGGTTCTATGAAACGGGTAACTTGAAGGACTTTGACGAGTATGCAATTCTTTGGGTGAAGGACCTTGATTCGCGGATTGACTTTGTGAACGGGTTTACCGAAAGTTATGGCGACCCGCTGGGCATGAAAGCCAGTTGGGAAGCATTGGTCAACTTTAAAAATAAAGAAGCTTCGAGACGTACCGAGATCATCAGTAACAACGCTCAATGGTTCGAAAGCAACTCTCCGGTAGATAACCAGTTTAAAAAAGAAAACGTGAAAGGTGTATCGGCAAAGGTAATCACCGCAGCTATTCTTGGAGGAGACTCTTATCCTTCTACTGCAATCGGAATCAATCTTCCAAACTCCAACTGGATACGTCACGATCACGGTTCAAAATCTGTAACGATCGAAAATATTACAGATGCTTACGATAAAGCGGCACAAGGAAATGGCTTTGCAGAAGAATTTGTATGGAGCGATACAGAACGCAACTGGATGGAAAAATACGGATTTCAAGCCGACAATTTACATACCGACCTGCATGAGTGTCTCGGGCATGCTTCCGGAAAATTACTCCCGGGTACAGATCCCGATGCATTAAAAGCCTATACCTCTACTCTCGAAGAAGCACGAGCAGATTTATTTGCCCTCTATTATATCGCCGATCCGAAAATAGTATCTCTCGGACTCCTGCCAACAGCAGATGCTTATAAGTCGGAATACTATAAGTACATGATGAACGGCCTTATGACTCAACTGACCCGTATCGCTCCCGGCAAAAACATCGAAGAAGCGCACATGCGTAATCGACAATTGATCGCAGCTTGGGTATTGGAAAAAGGTGCTCAGGATAAAGTCGTAGAATTTAAAAAGAAAAACGGAAAGACATTTGTCGTTATAAACGATTACGACAAAATGAGGACATTATTGGGCGAATTGCTGGCAGAAATACAACGCATCAAATCTACGGGAGATTATGAAGCTGGAAAGAATCTTGTGGAAACTTATGCCGTAAAAGTAGACCCCGATCTTCATAAAGAAGTATTAGCCCGTTACGAGAAATTGAACATTGCTCCGTATAAGGGATTCATTAATCCTGTATATACCCCCGTAAAAGATAGTAACGGAAATATCACAGACGTAAAAATCTCATACGATGAAGGGTATTCTGAACAAATGTTACGGTACTCAAAGGACTATTCTCCCCTACCTACTTATAACGATTAGAAACTCATAAACAATAATATGGAAAACGGATAATTTCAATT
>OODS01002370.1_pt1 | contig 10882 bp, 6 predicted proteins | sample 1671531 | NCBI WGS metagenome assembly OODS01 (sample SAMN06348166, study PRJEB24527) | human gut metagenome | biome: human gut; feature: ankylosing spondylitis patient; material: feces | host: Homo sapiens | place: China | collected 2015-10 | reverse complement strand
CTTCAGACCCATGACTGGCCCTATGTGGCCCGGATCAGCGGCATCGCCGTCCCCACTCTGTATGCCGTTTTCTCCGACTATCTGCCGGAGGGACGGCAGAAGGACTCCCTCCCTCGGCAGGAGGTGGACGGTTTTTTGATGTGGAAGCTGCTCCAGGCGGAGGGCAGCTCCCCGGTGGGGCTTGCCCTTTGGATGGGTTGGAAGCTGGGGATGCAGGTCCGGGAGATGACAGCCCTGACCTGGGACCAGGTGGATCTGGACCGGGGTCTGGTGCGGCTGCCGGACCGGGACCTGGCCCTGGGCGTCACCCTGCGGCGCCTGCTGCGGGCGGCGGCGGGACGCCGGCGGCCGGGTGAGGACCCGCACGTGCTGCTGACGCCCAACTCCCGGCGGCCCTTGGACCAGCCCCGGCTGTCCAAGATGGTGCGGACCGCCCTGATCCGGGGCGGGATGGAGCACATCAGCCTGGGAGATCTCTGCCGGGAGGAGCGCCGGGAGAACGAGGACGCCCGGCTGCTGGCCTACGCCGCCGAAAAAGGCACCATCTCCCGGTCGGAGGCCATGTCGCTGCTCGGCCTGTCCAAGGTGGCGGCCTACGAGCGTCTCCGGCAGCTGGCTGAGCGGGGAAAGCTGGTGCGGGTCGGCGGCAAATACTACCCCGCCCGCCGGAGGAGCAGTATGACGTCATCCGTACATTTCTGGAGCAGTCCGGTCCGGCCTACCGGCAGGATCTGGCGGCGCTCCTGCACGTCGGCGACAGACAGTGTGCCCTGATCCTCAAGCACATGGTGGAGGACGGGCGCCTGGTGCAGGCCGGGCAGCGGTACGCCCTTCCCATTCGTGAGGAGGTTCTGCTGTGAACGGCGCAAAAGGAGAGCGGCCCTCAGGGGCCGCTCTCTTTTTTGGCCCGCGCCGCGGCCGGAGCAGAAATCGCGTCCGTGTTATGATGGCGTGACATGGCTGTCCATGCGATTTGTGCGCCGTTTTTCAATTGGATTAAAAGGTTTGCGAAACGCTGGACACCGGCAGTTTTTTCCCGTAAATTGGCCTTGCGAACGGCGGAAGCGCCCCGCATCCGGCTCTGCGGTTGGTGTAGGCCGACACAAGTTGGTTGGCTAGCCCCCACACGAATCCCAGACCCGCCTGGGGTCTTCCGGCGGACCGCAAATTTTTTGAAGGAGGAGAAATCCCAATGAAGAAGTTCCTTTCTCTGGTGCTTGCTCTGGTGATGACCATGTCTCTGGTCACCGTCAGCGCCGGCGCCAAGGACTTCACGGACGACAGCGAGATCACCTACAAAGAAGCTGTGGATGTGATCTCTGCCCTGGGTGTTGTCGACGGTTATTCCGACGGCGACTTCCGTCCCGATGATGTCCTGACCCGTGGCGCGGCCGCCAAGATCATCTGCAACCTGATCCTGGGCCCCACCACCGCCTCCGCGCTCAGCGCAGGCACCGCTCCCTTTAAGGATGTTCCCGTGACCAACACCTTCGCGGGCTACATCACCTACTGCTCTCAGCAGGGTATCATCAGCGGCTATGCTGACGGCACCTTCCGTCCCACCGGCACCCTGAGCGGCAACGCGTTCATGAAGATGCTGCTGGGCGCTCTGGGCTATGACAGCTCCATCGAGGGCTACACCGGCGCCAACTGGCAGGTCAGCGTCATCAAGCAGGCCAGCGGCATCGGTCTGGACGACGGCAACGACGAGTTCGTGGGCTCCCAGGCTGTGACCCGTCAGGAGGCCGCCCTGTACGCCTTCAACATGCTGCAGGCCACCATGGTCGAGTATGACAAGAAGGACACCATCGTTGTGGGCGACATCACCATCAACACCACTTCCACCCGCAAGGACGTGGAAAACAATACCAACACCGACGGCAACATCGATGGCGAGCGCAACGGCGACGGCCTGATGCAGTTCGGCGAGAAGTATTTCAAGGACCTGGAGAAGGAGGATGCCACCGACATCTTCGGCCATCCCTCCAGCAAGTGGGTCTATGATGGCGACGATGTGGGCACCTATGCCAACGAGGCTGACGCCACTTATGTGGTGGAGGACGACGATATGGACGTCGGCCAGGTGGTCACCAGCTCCAGCTACATGAATTACAGCAGCTCCGAAGCCAAGGATGCCAAGTACTTCCTGAACGGCGATGACAATGAGGTGAAGTCCTCTGAGCTGGTTGCCGTGGGCGATATCGTCGAGGCTTACGAGAATGACAACGGCGATGTGGAGACCGTTGTGGTTTCCCGCTACACTGTTGCCAAGATCGACAAGGTCGATACCGACGTCAGCACCGCTGAGAGCCGCAACGGCGCCTCCGAGGTCCTGACCCTCACCGATCTGGACGGCGACAACAGCAACGACTACTACGACAAGTACGACGATGCCGAGAAGACCCTGCGGGGCTATGCCTCCTCCTATGACGAGGGCACTGTTCTGGCCGTGGCCTTCCGCGACGGCAAGTTCGGCGATGAAGTCCTGGCTTCTTACGAGGCCGAGGCTGTCACCGGCGAAGTCACCGCTTTCCGTGAGGACGAGACCGTCACCATGGACGGCACCAAGTATGAGTTTGCCCGCAACGAGAACGGCACCGCTGGTTTCGTGGACGGCATCACCAGCAACTTCGACTTCGACAAGGAGTACACCATCTACCTGACCGCCGACGGCTATGTCATCGGTGTGGAGGGTGCCGCTGGTGCGGACCTGAACGACGTGTACTATGTGACCGGCGTTTACTGCGAGGAGAGCCGTTACAATGCCAACAAGTTTACCTGGTACGCCCAGGCCGTGTCCCTGGCGGATGGTTCTGCCTCTGACATCGAGCTGGATGAAACTGATGCGGACAATGCACTGAAGGCTTTCATTAATGATGAAAAGACAGATGAGTTTACTGTTGTCAATGGCCTGTATACCTTTGATGATGATATTGCCACTGCTTGGGACGGGGACAGAGACTATACCGTCTATGGCTTCAGTGATAGTGGTGAGCTGAACACCAATTTGAAGGATGCTCTGGCTATGGACGACACCAAGTTCTCCACCACCATCGTCGGCGGCGGTAGCGGCAAGACCTTCTATGTGGACGAGAACACTCAGTACCTCGGCGTGGATGATTATGCCGATGATATCGACACCGTCTATGCCATGGGCGGCATGAAGGGTACACCGAGCAACGGAAGCCGTGTGATCGTGATTGCTGACCAGGATGAGAACCGTGACGCCCTGTATGTGATCCTGCTCGGCTCCGACGCTTCCGTTGGCTCCGCCGACATCCTGTACGCCGCCGGCAGCAGCACCGACAAGGTGGGCACCGACAAGTACGTCCGCGAGTTCTGGTCCATGGAGGACAACACCAGCGAGGACATCACCATCGATGAAAAGCTGAGTGCCCATGGCTTCTATGAGGTGGACAGCATCGACGAGGACGGCGTCTACACGCTGAAGGACTATGACAAGACCGCTTCTTCTATCGATGAGGATTCCGACGGCATCGTCGTAGAGGATCTGGCGCTGGACAACACGGACCAGATCTATCGCAACGCTCTGAGCGGCTCCATCGATAACGTCAAGTTCGACGATGTCAGCATCGCCAACGCCACCATCATCGATGGCCGCAGCAACTCCGACCGGAACGACTCCGTGTATGACCGCGAGATCAACAGCATCTCCCGTCTGGAGGCCGCTCTGGATGCCGTGAGAGACGAGGATCTGGAGACCAAGGGCACTGTGGAGATCGATCTGTACGTGAAGGACGGCGAGATCACCTTCATCTGCGTCACCGACGTGGGCGGCGTTGCCAAAGATGACGGTGAGCAGGAAAGCGGCGAGCTGGACCTGACCGGTGTGGAGAATTTCGTCTGCAGCTCAAGGGCGTGGCGGCACTTCTCCACCGTCTCCTCAATGCGGGCGGGGTGGATGCGGCCATCACCGATCAGGCGCTCCAGCGTCATACGGGCAACCTCGCGGCGGGTCTGGTCAAAGGAGGACAGGGTGATGGCCTCCGGGGTATCATCGATGATAAGATCCACGCCGGTGGCAGTTTCCAGCGCGCGGATGTTGCGGCCCTCACGGCCGATGATACGGCCCTTCATCTCGTCGCTGGGCAGAGGCACCACGCTGACGGTGGTCTCGCTGCAGTGGTCAGCGGCGCAGCGGCTGATGGCCTGACCGATCATGTTGCGGGCGATATTATCGCAGTTTTCCTTCAGATCGGTCTCATAGGCAGCCACACGGACAGCCTTCTCGTGGGTGAGCTCCTCGTCCATCTTGTGCAGCAGCACTTCGCGGGCATCCTCCTGGCTCAGGCCCGCCAGGGTCTCCAGGCGCTCCATCTCCTTGGCACGGATGGCATCCACCTCAGCCAGGCGGCTGTCGGCCTCCTCGTGCTTTTTCTTGAGCTCTTCTTCCTTCTTTTCCAGGGCTTCGGTCTTGCGGTCCAGCGCATTTTCCTTCTGGTCAATGCGGTTCTCCTGGCGGCTGATCTCAGCACGGCGCTGCTTGATCTCCTTGTCGGCCTCAGCCTTCTGGGCATCGACCTCGGCTTTCAGGCGGAAAGCCTCGTCCTTGGCTTCCAGAACAGCTTCTTTTCGTTTTTGGTCAGCGGTCTTGATTGCTTCGTTCACCAGGCGGGTAGCCTCGGCTTCTGCGCTGCCGATCTGTGCCTCGGCGGTCTTTTTACGGTTGTTGTAACCAATAAAATAACCCGCGCCGGCAGCAACAGCAGCAACCACGACCACGATCAACAGAATGATCGGGGACATCGTGTTCACTCTCCTTACAATTAAAGTTCAAAATTAACTAAAATCTGGAGACGCTGCCGCGCAAGGCGTGGGTCAACAATACAAAATCAAGCTCTCAACAACAAAACAGACAACAGCACCGCACAAAAAGGGCATGTTTGCCCCTGCGGCCTGATGCAGCTTTTTTATCTACAAGGTTTTCATATAAAAACGGGCAGATGAAGCCCCATTGAACTTTGGTTGTGGAAGATCCCTGCACGCAGCGTCATGGATTCCATACTACTTCTTATATTACGAAACATTTGGTACAATGTCAAGTAAAGTGAAAGGAATTTTCTAAAAAAACAGCCATTATTCCAGATACATCCGCCGCAGCCGCATCAGGCGGGCGGGGGTCAGGCCGTATTCGGCTTCAAGATAGGCATCGGTGGTGCCATATTCTTTGCGGATGGTGTTCAGCACAAAGGGAGCCGATTCCGGGTGGACACCGGCAATGCCCTGATAGAACTGCTTCTGTTCAGGATGCGCCTCGATCTCCTCGGCATGGGCGGCCCAGATCTTTTCCAGCTCCGGGCGGCGGCAGACATTGGTCCGTACAAAATCCTGACAGATCGTTTCATCGGAAGCGCCCAGCGCCAGCAGGATGAGCATGGCCGCCACGCCGGTGCGGTCTTTCCCGCCGGAGCAGTGGAACAGGATCGGCGTTTCGCCCGCCTCCAGCGCCCGGAACAGCTCCTTGTAGGCCTTATTGCGGAAGAGCATCTGCTGATACATGGCATCGGCAAGGTTATGCTCCTCATCCTTCTTGCCCTTGAGCAGCTTTTCAATGTCCCCGGGAGAAAAGGAGATCTCGCTTCCGTCCGGGTGGCAAAGCCCGCAGATGCGCACCAGCCGCGCGCCATCGGGCACATAGTCGGGCTGCTCCGCTGCCTCGGACTCGCTGCGCAGATCGAGGATGAGCCGCAGGCCCAGGCTGTCCAGCAGCTTACGGTCAGCTGCCCCGGTCAGCAGTCCCGTGGGAATGCCGCGGTAGATCTGCCCCCACTTGACATGCTTGCCCTCGTCGGCCTCGTAGCCGCCCAGCTCCCGGAAGTTGTTCCCGCCCGCAAAGGGCAGCTGGGTACCCGGAGCCGGGTGCTGCGGTGCCGCCTTGGGGGCGGCGCTGGACAGCACCGGGAAGTTGTAGAAGGGCTTTGCCGGGCGGCCCCGCCGGGGCGGCAGGGACGCCGCTCCCCCGATGACCTCCATCAGGTAGCCCCGCAGCAGGTCAAGATAGGCCGAGTTGTGGTCGCGCCGCTGCACCATCGAAACGCAGAGGGGCGGCAGATCTTCCAGCAGCACGTCCCGCACCCGGTCCAGCTCCCGCCGTGCCCCCGGCTCGTAGCGGGTCAGGCAGGTGCAGAGCTGCTCCTGAACCAGATAATACGCCTGATAGAAGCTGGGGCCGATCTCCGCGTTGGGCGCAAAGCCCTCCCGGGCGCAGGCATCCCACAGGGGGCTGAACAGATCCTGCCGCAGGCTGGGCAGCAGCACCCGCTGGCCCCGCAGGGCCGAAAGCGGCACCCGCTCCTTCTCCCAGAAGGGATGGCCGCGCGGCACCAGCAGGCAGGCCGGGTCGGCCCGCAGGGTGGTGCGGGCCAGCACCGGAGCCGCCGTGCCCAGATCCATCACAAGGCCCGCGTCCAGCTCGCCCTGCTCCACACCATCGGCCACGGCATCGTTTTCCAGCAGGCGGAACCGCATCTCAATGTGGGGGTACTGCTGGCGGAACTTGTCCAGCTGGGTCTCCAGCCCGGGCAGGTAGTCCGGCACCAGTGAGACACTGATGCCGATGCGCACCGGCTGGGCCGACTGGATCTCCGCATGGAGGGCCGCCTGCATCTGCTGGAACTGCTCCACCACCGGGGCCGCATGGCGCTGCAAGCTCAGCCCCCGCTCGGTGAGCGAGAGCTTGTGGTGGGCGCTGACGAACAGCGGGCCGCAGAGCTCGGCTTCCAGCGCCGTGATGCTCTGCCGCAGGGCCTGCCGCGACAGAAACAGCCGCTGTGACGCGCGGGTATAGTTCATTTCTTCGCACAAAACCAGAAAATAGTGCAGCTGGCGGATATCCATGGGTTCCTCCTGAAGGGTGGTGTATCAATAGATTAAGGATACCGCCTTTTTGCCTGCTTGTAAAGGCCGCATGGGCAAAAAGTCCCTCCCGGATTGACACATCCCGCCCCATGGTGTAGACTTCAAGCAGCAGAATTTTTCTCCCCGAAGAGAAAAGCTCCATCAACCACACAGAAAGAAGGTATTTTCCATGAAAGTCATCGCTACTGAAAAAGCTCCCGGCGCGATCGGCCCCTACTCCCAGGGCTTCATCGCAGGCGGTTTCGTCTACACCTCCGGCCAGATCCCTGTGAACCCTGCGGACGGCACTGTGCCCGAAGGCATCGCCGCCCAGACCGAGCAGAGCTGCAAGAACGTGGGTGCGATCCTGGAAGCTGCCGGTTCCGGCTACGACAAGGTCATCAAGACCACCTGCTTCCTGGCCGATATCGCCGACTTTGCCGCCTTCAACGAGGTCTACGCAAAGTACTTCACCTCCAAGCCCGCCCGCAGCTGCGTTGCTGTCAAGGATCTGCCCAAGGGTGTCCTGTGCGAGATCGAGGCTGTGGCAGAGGCGTAAGCTTCCGAATTGCACCGGCTTTGCGTTCTCCCCTTTACAACGCTCTGAAATTGTGCCATAATTTACTGTATTAAAGGGAAAGCCGTTCCGGTGCCGCAACTCGGCGGCGGAGAACGGAAAGAGAGGGGTAAACTGTTATGAGCAAAACGATGATCCCGCAGAACTACACACCCGCGCTGAACCTGTACGACACCCAGCGTGCCATCGGCACCGTGAAGCGGCTGTTTGCCGACACCCTGTGTGCCACGCTGAACCTCTACCGCGTGTCGGCTCCGCTGTTTCTGGAGGCTTCCACCGGCCTGAACGACGACCTGAACGGCGTGGAACGCAAGGTCACCTTTGACATCCGGGACAGCGGCATTGAGGCACAGGTGGTGCAGTCGCTGGCAAAGTGGAAGCGCAAGGCCCTGAAGGACTACGGCTTCCGCGTGGGCAAGGGCCTGTACTGCGACATGAACGCCATCCGCCGGGACGAGGAGCTGGACAACCTCCACTCCGTCTATGTGGACCAGTGGGACTGGGAGAAGATCATCACCGCCGAGGACCGCAATCTGGACTATCTGAAGAACACCGTCCGGGCCATTGTGGGCGCGCTGCGGGACACCCAAGCCTTCCTGCGCTCTGTGTTCCCCCAGCTGTCCGTCCTGCCGGAGCTGCCCGGTGAGGTGACCTTCGTCACCTCTCAGGAGCTGGAGGATAAATACCCCGACTTGACCCCCAAGGAAAGAGAAAATGCCATCGTCAAGGAGCATAAAACCGTATTCATCATGCAGATTGGCGATAAGCTGCGCTCCGGCGAGCCCCATGACAGCCGTTCTCCGGATTATGATGACTGGCAGTTAAACGGCGACCTGCTGTTCTATAACGCTGTTCTGGATAACGCTCTGGAAATTTCCTCCATGGGTATCCGTGTCGACGCAGCCGCTCTGGATGAACAGCTGAGAAAGGCAGACTGTGATGACCGCAGAAACCTGCCCTACCACAGAATGTTGCTCGAAGGCAAGCTGCCCTGCACCATCGGCGGCGGCATCGGTCAGTCCAGACTGTGTATGCTCCTTCTTGGCAAGGCGCATATCGGTGAGGTGCAGTCCTCCATCTGGGATCAGGAAACCATTGATACCTGCAAGGCAGCAGGTGTTGCACTGCTGTAAATTTAAGTCGAAATCTATAAACGACCGCGAAACCGCGGTCGTTTTTTATGCCTGTTTTTTCCAATCTTCCTCTGATTTTAATTTACATCTAAAAATTTTTATGCTATCATAAAACCAATTTTGAAGGAGCCGCGCATACAAAAGAGAGAGAAGGAATTTTTATGGAAGTACGGAATTTAATCACATTTCTGAAAATCATTGAGACCGGCAGCTTTTCCAAGGCGGCGGAGCAGCTGACCTATTCCCAGTCCACAGTTACGGTGCAGATTCAGCAGCTGGAGGAAGAAATCGGCGTGCAGCTGTTCGACCGCATCGGCAAAAAAATCTACGTCACGGAAAAAGGGCATGAGCTGGAAGCCTATGCACAGCAGATTATCGCTCTGACCCAGCAGGCGGCTGCCATCGGCGGCGAGGAGCAGGAGCTGCAGGGAACACTGCGCCTTGCCTGCCTCGATTCCCCCTTTACCGCTGTCCTTCCCGATATCCTGCGGGAATATCACTGCGCGCACCCCAAGGTAGATATCATCGTAAAAACAGCCGATAATGTTTTTTTCGCGGAGCGCATGCTTTCCCAGAATGAGGTTGATCTTGCCTTCGTTGTCCATGATCAGCGAAGAACAAAAAATTTCATCAAAACCATCCTGAAAGAGGCGCATTATGTCTTTGTGGCTGCCCCCACTCGCCCTCTGACGAAAAAGCCCGTAGTCACTCTGGCGGAAATCGCGGAAAATGATGTGATTATCACAAATCAGCAGTTCTATTTCTCCGATATGTCCAATGAGTACACCAAAAACACCCTCGCCTACCTCATCAAGCCGCGGTTTGATCTCTGGAACCCCATCGCCGCCATGGAGCTGGCAAAGCTGGATTGCGGCATTGCCCTGCTCGCCTCTTATCTCGTTGAGGATGCCGTTAAAAAAGGCGAGTTGTGTACCCTTAATGTGCCGGAACTGGATTTCACCGTATGGCTGCAGGTGCTTCGCCATGAGCAGAAGGCAGTCACCCCACAGATGTCCGCCTTTTATAAGCTCCTGCGGGAATACTACAAAAAGTGAAATGATTCGGGTGGAAAGCAAGCCCCTTATTACTTTTTTTAATAGAAATCTTTAAATCTATCAATTTCACATTTCTTTTTGGATGTGTTACAATGACCTTGTACCCTAAAAGAGAAAACTTCCATCATATACAAATCTCACCATACGGCTCATGATGAGATTTCCTTCCTTCTTCCTCTGGGTACTTTCACATGCTTGCAGTCGTAATCTTCCTTGCGGCTGCTTTTTTTATGCCCTTTTCGCAAAATACTCCCGATTCTGCCGCACCGATGCGTCCTCCGGTCGGAATACCCCTGCCATTTCATTATACATCTTCGCCATCTCCCATTCCCCCAGCCTGCCATAGCAGACACAAAGCCGAATACAGGGCAGAAATCCATAACATTCCTCCTGCACAAACGTCCCCTGCTCCGTGCGTCTTTCTGCATGCAGCGCATTTTCATACCAGAAAATTGCCTGCTCCCACCGTCCTTTTTCATAAAAATATTCCCCGATTTCGCAGCAATGCTCCCCTGTCGGCGGCGCAAATTGCAAGCCTGCCAAAAGCAACGAAATTCCTTCCTCCTCTTTTCCCGCCGCCCGTAAGCAATTCGCCAGCATCCGCACTGCCTCTGATTTATTTTCCGCCCCTCCCTCCGGATTTTCCAGAAACTTACGCAGTACCTCTGCCGCCTGCTCCTGTTTTTCATGTGCAAATAATTCCCGTCCGTAATAAAACCATTCCCGCGCGCTAAGCTTCTCCCCCTCCGCAAGCATTTTTTCATAAATCCGCAGATTGCAGTCAGAATATTTCTGCTTTTCCTTCCGCCGCACAAAATGAATTTCCTCATATCGCACGCTTCCGAAGGGCGGTATCACCTCATTTGCACGTCCCTGCCACCGCGCCTGCGGACAACGGCGCACCAGTCGCTCTCTGTAGCAGGAAAATTTCGTCCGTCCGCCCTCGTCAACGCCCCTATCAAAAAGCATCATTACCATATCACAGGGATTTTCCCGCAAATCCGCCTTCAATGCAAGCAGCTTTTCCTTCTCCCCTGATGGCAGAATATCCTCCGCATCCATCCACAGCAGATATTCTCCCGTCCCCTTGGAAAACGCAAAATTCCTTGCCGCCGCAAAATCATCCCCCCAAGGGAAATCATAAATTTTATCCGTAAATTGCCGTGCAATCTCCTTTGTTCTGTCCGTAGAACCCGTATCCACAATGACGATTTCCTCTACCGCATCCGCTATGCCTTCCAAGCACCGCTCCAGTGCTT
>OODS01002363.1_pt1 | contig 10909 bp, 10 predicted proteins | sample 1671531 | NCBI WGS metagenome assembly OODS01 (sample SAMN06348166, study PRJEB24527) | human gut metagenome | biome: human gut; feature: ankylosing spondylitis patient; material: feces | host: Homo sapiens | place: China | collected 2015-10 | reverse complement strand
ATTCACTGACCGTCTGCCTGTGCCTGATGCTATGGGTCCTTTACCGTTTTGATGATCTGATCAATGCGATGGCAGTCGACGATCTGCTTTCACTTGGTGCACGCCTTGTATTTTACTATGTGGCAGGACTTCTCGCATATCTTGTCGTGACCTGGAAGATCTATTCGAGACGCTATGATGAGGCGGTGGGAAAACTGAAGATCTACCAGGCAAAACTCCGTCGGCTGGATAAAAAGTACAACCAGCAGGGAGTGAAGGAAAACGGGGAGGAAAAGAGTAAGTGATCGGACTTTTAGTATTTAAGGAAAAACTGAAACAATTTTATGGGAAATATAATATTTACATCGTACCGGTCGTAAGATTTCTGGTGGGATTTCTCACCTTCTGGCTGATCAATGCGAATGTGGGATTTATGACAAAGCTGAAAAATCCGCTGATCCCGGTGGTAATGGGACTGATCGCCTCCTTTATCCCGTACGGAGTGACTGCGTTTTTAGCCGGGATCTTTATCCTGATCCATGTTTCCCAGGTGTCTCTGGAGATCGCCCTGATCATCTTTGTATTCATGCTCGCGGTTACTGTCCTTTACTATGGTTTCCGCCCGGGGGACGGATATCTTCTGCTCCTGACTCCGCTGCTGTTTTTCCTGCGGATCCCGTATGTGGTCCCGCTCGTCGTAGGGCTTTCCGGAAGTCTGGTCTCGATCGTTCCGGTGTGCTGTGGTGTCTGCATTTACTATATCCTGATGTATTTAAAGCAGAATGCGGGGACACTGACCGGAAGCTCCATGACGGAGATGGCGGACCGTTTTATCCAGATCGTAAAAAATGTGTTCGGAAATGAACTCATGTGGGTCATGGTGGCTGCGTTTGCCGCTGCGATCCTTGTCGTGCTCATTATCAAAAATCTCTCGGTGGATTATTCCTGGTCCATCGCCATCGTTGCAGGAGTGATCACCCAGCTTGCTGTGATCTTTGTGGGAGATTTCAACTTCAATCTTCCGGTATCTGCCGGTTCCATGATCTTTGGGATCGTTGTCTCGGTGGTGATCGCCCTGATCTACCAGTTCTTTGTATTCGCAGTGGATTATACGAGAACAGAGTATCTGCAGTATGAAGATGATGATTACTATTATTATGTAAAAGCTGTCCCGAAGCTCACGGTGTCCGCACCGGACGTAAAGGTACAGCGGATCTATTCGAGAAAAAACGTGAGACGCGAGAAAAATGAAACGCGTGAATAATTGTACGGAGGTAACAAAATGACAGAATTTCTTGGGAATATGTATTCCTGGTTTACATTTATTCCGAAGATCACATTGTCGAATCTTTTTGAAATTCTGATCCTCACAGTCCTGATCTATGAAGTCCTTTTGTGGGTAAAGTCGACGAGAGCAGGAGTGCTGCTGCGGGGTGGTATGATCATTGTCGGATTTTATCTGCTGGCGGCGATGTTCCATCTGAATACGATCACCTGGATCATCAACCATATGGGCCAGCTCGTATTGACGGCTCTCATCATTATCTTCCAGCCGGAACTCCGGAAAGCGCTGGAGCAGCTCGGAAGCAAAAACATCATCACAGATCTTTTTATTTCCGAGAATTCCAGACTCCAGGAGGGATATACGGAAAAGACCGTAAACGAGATTACACGCGCTGCCTTCGAGATGGGAAAAGTAAAGACAGGAGCGCTGATCGTGATCGAGCGCGACACTCCGCTTCCGGAGATCGAGCGAACAGGGATCCCGGTGGACGGGATCGTGACGAGCCAGCTTCTGATCAATATTTTTGAGCATAATACGCCGCTTCACGATGGAGCGATCATTATCCGCGGAAACCGTGTGACCTCTGCGACCTGTTACCTGCCGCTTTCTGATAACCTCAGCATCAGTAAGGATCTCGGAACGAGACACCGCGCAGCTCTGGGGATCAGTGAGAGCACGGACAGTCTGACGGTGGTCGTATCGGAGGAGACCGGACGGGTATCGCTGGCAGAACGCGGAAGTTTAAGAAGGATCAACAGTCCGGAAGAGCTGAAACTTGCGATCGCTGCGAAGCCGCAGGAGGAGACTGTATCCGGCCCGTTCAAACTTCTGAAGGGATGGCATAAAAATGAAAGAAAAGCAGAATAAAAGATGGGGGCTTTTGCTGATTTCCTTCCTGTGTGCTTTTTTAGTCTGGCTGGGAGTTGTCAATGTGGCAGATCCGGTCATGACGGATACGGTCGAGGTGCCGGTGGAGATCGTCAACAGTGATGTCCTCACAAAGAATAATCTGACTTACGAGGTTGTCGGAAAGTCGACGACGACAGTGCAGTATGAGGTAAAGACGACGAATGCGTATCGGATCCGTTCTTCAGATTTCCGTGCCTATGCGGATATGACGGATATGTGGTCTGTGACAGGAGCGATCCCGATCAAGATCGAGGTCTTAAATCACTCGGAGTACCTGGTATCTACCCCGGTAAGCCGGAGCGGGACCATCAAGATCGAGACGGAACCTCTTCAGAGAAAGACATTTACGATCGGGGTTACGACGACGGGAATGCTCGAGGATGGTTACCAGACCGGTAAAGTGACACTCTCACCGGAAACACTTACGGTGGAAGGTCCGGAATCCCTGATCGGGCAGATCAGCAGTGTCGGGGTCGAGATCAATTTAGACGGAAAGAATGCAGACTGGAGCGATTCGGAGGAGCCGAAGTTCTATGATGCAAATAACAACAGCATTACGATCAGCGACCGTCTGATCAGCAACTGCAAGAGCGTGGATTACACCATGGAGATCCTGAAGGTGAAGAATCTGAGCCTGGACTTCGATGTCACCGGTGAGGTGGCGAGCGGTTACCGTTATTCAGGTGTGGAATGCGCGCTTAAGAGTGTGCCGGTAGTTGGATTAAAGAGCGCTCTGGCGTCCTTAAATACCATCACGATCCCGAAAGAAGAGCTGGATGTTACCGGAGCAAAGGCGAACATCGTAAAGACGATCGATCTGAATGATTACCTGCCGGAGGGAGTTTCCCTTGCCGGAATGGACAGCTCCGAGATCACGGTGACTTTGACTGTGGAGCCGTTAAAAGAGCAGGAATACACGGTGCGCATCAGTTCTGACTGTTATGTTGGCGCTAACAGTTCCTACAGCTATCAGGCGGAACCGGCAACCGTTACGATCCGGATCCGAGCGCTTCAGGAGGAACTTGACAGCCTGCAGTTCACATCCGATGATCTGAGTCTGAATGTCTCAGGAATGGGAGAGGGAAGTCATCAGATTCAGCCTACACTGAACAGAGAACTGGATTCGGCGTATGATCTGCTGGGAATCTCCAGCTGTGTGGTAAATGTTACAAAAGAGCAGGAATCCGCGGCAGAGACAACACCGGAGACAACCGTAGAGGAGACAACTAAAGCGTCTGAGATTACTGCAGAGAGCAGCAAAGAGGCGGAGACAGAGGAGGAGACCACCGCAGCAGCGACAAGACATGCGGTGATCGTCCCGCCAGAGACAACAGAAGCTCATCAGGCAATCGGACTTCAGACGTTATTTCGAAATTAGGAGTTAAAAATACTTATGGTAAAGCAAAAAGTTACAATTGGAAACCCGACCGGTCTGCACTTGAGACCGGCAGGGCTTCTGTGCAAGGCGGCATTGCGGTTTCAGAGTTCGATCAAATTTGAATATGGACACACGACAGCAAATGCAAAAAGTGTACTGAGCGTGCTGGGGGCATGCGTAAAGTGCGGAGATGAGATCGAATTGATCTGTGATGGAGCGGATGAGCAGGAAGCCATGGCCGCGATCACAGAGCTGATCAACAGTGGTCTCGGAGAGTAGGCTGATATGCTGGTTTATGTGATCTGTTACGGCGCTGCCATGCTTTTTGCATTCAGCGCCCATTTTACCTTATCGGGGATGTCGCTGCTCCTGGCAGCGGTCTATCTCTATCTGAGAGAATACGGAAAGAGTGGAAACCCGCTCCATCTGCGCGGGCTGTTTTCCTTGTTCTATGTAGGCGGAGAGGGGATTTCCTGTCTGAAGCTTTCCAGACTCCAGACAGAGTGGAGCCTCGAAACCTGGGCATGTTTTTTTGTCGCATTTGCGGCATTCTGGAATGTGTATGAACTTGCAGAAAAGCGGTTCAGCAGAAAGAAAACGGAATCCGCAAAGGATGGTAATGTTCAGAAAGAATGTCTGCAGAGCGGATTTACGCAGGCAGCTGCCGCAAAATACGGGGATCATATTTTTATAGCGATTGCCGGACTTACAGCATTGTCGTTTGCGGCGTTTCTGTTTGAAGCAGTCCGCCTGGGATATGTTCCGTTCCTGCTTCGCGGGGTGCCCCATGCATATTCCTATTTCCATATCTCAGGAGTTCATTATCTGACGGTTTCCTGTGTGCTGGTCCCGTCGATGGAGGTTCTTCTCTGGTTCTACAAGAGAGAGATGAAAAAAACGGAAAAGATCCTTTCGCTTATTCTGACAGGAGTCGCTCTTCTGATCCCGGTGCTCTGCGTATCGAGATTTCAGCTGATCTTTGCGGTGATCCTTGCGGTGCTGACCTTTATGATCGTCAGCGGACACAGAAAACTCCGGTATCTTTTCTTTGCTGCGGCAGGACTTGTTCCGCTCTATGTGATCCTGACGATCGCGAGAAGTCACGATGTGACGTATCTCAACGGGATTTTCGAGATGAAGAATGCAGCTACGCCGATCTTTATCACGCAGCCGTACATGTACATTGCAAACAATTACGACAATTTTGACTGTCTTGTAAAGCAGCTTCCCGCCCATTCGATGGGATTAAAGGGAATGTTCCCGCTCTGGGCTCTCTCCGGGCTTAAATTTTTAAAGCCGGTGCTCGTGGACTGGCCGATCTACGTGACGAAGGAGGAGCTGACGACGGTCACCTTGTTCTACGATGCCTATTATGATTTTGGTATCGCCGGTGTATTTTTCTTTTCATCGGTACTCGGAGTCCTGTCTGCGTGGCTTTCTTCGAGGATCTATCCGGGAAGAAATCCGGCCTGGTATCTGTTTTATTCCCAGGCGGCTCTCTATTTTATGCTCTCGTTCTTTACAACCTGGTATTCCAATCCGACGACCTGGTTTTACTTTGCGGTGACCGGTGCCTTTGGAATTTTCTTAGAGATAAAAAATAAACGGAGGAAACAGTTATGATATCAGAAAAAATGAAACCATTTATGGCAAACAATTCCGCGATCCGTGCAATGTTCGAGGAAGGAAAGCGCATGGCGGCCATTTACGGAAAAGAGAATGTCTATGACTTCAGCCTTGGAAATCCGAATGTGCCGGTCCCGCAGGTGACAGAGGCGATCCTTGATGTGGTGAAAAATGAGGATTTCATGACACTCCATGGATATATGAGCAACGCCGGTTTTGAGGATGTTCGCCAGACGATCGCGGATTCTTTAAATAAGCGTTTTGGAACGAATTTCTCATTCAAAAACCTGATCATGACGGTCGGTGCGGCCAGCGGTTTAAATATCATCTTAAAGAGTATTTTGAATCCGGGCGATGAAGTGATCGTATTTGCACCGTATTTTGTGGAATATAATGCGTATGTGAGAAACTATGACGGAAATGTAGTGATCATTTCTCCGGATACGGAGACATTTATGCCGAAGCTTGATGAGTTTGAGGCGAAGATCACTGCCAGAACGAAGGCTGTCATCATCAACAATCCGAACAACCCGACAGGTGTTGTCTATGATGAGGCGACGATCAAAGCACTGGCTGCGATCATGGAGAAGAAGGAGAAGGAGTTCGGCACATCGATCGTACTGATCTCTGATGAGCCGTACCGCGAGCTTGCTTACGGCGGAGTGGATGTTCCGTTTGTGACAAAGTTCTACCACAATGCGGTTGTGGGATACTCTTACAGTAAGTCTCTTTCTGTTCCGGGTGAGCGTATCGGATATGTTGTGATCCCGGATGAGGTGGATGACTCCGCTGCGCTGATCGGTGCGGCTACGATCGCAAACCGTGTGATCGGGTGTGTGAATGCGCCGTCCCTGATCCAGAAGGCACTCCAGTACTGCATCCAGCATGATGTGACGGTGGATCTTGCAACTTATGAGAAGAACAGGAATCTGATCTACGGGGCATTGACGGAGTACGGGTTTACTTGTGCGAAGCCGGATGGAGCGTTCTATCTGTTTGTGAAGTCACCGGTTGAGGACGAGAAGGAGTTCTGCGAGGTGGCAAAGAAGCATCATGTGCTGGTGGTTCCGGGAAGTTCGTTTGCTTGTCCGGGGTATGTGAGACTGGCTTATTGCGTGTCTTATGAGCAGATCGAGAGGTCACTGCCGGCGTTTAAGGAGATCGCGAAGGAGTATGGGCTCTGCAAGTAAGAATGATATATAAAGGGGGATCTGCCTGGGTAAAATACTGCAGATGAGAAAAGCAGGATTTTTACGTGGATAGGAGGTCCGCAAAATGAATTTCAGAAAGTATATGGGAATTATTTTAAATATTGTTGTGCCATTAGCGATCATCTACGCGGTGTGCGTATGGGGATTGCGGCTGGTGGTGTTTTTCCTGCCGTTTGTGATCGGGTGGATCGTGGCGATGATCGCGAATCCGCTGGTCCGGTTTCTTGAGAGAAAGCTGAAGATCGTCCGCCGCCATGGTTCAGTGATCCTGGTCGTCGGGGTTCTTGGACTCGTGATCTTTGGATTTTATGGGCTGTGTTCCTGGCTGTTTCAGGAGATGACGGAGTTTGTCCAGGCGCTGCCGGAAATTTATGGATCTGTTCAGGGCGAGGTCAATCAGGCGTATGCCCGGATCGGCGGTCTTTTGAAGTATCTTCCGGCGGACACGGAAAATACGATCGGTGCGATCCTGGAGAACGCGGGCGGTTACATCGGGGACTTTGTTCAGAAGATCGCGGCATCGGCGGGCGGAAGAGTGGTCCGCACGCTCCCGGAGGTGTTTGTCAATGCGATCATCATCTGTCTCTCGTCGTATCTGTTTCTTGCGGATCATGACAGGATCGTGGAGACAGTGAAGCAGTTTACACCGGAACCGGTGTTAAAGTATGGGAGAATGGTGAGGAAGGATGCCCGGACGCTGATCGGCGGATATTTTCTTGCACAGTTTAAGATCATGTTCGTGGTCGCAGTGGTGTTGGTGATCGGAATGTTATTCCTCAGGGTTCCATATGGAATTTTTCTTGGAATCGCGATCGCGATTCTGGATTTTCTGCCGATGTTCGGCACAGGAACGGCATTGATTCCCTGGGCAGTGGTGAGACTCTTTACCGGGGAGTACGGTTATGCGCTCAGCCTTGTCATTCTCTATGTTTTAACACAGGGCATCCGTCAGGTGATCCAGCCGAAGATCGTCGGTGACAGTATGGGACTTCCGCCGTTAGCAACTTTGTTTTTCCTTTATCTTGGTTTCAAGTTCCGCGGCATCGCCGGAATGATCATCGCAGTGCCGATCGGGATCCTGTTTATCCGTTTTTATGAGTACGGAGCGTTTGACGGACTGATCCGGAATGTGAAACTTCTTGCGGAGGAGATCAGGAAACTGATGGAGGGCTAGATTCCCATTGATATCGCGACAGTCGCCAAGGTCTCGCGCAAGCGCGGACTTTGGCTCGTTGTTTGCGTAAATATAAAACAGGCATTTTGGAACGAAAGAAGGTTCCAGAATGCCTGTTTTTATCGGTGATGAATCATCCGGTCTGTCACGGCATAAAATAAAATGATATTCGATCGATCGAGGATGGTATGGCACAGGGATATTTGCAAGTTGATGTTGTATCTGATGTGAACAGTTTTCCGGTGCAGGATGCGGATGTTGCGATCGCCAGGACAGAAGAGCCGGATAAGATTATCGAGGAGACGCGGACGAACAGTTCCGGGCAGACGGAGAATCTTTCATTAGATGCACCGCCGCCGGAACTTTCCTTATCGCCGGAGGAGACGGAGCGCCCGTACGCGGAATACACGATCCGGATCACGGCTCCGGGATTCAAACCGTTTCTTGTTTCCGGGACGGAAGTTCTGGCGGAGGTGACGGCGATCCAGGGGATCCGTCTGCGTCCGCTTTCCAATGCACCGACCGGAGAGCAGACGGAGACGGTGACGATCCCGGATCATACGCTCTATGGGGATTATCTTCCAAAAATCGCGGAGAGTGAGATCAAACCGGTCACGGAAACAGGAGAGATCGTACTCTCCAGAGTTGTTGTCCCACAGACCATCGTGGTGCATGACGGCGCACCGACCAATGCGTCTGCACCGGACTATTATGTTCCTTACCGTGATTACATCAAAAATGTGGCTTCCAGTGAGATCTATGCGACGTGGCCCCGCTCCACGATCGTCGCGAATGTGCTGGCGATCATGTCCTTCACGTTAAATCGTGTTTATACGGAATGGTACCGCAATCAGGGATATGATTTTACGATCACATCATCAACCGCGTATGATCATAAATGGATTTATGGGCGGAATATTTTTGAGTCCATCTCTGTCGTGGTGGATGATATTTTTGATAATTATCTTTCGCGGCCGGGAGTGAAACAGCCGATCCTGACACAGTATTGCGATGGGCGGAAGGTTCGGTGTCCGGGGTGGTTAACGCAATGGGGCAGCTGCGAGCTCGGAGAAGCGGGGTATAGTCCCATCGAGATCCTGCGGAATTTTTATGGAGATGATATGTATATCAATACGGCGGAACAGATTTCCGGCATCCCGGCATCGTGGCCGGGATATGATCTGAAGATTGGTGCCACCGGTGATAAGGTGCGGCAGCTGCAGGAGCAGTTAGACGCAATCTCCAGCGTGTATACCGCAATTCCGGATATTTCCCCTGACGGGATCTACGGTCCGGCTACCGCGGCAGCAGTCCGGGAATTTCAGTCGATCTTCGGATTGCCGCAGACCGGAGTGGTGGACTTTGCCACCTGGTATAAGATCTCTCACATTTATGTGGGGATCACCAGGATCGCAGAGCTGTCATAGATTGGAGACGGGGCAGGATTTTGCCGTCAATCTGTATTCAGGATCGGCAAAATCCACTGCCGCGCTTGTTTTCACGATAGAGAAAGTATGGAGAGCTCCTCCTCTGAAAAAGCCCCGGATTTTCATGGATTGCCGTCCTTTTTTGTAGACAGGAAGCGGCATAAAAAACAATGTTGTCGGAAAAACAGGAACGATTTTCTGTAATTTACCAGAAAAAGCCTTGTGAAATATAAAAAAATGTGCTATGATACACATGTTAAAAAAAGATTGCAGATATGGTTCATCGGTAGAACGCTAGCTTCCCAAGCTGGAAAGGCGGGTTCGATTCCCGTTATCTGCTTTATAGGCAGCAGATTCAGTCCTCTGTTCATTGGAAATCCCAGTGTGCAGAGGACTGTTTTTATTTAGGCAAACAACGAGCCAAAGTCCGCGCTTGCGCGAGACCTCGACGACTGTCGCGATAACAAGGGGGAAACTTGCAAAGTGTGTTTTCATTTGTTATAAAAAGAACCGGCCACGTGAAAGTGTGTGGCCGGTTCTTTGAGAAATCAGCGTCGGAAACTCAGATTCCCACAGAAATTCGTTCTGCAGCCTGTATTGCAGCCCGTATCGCATCCAATCCCGGAACTGCAGGTGCTGCCGCATGTCTGGTCTGTGCAGCTTGCTCCGAGTATCCGGTACACATCGGCAGCACGGAGATTTGAGATCGCACAGCCGTTCTGCATCCGGATCACGGAAACAGCATAGTTTCCATTGGAAGCGCAGGTGCTTCCGGAAGGAAACGCAGTCTGGCAGGAACGGCCTGCGGCGAAGGACGCGAAAGGCATTGTGAGTGTCATCATGGCGGAAAATGCGAGAACTGCCATCATCTGTTTTTTCATGGTAAAACCTCCTGTTATTTGAAATGTTACAAAAATGTTACAAAATAGATTCTACCATAAAATTCTGCTGACAGAACTGGGAATGGATGGAAAAAAGTCCTACTTCGCAGCGGATGCCGCTTTATCCTTCCGGATCAGCTTCCTCATCGCCTCCACCGCCGTCACGACAGCAGCCTCCGTATCGTAGACCTGGACGTCCTCAAGGCCGAGTTCACGTCTTGTCTGGTTTGCGATCACGAGCATTACGGAGCCGGTGCGGACTCTGCGGACGCTGCCGACGATGAAGAGGGCTGCGGATTCCATCTCGGAGGCGAGGGCGCCGCAGGCGATCCAGGCTTTCCATTTTGAGTTCAGCTCATTGGCGACCGGCATGGAGTCCGGGGAATGCTGACCATAGAAGTTGTCCTTGCACTGGACAACGCCGAGATGATGGCGGTATCCGAGTTCCTCGGAAGCTTCTTTCAGAGCCGCTACGACATCGAAATCCGGGACGGCCGGGTACTCGATCGGTGCGTACTCTTTTGTGGTCCCCTCAAAGCGGATCGCACCGGTCGCGATCACGAGATCCCCGCCAAGAACTTCTTTCTGCATTCCGCCGGAAGTACCGACCCGGATGAAGGTGTCCGCACCGCAGTGGACAAGCTCCTCGACTGCGATGGACGCGGATGGTCCGCCAATTCCGGTGGAGACGACGCTGACTTTCTCGCCGTCAAGATATCCGGTATATGTTGTGTACTCCCGGTTCTGGGCAATCTTTACCGGGTTGTCAAAATGTCTGGCGATCTTTTCACAGCGTCCCGGATCACCCGGAAGGATCACATAGCGTCCGACTTCCCCTGCACTGACGCCGATATGGTATTCTTTTTCTTTTGCATAAACAAGTTTGCTCATAGAACCTCCTTTTTGAGCGGAGCGGAAAAGATCCGGTTTCCGCCGCTGCTCAGAAAAATTCGATTTTTTTCTATTTTAACATTTTGGGATGGGGAAAACAATAGATGATAAAACCGACGGAGGGCAAATGCTTTGTGATGGTGTTTTA
>OODS01002361.1_pt1 | contig 10916 bp, 8 predicted proteins | sample 1671531 | NCBI WGS metagenome assembly OODS01 (sample SAMN06348166, study PRJEB24527) | human gut metagenome | biome: human gut; feature: ankylosing spondylitis patient; material: feces | host: Homo sapiens | place: China | collected 2015-10 | reverse complement strand
TGTCCTCCGGCACGGACGAGCGAACCATCATGGAGTTGTTCTACTTCCCCATCCTGCTAATCAGCGCCTCGCAAGCGTTGCTGTTCACGTTCCTGCTCACCCTCTTATTCAGGGGAAAGAACGTGACCCGGAGGAATATCCTCCTTCACGCCATGCCTACGATCGCGCTTACCGTAGCGTATACGATCGCTTGTCTCTTCCGGGAGGATGTCCATACGTATCGTTTCGACGTATGGTGGGATAACCTTGGCAACCCGCCCCTACTGATACGTACGCTCACGTGCCTCGTATACCTTGTCCAGCTAGGGGGCTATGCGCGTTTTTTCTTCCGGGAGCGGGCGATCTATCTAGGTAACCTGAAACAGATACCCCAATCGCCCGAGCGACTGGAATTGCGCTGGGTAACCCGTGCCTTCCTATGGGCGCTGGGTATCGGCATCGCCGCCGTGAGCCTCTGTTTCTTCCCGAATAATTACTATAACACGGCGGTCAACTTCGTGTTCGCCCTCTTCTACGCCTCGGTATCGATCCACTACGCCAACTACCATTACACGTACGACCAACTATACCTGCGGCTCAACCTCGCCCCGCAAGCCAACGCCGATACCGATCCCAACCGGATGGACCTAGAGGATCTTATCGGCGAGTTGCTGGAAATCGAGGAGGACGAGTTGTTCCAGCAAGCGCAAAACTATATGGCCAGCTCCTCACCCTTCCTCAACCCGAATTTCAGCCGGCAAGACTTGGTACGTGCCCTCGGTACCAACGAGAAGTACCTCTCCACTTCCATCAAGGACAAACTGAACATCACGCTCAAGGAATACATCGACCGCTACCGGGTGAACCACGCCCGTACCGAGCTGTTGATGCCGGGCGACAGCCGGAGCATGGAAGAGATCGCTCTCGGCGCGGGCTTCACCAGCTCCCGCACCTTCTCGCGTATCTTCCAGAAAATACTGGGAGTCACCCCCGCCCAATACCGGCGGCAGGCGCAATAATGAGCATTTTCACTTACCACCCTCGCCGTCGACTGTCAATAACGACACGAACTCATCGATACCGATAAGTTCCACTTTCGGGAAATCAATCGCATGAAGCACATCAAAATGATGATCTTGACTGACTATAAAGGAAGCGTTCGCAGCGATGGCGCAATCCACGAACTTATTATCATCCGGATCCGCCTGTATCAAGTTAAAACGAAAGTGCACGTCAAGCCTTACCGTATTTTTCCGGGAGATTATCGCCTTGATAACATTGCCGGCGATATCCCCACCCATCTTTTGCGATAGGATCTCCTCGTATTCTGATAGGATCTCATTGGTATAGCACAAGATGTACTTCTCCGAGAAGAACTCTTTCCACACCGTATAATAGGCCCCCCGCCTAGACAAGGAGATCAAGAGGCAATTCGTATCCAGCACTACCCGCCTCATCGCTGTCCGTTATAAGGGATACGCATATGCTCATTCTTCCATTGATCTATCACTTGGTCGTTTAGCTTGCCGCTATCCCACAGCTTATCGATCGCTATCTCTGCCTTCCGGGCGAAATACGCCGAGAGCATATCCTTGATCTCGTTCAAGGTATCATCGCTCTCCACATACGACATCAAGTCCAATATCTCCAATTGAGCCGCGCTAAATACCGTTCTTTCCATTTTCATCCTTTTTTGTTGTTGATACCCCACAAAGGTATCATTTTTCCCAAATCTGTCCTCTTTTTTCCCGGATTTGTCCTCTCATTCTTACCCCGAACCCCGTTCTTTGCCGGCAGTAATCACTTAATAAAGGAATACCATGGCAGAACAAATCATTCTCAACACAGACTTGTACGATAACCTGCTCACCGAGCGCAAGGGCGACTACACCGCCAAGCCGCGCATCACCGGGACATTGTATAACACGGACATCGCCGCACGCATCGTGGCCGCACGTACCGAGTACCAACACGGCACGATCCTCAACATCCTCGACATGGCCGACAGCCATAAGGTGCAGGCCATCGCCGAGGGAAAGAGCGTGGTGGACGGCGTGGGCCAATACCTCGTCAACGTGCAGGGGGCCTTCGAAGGCGAGAAGGCTCAGTTCGAACCCGGGAAGCACGCCCTCGGCATCACCTACACCATGGGCAAGCTCTTGCGCGAGACCCTCAAGCTGGTGAAGGTGGTGGTGAACGGCGTGGCGGCCGTAGGTCCGGTGATCAATACCGTGACCGACTCCACCTCCAAGGCCATCAACGGGCAGCTCAGCTCCGGCGGAGCCCTCGTGCTGGGCGGCGTGAACCTGAAGCTACAGGGCGACGATCCCTCCATCGGTGTCTACCTCACCCCCACCACCGAAGGGGCCGCGCCGATGAAGGCCCCCGTAGTGATCGCCAACTCGCCCTCGCAGGTGATCGTGCAAATGCCGACGCTGGCCGATGGGCAGTATACCGTGAGCCTCACCACGCAATACAGTGCCGGGAGCCGCAATATAAAGGAGCCGCGCACCTACACCTTCCCCATCCTGCTCACCGTCGGAGAGGGAGGTGGCGACAGCGAGAGTCCCGACGAGATCTGATGATAGCCTCCTGTCAAGGTTGCTGACAGCCTCCTGTCAAACGGCTTGACAACCTCCTGTCAAGACTGCTGACAGCCCCCTGTCAAACGACCTGACAGCCTCCTGTCAAGGCAACTGATAGCTTTACCACCGTACGGTGATAGCCCTACGGTGGTATCCCTTCCCCTAGCGGAAGGGGAACAAACCGATTTATAAACCTTATTATACACATAGAATATGAGAACATCATTACATTACATCCACCTACCGGCAAGGCGAATATTCGCCTTGCTGATCAGTGTCGCGACACTGATCGCCACCCTACCGACGGCGGTCCGCGCGCAAGCGGAACCTCCCGGGGCACTCGACCTAGCCACCCTGCCGGGCACCCTAGACTACGACTACTATATCCACCTCGCGTACCAAAACGGCACATGGGCGTACAAACTAGGGGCATACGACACAGAACCGACCTCCGGCACCACCCCCTTCAACGGTACCATCACCGGTACGATGCCCAATGCAACGCGGCAATTCCTCATACACCCCGCCGCCGGCGGCGCCCAACCGACGCTGACGCTGAAAGACGCTACCATCACCTCTAGTTTCAACCAGCTCTTCCATATCTTAGCTGGCGCGAAACTGACCCTTCGGATCGAGGGGGACAACCGGATCGAGATCGATAACAGTCTCATCTGGAACCTTGGCACGCTCACCCTGATCGTAGCCGACGCGCTGGAGATAAGCCAAGGTATCGACAACGGATTTTACAACGGGGGGATAACGAGTACGCTCACGGTCGATGCCCAAGCGCCGCTCAGCATCAGCAGCATCGGAAACAACAAGGATGGCCGGATACATCTGGACGGAGAGATACAGATCATCAGTAAAATGGAGTATGTCGCAGCCTTTTTTAACGACAACAACTCGCCGGACGCAATCACATTCGGGGATAACGCACGGATCAGCCTGCAAGCGAACAACGCTCCCTGTACCAATGTACGCGGCTTTATCGAACTGGCTTTCGATACCGCCCCGGACGATGGCCAGACGCTGTCCGTCACCCCAGTAGGCGGTGTCCAACCGGCGACCACCTTCGCGACCGACGGAACCTTCACGAATTTCGCCTTCCTTGCCACGACCGGTACGCGGTATACCGCCTCCCTCGCCGGCGAGCGGCTATATGCCGACGAGATTCAAATGGAGATTTCCTCTAAAGCCGGAGACTACCTCTTCTTCCAGACTGACGGGGCATACTACCGATACGCCGGCACCACCACCACCCGCCCCACCCCGCAGCCGCTCAACCTTTCCATGGACTACGGCTCCGGCAGCACCCGCACCGGCATCGACCTCTTCTTCGCCCCAGCGGACGGATGGTACTGCGACGGGAAGATGTTCGACGGGACGGTGACGACAAGCAACTCATACACCATCACCATCCCCGCCACCATCCATGCCGAGGGCGAGGCTACGCTTACGCTAAACAGGGTAAATTTCCAGCCCTCGACAGGCACGGCCCTCACGATAGCGAGCGGGACGGTGACGCTCCAAAACAACACCTCCAACGCCCACCTGTCCGGAACCCACGCACTCCGGGTAGAGACGGGAGCTACCTGCCTCATCCCGCCGCCCACCGACCCGGATCACGCCTTGATGTTGACAGCCACCGAGCAGGCCATCCACCCCGAAGGCGGCGGAACCGTGAAGAGCCTTGTCCAATTCACATGGCCAGAGCCGCTGTCTGTCTTCATCGACCTCTCATCGGCGGAACCGACGGAGGATATGCATCTTCTACACTTCATTTCTGCAGGCAAGAAGAGCATAGCCACGAACTACCCGCTCTCCTTCTACCTAGAGAATATGAGCACGCTCCTGAAACAGGAGGGCTACCGCTCCGACGACCCGGAGCAAACCTACCTCAGCACCTTCCCCGCCGCCCATCCCGACGAGCAGACAAGCTACACGGGATTGCGCGACATCCCACCCGTCTGGATCGTGATCGACAAGGAGACGGCCTTCGACGAGAGCATGCAGAACCAATGGCTGCGCATCACCGAGAAGGGTGTCCTTACGGTAGGAAAGATAGAAGGTAACTACGTTCAGTACGTGAACGATCTCGAGCTGCTGGACGGCGGGCAGATCCGGTTCGCCGATGACGGCGTGATGGCACTCAGAGCGGTCCGCTTCACCCGCATCTTCCCCAACCGCAACCAATGGCGGGCTACCACGATAGCGTCCAATACTGCCGGCAAATTGGCTAGCGACGCGGGAACCCCCTGCTATGCGCGTACCGGATATCCCGACGCCACCGATCAGACTTGGCAGCCGGCGGAGCCCGACGACCTGTATATGCTCGACGAAGGTGACCCCGTGCTGATCGCCGGCGAAGGCCCGGAGACAGATACGCTGCGCCTCAATTACAACGGGACCTACCTCTACAAGGACAGCCCCGACTACCCCATCGAGCCCACCAGCCCCGCCGAGCCGCTCAACACGGGCGTGTTCCTCTTCAAGGGCAATCTGGCCTCGTACAATGTGGAGATGCGAAACATATACGTCCTCAGCGACGACGGCAGCCGCTTCGAGCTGAAGGATCAGGTTACCCTGCGACCCTTCGAGAGCTATGTCGTGGCCAACGCCGCCACCCAAGCCCTGCTGAAGAGCCTCCGCCTGGACGGTATCGCCACAGGGACGGAGCTGGCCGAGACCCCGGCGGACAACAGCTTCCGCGCCTGGGCCGCCGACGGACGTTTGCACCTTAGCGCCGACCATGCCGAGAAAGTAGCCGTATACCACATCAGCGGGACATTGAGATGCTACCTGCCGCTCTTGTGCGGCGAGACGACGATTGCCCTTCCTTCCGGCATCTATCTCGTCCGCCAAGGCGGTACCACGATCAAGGTCGTCCTGTAGATCATACATTATATTATATACACTAAAACAGATACAAATATGAGAACATTCAGATATATCCTATCCTTGCTAGCCACTACGCTCGCCCTGCTGGCGCAGCCGGCGATGGCGCAAGCCCCGGAGACGAGCACGAAGGCGCAACCTTCCGACCCGGTCTTCCCATACCCCCTCACCATCCGGCAACCCGCCGAGGGTGCGACGCTGGACGTAATGATCATGAATGCCAGCGGCACGTTCACCGCCGTATCCTCCGGCCAGACCGTCTACAACGGGACCAAGGTAGACCTCTTCTTCTCCCTGCGGAAAGGCTACCAACTGACGGAAGGCTCCATCACCTACAATGGCAACGCTACGACCGCAGAGACCCTGACACCGAACGACAAGGGCTACACCGCACAGCGTAGCTTCATGATGCCCGCCCAGCCGACGACGGTTACCGCCGAGGCCGAGCTTATCCGCTACACGATCACCTACGACCCGAATGGCGGCACCCTCCCGCAGGGCGGCCCCACCCAGTATACCGTAGTATCGGACGAGTTCACCCTTCCTACGCCGACACACGCCAGTGCCTACGTCTCGTTCGAGGGCTGGAAAGACGCCGGCGGGAATACGGTAACGACCGTGGCGAAAGGCTCCACCGGCGATCTCTCCCTCACCGCCCAATGGAAAGAGAGCGAGCTAGTAGAGGCGGTAGGACGGCCGGCCGAGACCCGGATCGTCACCACCATCATGACCGCCGATGAGATACTGGCCGGTCTTGCCGCTACATGGCCCAAGCTCACCTTCACCACCGATAGGGGTGCCGCGATAGAGAGCCCGATCTCGTGGAAACTGAAAGACGGCGTAACCCTCGACCTCACGCCCGGCAAGAAGAACCCCTTCATCTGGACAGCCACACCGCTGCCCGACGGCGTGAAAGACAATGGGTACGTGATGTCCGGTACCACGCAGGTCTACCTCGAAGCTCCCCCTATCACACCGGAAGACAACGGCGAGATCACGATAACGGCCGAGAACACGTTCCAGCAAGACGGTGGTACCGACAACTACTTCAACGGAGAGATCAACGGAGAGGAGGGCAAGACCATAAACAAACTCACCCTCACCCCTCCCGCCGATACCGATATGACAATAAAGCTCAACGGGATAACCTCCGCAACCACCCTCATCAACGGGACCGGGACTGGGAAGACCAACCTCACCTTGAGCGGCACGAACAGCTTGGGAGCAGTCACGATCGAGTCCGGCAACGAATTGACGCTCACCCCCGGCGAGAATGTCGGCGACCTTGTCAACACCGCGGTCACCAACAAGGGCCATTTCACGGATCTTACCGCACGAGTGCCCACCGTGACACTCCCCGGCAACATCACCCTCGAACGGGTAGACCCGGCGGCAAGCACCCCGATACCATCCACTGACGGCTACGCGGAGCTTGAGGCCGGCATAACCGCCCCCGAAGGCACCCATATGAATTTGACGTATCAATGGGAGATTTTCAACGCACAGGCCGGCACATGGTCTGCCGCCCCGGACGACTCGCAGCTGCGTAACGCCTCGAATACCTACAGGACGAGAACCGTAGGCCAGTATCGTTGCCTAGTTTCCGCCACCGTAACCGGAGACGGCGGCACGACCACGGCCCCGGCTGCCGTAACGCCTTACGTTCCTCCCGTAACGCCCCCCACGCCACAGCCCACAACCTATACCGTAACCCTCCCAGCCTTAGCAGGAGCCTCCACCACCCCGGCAGCCGGAGCGCATACGGTTACCGAAGGCGACGGTTTCTCCTTCATCCTCACCTTGGACGCAGACTACGACCAGTCCGTCCCTGTAGTGACCGTGAACGGTAACGCCCTCATTCCCGACGCAAACGGCAAGTACACGATCGCCGATATTTCCGCCAACCTGACCGTGGCGATCACCGGTATCGTGAGAAATACCACGACCGGTATCGAGCAAGTGGAAAACGCTACCTTGATCCGTGCCGAGAGCGGTGCCTTGCTGATCCGTACGCCGGTCTCCGTGACAGCGCAGGTGATCGCCCTCACCGGAAACGTAGTCCGCACGGTACGGCTTCCCGCCGGAGACAGTCGTGTAGATGGCTTGGTTAGCGCTATCTATATCGTCCGCCTATCCAATAAGATAACGAAGAAAGTGATGATTCGATAGACAAGGTTTCACGAATGAGAGCGGCGATGACAGCCGCTCTCACAAAAAGAGGTTGTTTGAATGCCCATTGTCAGGTTCTTATAATCGCAGTTATAAGCATCTTACGATGGGCATTCTAGCAACCTTACGATGGGCATCGTAATCAGATAGGATAAAAGAGGTCGTTTTTAGCGTTCCAATAAGTCCAAGACCAGCTCGAAACCTTCGGCGCCGCTATAATAAGGATCCGGGACGGGAATAGAATAAAGACAGTCACAAGAATAAACTACCGAAGCATTGTCTAACTGATTCTATTTCGGATATTTGCCATTGAAAACCAGAGACAAAAGAAGGATAAAGATATGACAGCATTAGAACTCAACGCAGAATTATTCCGCCAACTCAGTATCATCGCCGAAGATGAGACCTTGATGCGTAAAGCCGTAGAAGCCATCCGCCGTCTTGCGCAGCAAAAGGAAGCACAGACCTGAAGAGACTGAATATATTAGTAAGGAAGAGCGTGAAAGTATTACCGATAACGAAATCAAATGGTTAATCCGGCTTCGCCCCGAACTTAAGACAAATGGGCTTTACAATATTCCAACAACCCGGCGCAAGCGTCTTCCAATAGATCCAAGACCAGCTCGAAGCCCTTGGCACCGCTATAATAAGGATCCGGGACGTGATCGTACAACTTATTCCGGGAGAACTCAGTCATCTGATGTATCTTAGCGACGGATTCCAGATCGGGAGCCATCCGTTTCAAGTCCGTTATATTTTGGTCGTCCATGCCGATAATCAAATCGAAGTCATGGAAGTCCCACTGACGTACCGGACGGGAGATCCCCTACGGGCCGCATGCGCCCGCATCCGTGAATCCGCCCGGTCTCCCTCATGATACCCGGTGATCCCGGCGGAATCGATCTCAATCCGATCTCCCAATCCCGCATCCTTCACCAACCTCTTCATTACTGCCTCCGCCGACGGAGAGCGACATATATTCCCCAAGCACACAAACAATAACCGTACCTTCTCCTCCTTCATCACTAAGCTCCTTTCCATTAATTTTCAATTCTCCATTTTCAATTCTCAAGCCGGGTCCACATCATAATGAACAAGCAACTGCTTAAACGGTACATATCCTTGCATCTCAGTATGAATACCCTCCAATATCTCACGAAGCGGAGCGATCCCGGCGGATATCTCGATCTTCAAGACGATCTTCTTGATATGAAGCGTCTGTACCCGGGTGATAGGCGGCGTAACCGGCCCCAACACCCGCTCACCCAAACGAGCACGAAGTTTCTCGGCGTATAAAGCAGACATTTCCTGCAAAGCCTCCTCATTCCGACTCCGAAGGATCAAGACGATCAAACGGTAGTAAGGCGGGTAACGGAACATACTACGCTCGCTCAATTGCAAGCTCACCATTTCCTTATAAGCAAAATGCTGCACCATACGGATCAAAGGATGCTCCGGCTGAGTAGTCTGCAAGATCACCGTACCCCGCTTATCCCGTCGTCCGGCACGTCCGCTAACCTGTACCATCAATTGATAAGCCCGCTCGTGCGCCCGGAAGTCAGGGAAATTCATCAGGCTATCGGCACTCAGGATTCCGACCACGCTGACATTCCCGAAATCCAATCCCTTCGACAACATCTGGGTACCAATCAAGATTTGTGTCTTCCCCTTCTCGAAATCCGAGATGATCCGCTCGTAAGCCGTGCGGGTACGGGCCGTATCGAAATCCAGCCGCTCCACCTTCGCCGCTGGGAATTGCCCAGCGATCTCCTCCTCTACCTTCTCCGTACCGAAGCCTTGCATCTTGAACTCCGTCCCCTTACACTCTGGACATACCTGCGGCAAGCGGTAGGTATAACCGCAATAATGGCAAACCAGCTGATTATGCGCCTTGTGGTAGGTAAGGCTAACGTCGCAATTCACGCAACGAGGCACCCACCCGCACCCTCGGCACTCGATCATCGGGGCGAATCCCCGGCGGTTTTGGAATAGGATCGCCTGCTCGCCCCGGGATAGGGCCTCCCGCACCTTCTCCACCAACTGAGGAGAGAAAAGGGTATCTTTCATGATCTTCTTGCGCTTTAGCTCCTTCACGTCCACCGTAATAATCTCCGGCATCAAGCAATCACCGTAGCGGGTAGATAACTCAACCAGACCGTATTTCCCCGCCGTAGCGTTGAAATAAGAATCGATGGAGGGGGTGGCGGAACCCAATAAGGTCTTACCGCCGTGCATACCCGCCAAGACGATGGCAGCGTTACGGGCATGGTAACGGGGTGCCGGGTCCTGCTGCTTATAGGTATTCTCATGCTCCTCGTCCACGATAATTAAACCCAAGTCCTTAAACGGAAGGAAGAGGGACGAACGAACCCCCAATACCAGCATAGGCTCGTCGTTATGCAATAGCTTATTCCAAACTTCCACCCGCTCGTTATCCGAGAACTTAGAGTGGTAGACCAATAGCTTATCCCCGAATAATTTCGCCAGCCGTTCCGTGATCTGGGTCGTGATAGCGATCTCCGGCAACATATATAAAACCTGCCGCCCCAGCCGCAAGACCTCATGGATCAAACGGACGTATATCTCGGTCTTACCACTGGAAGTCACGCCATGAAGCAAGCAGACCTCCTTCGTCTTGAAAGCCTCATGGATCTCTCCATAGGCTTTCTCTTGCGCCGGACTGAGCGGATTCGGCTCTTGCAAGCGGCAGACAGATACTTGCAAACGACCCACCTCTTTCTCGTAACTCTCCAAGATACCCCGTTTCAGCAGACCCTCCAATACCGCAGAGGTATAACCACTGCGTTCCAATAGCTCTTTCTTGGAAAGCTCCTTCGATAAAGCGGGATTCAAGGTATGGCTTAAATCCAAGAAGCTGACCAGCAGAAGCTCTTGCTTCTTCGCTCGTTTCAAATCCTCGAACACCGCCTGTAATTTCGTCTCATCCCGGTAAGCCTCGGCCAAACGGATAAACGCCTGTGTCTTGGGAACGAATCCTCGCTTTAGCTCCTCGCTCACCTCGACCGCCCCTTTCACCATCAAGGAAGAGACGATCGGGACAACATTTCTGAGACCGGTCTTCTTCTCCAACTCCGAGATCGTCAATTTCAAGATCCCGCTAAAGGCATCCAGTACCGCTTGCTCATTCGGGCGCAAGGGAGCGGTGGCCTCGAAATCCTCATTATAGGTAACCGCCGTCTCGCTTTCCAACTTTAAGCCGGAAGGCAAGGCCGCCTTATACACGTCGCCCAGCTTACATATATAATAAGAAGATATCCATTTCCAGAA
>OODS01002341.1_pt1 | contig 11011 bp, 11 predicted proteins | sample 1671531 | NCBI WGS metagenome assembly OODS01 (sample SAMN06348166, study PRJEB24527) | human gut metagenome | biome: human gut; feature: ankylosing spondylitis patient; material: feces | host: Homo sapiens | place: China | collected 2015-10 | reverse complement strand
GGCGACCACCGAGATCTACACTCTTTCCCTACACGACGCTCTTCCGATCTAGGAATAGTTCTTGTCCTTGGTGGGAGCCACACGGACGATATAGTCCAGATGTCCCAATACATCATAATCGTCATGGCATTTCAGATTCTCCAGTGTCTCTGCAAAATAAGCCCGGATGGCTTCTTCCTCGGAGGAGAATTTCTCGAAATATTCCGGATAATAGGGATCCATTCCTTTGCAGAGATGAGTGGAGCCGATGACGAAATCAAAATCATAGGCGGAAATAAAATCTTCGTTGCGGTCGGCCAGATGAGGCTGCAATCCCAGCTCCACGCCGAAGAGGATCCGCATTTTCCCTTCATATTTCGCGCGGCAGCGGAGCACGTCGTACAGATAGGAATCCGTATTCAGTAAAAAGATCGTTCCCGGTCCTTCCTCGGTGCGGGGATAATCAAAATCGTTATGCTCGGTAAAACACATGGTCTCCATTCCCAGAGCGAGACCTTTATCGATCATCTCCGGCATGGGAGCCTGGGAATCTCCCGAAAAAGAAGAGTGAAGATGACAATCTGCTTTGATAGACATATTTTTCATCCTTTCTGGTTATCATAATACGAACCTATTATAGCAAAAATGAAGGGAAAAACCATAGCATTTCTAAACAAACTGTAAAATTTACCACAAAATCACAAATATTTTTCATTTACATCTTGAATTATAATCAGGAATTAGGTAAAATGTCTTTGCTGATAAAATTTTGACAATCTGTGAATAACGGAAAGCCAAAAGATATAAAATTAAAATTTTAGGAGGAAACTAAAATGGCAGTAAGAGTAGCAATTAATGGTTTTGGCCGTATTGGTCGTCTTGCATTCAGACAGATGTTCGATGCAGAAGGATATGAAGTAGTAGCAATCAACGATTTAACCAGCCCTAAGATGCTGGCACATCTGTTGAAGTATGATTCTTCTCAGGGTGTTTACAAGTATGCAAGCACCGTTGAGGCTGGCGAGGACAGCATCACCGTTAACGGCAAGACCATCACCATCTACAAAGAGGCTGATGCAAGCAAGCTTCCTTGGGGTGAATTAAAGGTTGATGTAGTTCTGGAGTGTACCGGATTCTACACCTCTAAGGAGAAGGCTTCCGCACATATCACTGCCGGTGCTCGTAAAGTTGTTATTTCTGCTCCCGCAGGTAACGACCTTCCTACCATCGTATACAATGTTAACCACAAGACCCTGAAGCCCGAAGATACCGTTATCTCCGCAGCTTCCTGCACCACCAACTGCTTAGCACCTATGGCTAAGGCTCTGAACGATTGCAGACCTATCATGAGCGGTATCATGACCACTGTTCACGCTTATACCGGTGACCAGATGATCCTTGACGGACCTCAGAGAAAGGGCGATCTGAGAAGAAGCCGTGCAGGCGCTTGCAACATCGTTCCCAACTCTACCGGTGCAGCTAAGGCAATCGGCCTGGTAATTCCCGAACTGAACGGCAAGCTGATCGGCTCCGCTCAGCGTGTTCCGACCCCTACCGGTTCTACCACCATTCTGGTAGCAGTAGTTAAGGGCGCTGTAACCAAGGAAGAGATCAACGCAGCAATGAAGGCTGCTTCTACCGAGTCCTTCGGTTACAACACCGATGAGATCGTATCTTCCGATATCGTAGGCAGCACCTACGGTTCCATCTTCGATGCAACTCAGACCATGGTTGCTCCTATGGAAGATGGCAATACTCAGGTACAGGTTGTATCCTGGTATGATAACGAGAACAGCTACACCTCTCAGATGGTTCGTACCATCAAGTACTTCAGCGAGTTAGCATAATTTAACAAACTGAACGGCAAAATTTTAGAGCCCAAAGGGTCCGGTCTGTTAAGGACCGGGCCCTTTTTGCGAATGCGGCGGAAAAATACGGCACAAAAACAGCCCTTTTCCGTGTGCAAAAATTATAAACTGCATTTTTAAATAAGGACCGCGATGCCGCAAAAACAAAGAAACGGCGCGGCAGATGCAGTTGGATATATGGAGGGAAACGCCCATGTTAAACAAAAAAACCGTAGATGATATCAACGTAAAAGGAAAAAGAGTCCTTGTAAGATGCGACTTCAACGTTCCGCTGATCGATGGAAAAATCACAGATGAGAACCGTCTGGTAGCAGCTCTTCCAACCATCAAAAAACTGATCGCTGACGGCGGAAAAGTAATTCTCTGCTCTCATCTTGGAAAACCGAAAGGAGAACCAAAACCAGAGCTTTCTCTTGCACCGGTTGCAGTTCGCCTTTCCGAGCTTCTTGGACAGGAAGTTAAATTTGCAGCAGATCCTGAGGTTGTAGGACCGAACGCAAAAGCAGCTGTTGAGGCTATGAAAGACGGAGATGTAATCCTTCTGGAGAACACCCGTTACCGTGCAGAAGAGACCAAAAACGGTGAGGAGTTCAGCAAAGAACTGGCTTCCCTGTGTGACGTATTCGTAAACGATGCATTCGGAACCGCACATCGTGCTCATTGCTCTAATGTTGGTGTTACCAAATATGTTGACACTGCTGTTGTTGGTTACCTGATGGAGAAAGAGATCGCATTTCTTGGAAATGCTGTCAACAATCCGGAGCGTCCGTTTGTTGCCATCCTTGGCGGATCCAAAGTATCCAGCAAGATTTCTGTTATCGACAACCTGATCGATAAAGTTGATGTCCTGATCATCGGCGGTGGTATGGCTTATACTTTCGCAAAAGCAGCAGGCGGCACCGTTGGTGATTCTCTGCTTGAGATGGATTATCTGGATTATGCAAACAAAATGAAAGAAAAAGCAGCAGCAAAAGGCGTGAAACTGCTTCTTCCGGTAGACAACGTTGTTGCAGATGCATTCTCAAACGACGCAAATACACAGGTTGTTCCGGCCGGACAGATTCCGGATGGCTGGGAAGGTCTGGATATCGGACCGGAAACTGCAAAACTGTTCGCTGATGCTGTTAAAACTGCTAAAACCGTTGTATGGAACGGACCGATGGGATGCTTCGAGATGCCGAAATTCGCGGCAGGAACCAAAGCAGTTGCAGCAGCACTGGCTGAAACAGATGCAGTTACGATCATCGGCGGCGGAGATTCCGCAGCAGCTGTAAACCAGCTTGGATATGGCGATAAGATGACTCATATTTCCACTGGCGGCGGCGCTTCCCTGGAGTTCCTGGAAGGAAAAGAACTGCCGGGCGTTGCAGCAGCAAACGACAAATAAAGATAAGTAAAACTAAGGAGATCAAACGATCATGGCAAGAAAGAAAATTATCGCCGGAAACTGGAAAATGAACATGACTCCGAGCGAGGCAGTAGAGTTAGTTAATACATTAAAACCACTGGTGGCAAATGACGACGTTGACGTTGTTTTCTGCGTACCGGCCATCGATATCATCCCGGTTGTAGAGGCTGCAAAAGGCTCCAACATCCAGATTGGTGCTGAAAATATGTATTTTGAGGAGAAAGGTGCTTTCACAGGCGAAATCTCCCCGGCTATGCTGACAGACGCTGGCGTGAAATACGTTGTACTTGGCCACTCTGAGAGAAGAGAATACTTCGCAGAGACAAGCGAGACCGTAAACAAAAAAATGCTGAAAGCTTTCGAGCACGGCATCACCCCGATCATGTGCTGCGGAGAAACTCTGGAGCAGAGAGAGCAGGGTGTAACGATGGACTTCATTCGTCAGCAGGTAAAGGTTGGATTCCTGAATGTAACAGCAGATCAGGCCAAAACAGCCGTTATCGCTTACGAGCCAATCTGGGCAATCGGAACCGGCAAAACTGCTACAACAGAGCAGGCTGAGGAAGTTTGCAAAGGCATCCGCGAGTGCATCGCTGAAATCTATGATGATGCAACAGCAGCAGCTATCCGTATCCAGTATGGCGGCTCTGTAAACGCAAAAACCGCACCGGAACTGTTCGCACAGGAGAACATCGACGGCGGCCTGGTAGGCGGAGCATCCCTGAAACCAGATTTCGGAGCTATCGTAAACTACAATAAATAATTGATTTTGTACGAAATCAATCAATAAAACGGGCTAAAACGTCACCAAACACGGTGAATTCGGCAGAAATGCTGAAGGTGAGGTGTTTGGTGGCGTTTTGCTGTTTTTTATGCAACATATAACCCTTGATTTAGCTATAGAGAGTGCCAGTTTGTGCAAAAAGAAATCACTTCGTTTCTGTGTTTTGAAGCGGAGTGATTTTTTGCGCGGATTGAAAAATTCACGTTTTCGTGATATGCTTGTTTTATATCTGTCGACCAGCCGTCCAGAGAGTTTCTGGAAGAAGTAATCAAGGATTATAACAAAATGTTCCATACGAACTACGATACCTCAAGTGATAAATTCCAGAATTATTATAAAGATGTGTCGCTTCGCATGAAGAATAAGGAATTGGACATTCTGATCGTAGTCAATATGTTTCTTAACGGTTTTGATGCGACGACTATGAATACGCTGTGGGTAGATAAAAATCTGAAAATGCACGGACTGATACAGGCGTTTTCCCGTACAAACCGTATTCTGAATTCTATCAAGACCTTTGGAAATATTGTATGTTTCAGAAATCTGCAGAAGCGAGTAGATAGTGCCATTTCCTTGTTTGGGGATAAGAATGCCGGGGGCCTTGTTTTGCTGCAGAGCTTTAAGGATTACTATTACGGATATGAATCCGTAGATGGTAAGCCAATGCCAGGGTATGTGGATCTGATGGAGGAATTGAATCATAAGTTTCCGCTGTCAGAACCGCAGATTGTCGGAGAGCAGAACCAGAAGGATTTTATTGCTTTGTTTGGTGCTATTCTTCGTATGAGAAACCTTCTGCTTTCCTTTGACGAATTTAAGGGGAATGAGCTGATTTCTGAGCGCAATTTGCAAGACTACCTTGGACGTTATCAGGATTTGCGTGACGAGTGGAAACGGAAACGCCGGGAAAGTACGGATATTACAGATGATGTGGTGTTTGAAATTGAATTGATCCGGCAGGTAGAAATCAACATTGATTATATTCTGATGCTTGTAAAGAAGTATCATGATACCCGCTGTGAAGATAAGGAAGTGCTGATAACCATCAATAAAGCGATTGATGCCAGCCCGGAGCTGCGCAGCAAGAAACAGCTTATTGAAACCTTTATTGCAGGAATCAATGATGTGGACGATGTTATGGATGAGTGGCATGAATTTGTTGTGGAACAGCGCGATTATGATCTTAATGTAATTATTGTGGAAGAAAAATTGAAGCCGAAAGACACACGAAAGTTCATAGAGAATGCGTTTCGGGACGGAGAGATCAAAACAGCGGGAACGGATATAGATAAAATCATGCCGCCAATTTCTCATTTTGGTGGTGGCGGAAGAGCCAAGAAAAAACAGAGAGTCATTGAAAAACTGAAAACGTTTTTTGAAAAATATTTCGGTATCGGTGGTTCGTCTTCCTTTAATGAGCCAGAGCATAAAGCCGTGACATACGATCTGAGCGATTAGGAAACAGTGTTGATGGCGGCAGAATCTGAAGCACCATACGGAAAATAGTCATAAATGAATGGAACCACATTGGAAGCAAAAAGCAAAATAATAGAGTCATCATGGACAAAACTTAATCATGGAGGTGATCGGATGACAATAGAAGAAATCCTTGCTGGAGAATCCAAGAACGTTGAATTCAAAGTACAACGTCCAGACAAGAGCATGAAATATATGAAAACGGTTGTTGCTTTCGCTAACGGAAAAGGTGGGAGGATTATATTTGGTATTGACGATAAAACAAGAGAAGTTGTTGGCATTCCGGATGATAAAGTTTTTCGGGAGATTGATGCGATTACGAATGCTATTTCTGACAGTTGTGAACCTACAATTATCCCGGATGTTTATTTGCAAAATATAAATGATAAACCTGTAATTGTTGCAGAAATCAGGACGGGACGTCGGAAACCATATTATATTAAGGCAGAGGGGCTGGAGAATGGTGTATATATTCGAGTTTCTGGAACAACACGCCCTGCTGACCGTGATATGTCAAGAGAATTATATTATGAATGCGATGCTCGTTCTTTTGATTCAATAATCCGCAGAGATATAGAAGTGACCGATGAAGATATTAAAAGTCTCTGTGAACAAATGAAGGAAGTTGCTATTGCCAACTGCAAATCCAATCTTCAGCGATCAGCAGTTAAAGATGTAACGAAAAATGTTTTGCTCAGTTGGGGAATTTTGAAAAAAGATGAGAATGAAAAAATCTATCCGACAAATGCGTATATTTATTTAACGGGACAAGGCGGACTCCGTTCCATGATACAGTGCGCTGTGTTTAAGGGAACGACGCGAGCTGTCTTTTTGGATCGACGTAATTATGAAGGACCGCTTTGGAAGCAAGTAGAGGAAGCGGTGCAGTTTGTCCTTAGAAATATTCGTATGGGATGTCGGCTGGAAGGCGTATATCGACAGGATATTTATGAACTGCCGCCGGATAGTATCCGTGAGTTGATCGTTAATGCAGTTATGAATTGCAGTTACATTCAGAATTCTAATATTCAGGTGGCAATTTATGATGATCGCTTGGAGATCACATCTCCTGGTGGATTGCTTCCTGGCGTAACGATTGAGTTGATGAAGGAAGGATTTTCAAAAATCCGAAATCGTTCGCTTGCTAATGCTTTTGCCTATATGAACCTTGTGGAAGCATGGGGAAGTGGTATTCCGAAACTTATGCAGGCTATGCAGGAATACGGATTGCGTGAACCGGAATTTATTGATATGGAAGTAGCTTTCCGCATCAATCTTTATCGCGGCCAGAATGAGGTCATTGAGGTCAAAAATCGAGATCATGACCTCAATCATGGGTCAAATGATCTCAATCGTGAGCCCGATGATCTCAATCATGAGCCTGTTGACCTCGATCGAGATCCCAATGACCCCAATCATGATCCCAAAGATGACCTTGAAATTCAATTGTCAGAAATGATTTATAAAAATCCGGAACTGACTCAGAAAGAATTAGCAAAAGCGCTTGCAGTTTCTACGGCAACGATTAAGCGTATGCTTACAAAAATGCAGCATGAAGGTAAAGTTATCCGTGAGGGGTCTAATCGAAAAGGAAAATGGATATTGACGGATAAAATGAAATAGGATTGATGATTTGATTGGAAAAGGCAAATGAATTTACCGGCTTTTTTAAGAAAATCAGACGAACTTACAGAACAGTTATCAAAGAAACAAGTGATTGCTGTTATGTCGACATATCACAAAAGATATCCTAGACGGAGTGCGTTCATACATGAATTAATAGAATTTGGATATGTGAAATGAACGATTCTGAACTTTTCTTGTGTCCGGGAGCGGCTTTTTCGCACTTGCGGACATCTCCCACATGTGATATGATGGGAACGACAAAAGTGTCGGAAAAACCGCATGATAGAGGGAAAAAACGCGGCAAATCAGACGACGCGAAAGAAAGCATAAAGGAGAATATGATTATGGCAAGAGAAATCATTAATACAGAAAAAGCACCGGCAGCAATCGGACCTTATGTACAGGCAGTCGCAGACAACGGCCTTTTATTTATTTCCGGACAGCTTGGCTTTGATGTAGAGCATGGCAGCGTGATCCCGGAAACCGTAGAAGAGCAGGCAACCCTCTCTTTAAAGAATCTGGACGCAATCATGACAGCAGCAGGAACTGACCGCACGAAAGTGATGAAAACAACCATTTTCCTGACCGATATGAACGATTTTGCCAAGGTAAATGAAGTATACGGTGCTTTCTTTGGCGAGTCCAAACCGGCTCGTTCCTGTGTAGCAGTTGCCGCTCTTCCAAAAGCAGCAAAAGTAGAAATTGAATGCATCGTATCCCTGAAATAAGAGGGAGAGATGAGTATGGCAGAGGAAAGAGGAATTAAAATCGGAATGCTGGGTCTTGGCACCGTCGGTACCGGTGTGTACAAAGTGCTGAAAAGCCAGCAGGAGGAAATGCTTCCGAAGCTGGGAGCGCGTGTGGAGCTGAAAAAAATTCTCGTGCGCAATGTGGAAAAAGCAGCTGCAAAGGTTGATGATCCGTCGATCGTTACCATGAACTTTGAGGACATTGCCAATGACCCGGAGATTGAGATTGTTGTTGAGGTTATGGGTGGAAAACAGCCGGCTATGAATTACATTCTTGCCTGCCTGGATGCAAGATCGGAAGAGCGTCGTGTAGGGAAAGAAAGACCTGGTGGCATCTGAGGGTAAAAAAATCCTTGCGGCAGCAAAGAGAAACGGAAAGGATTTTCTCTACGAGGCATCCGTGGCGGGAGGAATTCCGATTATCCGTCCGGTGAAACAGTGCCTTGCAGCCAATCATATCACAGAGCTGATGGGTATTTTCAACGGTACCACAAATTTTATTCTGACAAAAATGTCGCAGGAAGGCATGGAGTTTGGCGATGCACTCCGTCTGGCGCAGGACATGGGTTATGCGGAAGCAGACCCGACCGCAGATGTGGAAGGTCTTGATGCCGGCCGGAAAGTGGCAATTCTTGCTTCAGCAGCGTTCAATTCCAGAGTGACATTTGAAGATGTTTACACCGAAGGCATTACCAAAATCACGGCGACCGATATCCAGTACGCAAAAGAGATGGGATGCACGATCAAGCTGCTCGGCGTGGCAAAAGATACCCCGGAAGGAATCGAAGCTCGCGTTCATCCGATGCTGATCGACAGCAATCATCCGCTTGCGACTGTCAATGATTCCTACAATGCCGTATTCCTGACAGGCGATGCCGTACAGGATACGATGTTTTACGGACGAGGTGCCGGAGAGCTTCCGACTGCGAGTGCCGTTGTGGGCGATATTTTCGATGTTGTGCGCAATATTTTATGGAACTGCTGCGGCAGAATCGGCTGCACATGCTACCGGGAATGCCCGATCAAGCGTGTCGGCGAAATTAAGTCGAAATATTTTGTACGCATGCAGATTGAAAATCGGTATGGAACGCTGGCATCGGTAGCTTCTGTCTTTGGAAACAACAAGGTTTCGATTGCACAGATGCTTCAGAAACGTGTCAATGGAAAATACGCCGAGATCGTCGTCATTACGGACGAGGTCAAAGAGCGCCATTTTGAGGATGCCATGCAGATTTTAGGCGGAATGTCGATGATCCAGGAGATTTCTTCGACAATCCGGGTATACTAACAAAATGTAACAATTCAGAGCCATGCGAAATGGAAGAAAAATCGCGAATCATGCTTGCATGAAGGAGCGCTTTTTCTTGAGTTTCATATGGCGAAAAGCAACATCGAGATGCAGCGTAAGCGGAATCGAGACGGGGATCTGGATTGTTACCCAAAATTTAAGTAAAGAAGGGAATTCACAATGAGTAAAAAACCAACCGTATTAATGATTCTTGACGGATATGGACTGAATGACAAATGCGAGCATAACGCTGTCTGCGAAGCAAAAACTCCGATTATGGACCAGCTGATGAGCCAGTGCCCGTACGTAAAAGGACAGGCCAGCGGACTTGCTGTAGGTCTTCCGGACGGACAGATGGGTAACTCTGAGGTAGGCCATCTGAACATGGGCGCAGGCCGCGTTGTATATCAGGAGCTGACCAGAATCACGAAAGCAATCCAGGACGGCGATTTCTTCGAGAATGAAGAGCTGGTAAAGGCTGTTGAAAATGCAAAAGCAAATAATTCCGCACTGCACCTGTTCGGACTTCTCTCTGACGGCGGTGTTCACAGCCACATCACCCACGTATTCGGACTTCTGGAGCTGGCAAAACGTAAGGGTCTCGAGAAAGTTTATGTACACTGCTTCCTGGATGGCCGTGACACTCCTCCGGCATCCGGAAAATCTTATGTAGAGCAGCTGCAGGCAAAAATGGATGAGATCGGTGTCGGCGAAATCGGCGTAATCTCCGGCCGTTACTATGCAATGGATCGTGATAACCGCTGGGATCGTGTCGAGCTGGCTTACAAAGCGCTGACAAAAGGGGAAGGCGTAGAAGGAACTGATGCGGCAGAGGCTGTTCAGGCTTCCTATGATGCTGAAAAAACTGATGAGTTCGTTCTGCCGACCGTTCTGAAAAAAGACGGAAAACCGGTTGCAACGATTCAGGATAAAGATTCTGTGATTTTCTTCAACTTCCGCCCGGACCGTGCAAGAGAGCTGACAAGAGCATTCTGTGCAGATGAGTTCACCGGATTTGAGAGAGAAAAACGTCTGGATCTGACCTACGTATGCTTCACGGAATACGATGAGACCATCCCGAACAAATCCGTTGCATTCAAAAAAGAAGAGATCACCAATACCTTCGGTGAGTATCTGGCAGCACATAACATGACACAGGCTCGTATCGCCGAGACCGAGAAATATGCACATGTAACCTTCTTCTTCAATGGCGGCGTTGAGGAGCCAAATAAAGGTGAGGACAGAATCCTTGTAAAATCCCCGAAGGTTGCTACTTATGATCTGAAACCGGAGATGAGTGCTTACGAAGTATGCGACAAGCTGACGGATGCTATTCGTTCCCAGAAATACGATGTCATCATCATCAACTTTGCAAATCCGGATATGGTTGGCCATACAGGCGTTGAGAGCGCAGCAATCCAGGCAGTTGAGGCTGTTGATGAGTGCGTAGGCAAAGCAGTGGAGGCATTAAAAGAGGTTGACGGCCAGATGTTCATCTGTGCGGACCACGGAAATGCAGAGCAGCTTGTAGACTATGAGACCGGCGAGCCATACACCGCTCATACCACCAATCCGGTTCCGTTCATTCTGGTTAATGCAGATCCATCCTACACGTTAAGAGAGGGCGGCTGCCTGGCAGACATCGCACCGACTCTGATCGAGCTGATGGGCATGGAGCAGCCAAAAGAAATGACAGGAAAATCCCTGCTGATTAAGAAATAAAGAGAAATCGTGAAAATGTCCCTGCCGGATTCGTTTTGAAACGGGTGCGGCAGGGATATTTTATTATAATAATCTGAAAATAAAAATAATTACGCAATAAGAGACAGAATA
>OODS01002338.1_pt1 | contig 11021 bp, 10 predicted proteins | sample 1671531 | NCBI WGS metagenome assembly OODS01 (sample SAMN06348166, study PRJEB24527) | human gut metagenome | biome: human gut; feature: ankylosing spondylitis patient; material: feces | host: Homo sapiens | place: China | collected 2015-10 | reverse complement strand
CATTCCAGACTATGAATCCAGAGCTGCGCTGCAAGATGCTGCACAATCGGTTTGCAGGAGAGATTTTTGACAAGGTGAAGAGACTCAAGGACGCAGGTATTATCATGAATGGTCAGATCGTTCTGTGCCGTGGAGTCAATGACGGAGCGGAACTGGAACGCTCCATCCGAGAACTGACCGCCTACATGCCGCAGCTTGAGAGTGTATCCGTGGTGCCGGTTGGACTGACCCGCTATCGTGACGGTCTGTACCCACTGGAACCATTTACAAAAGAAGATGCCTGTGAAGTGCTGGATCTGATCCATGGCTGGCAGGAAAAGCTTTACAAGGAGTGGGGCAATCATTTTATCCATGCGGGTGATGAGTGGTATATTCTGGCAGAGCGGCCGATTCCGGAGGAGAAGACCTACGATGGATATTTACAGCTGGAAAACGGAGTGGGAATGCTCCGGCTTCTGGAAGACGAGGTTGCGGAAGAACTTTCGAAACGAGAAGGGGACGACCGTCACCGCCATGTAACGATTGCGACCGGAAAAGCTGCGGCGCCGTCGTTGGAAAAACACATGCAGAAAATTCGTGAAAAATATCCGAATGTACAGGCGGAGGTTGTCACGATTATCAACTATTTCTTTGGAGAATCCATTACCGTATCCGGTCTGATTACCGGAAAGGATCTGATGGAGCAGTTAGAGGGAAGAGATCTTGGCGACTGCCTGCTGCTTCCGTGCAACATGCTCCGTTCGGGAAAAAACGTCTTTCTCGACGATGTGACGGTGGAAGAGGTGGAAGAGCGCCTGAAAACACCGGTACAGATTATCGATGAGCCGGGCAGCGACCTGGTGAAAGCCGTTGTGGAGGAAAACCAGGAGACGATACACAGAAGGAGAACAATGTATGAGCAAGCCGATTGTAGCAATTGTGGGCCGGCCGAACGTGGGTAAATCCACCCTGTTTAATGTATTAGCCGGAGACAATATTTCGATTGTAAAAGACACACCGGGTGTAACCCGTGACCGTATTTATGCCGACGTGGAGTGGCTGAACCACAAATTTACGCTGGTAGACACCGGCGGTATTGAGCCGGAATCCAAAGATATCATTCTCTCCCAGATGAGAGACCAGGCGCAGATCGCCATTGATACCGCAAATGTCATCATCTTCATCACTGACGTCCGTCAGGGCCTTGTAGATGCCGATGCAAAAGTAGCTGATATGCTCAGAAGAAGCCGCAAGCCGGTTGTGCTGGTGGTCAACAAAGTCGACAACTTCGACCGTCAGATGATGGATGTTTATGAATTCTATAACCTCGGCATCGGAGAGCCGCACGCCATTTCCGCATCCGGAAAGCTCGGCATCGGCGATATGCTCGATGAGGTGACAGGATACTTTGAACCGGAGATGGAAAACGAGGAGGAGAGCGAGATTCCGCGCATCGCCATTGTTGGAAAACCGAACGTCGGAAAATCCTCCCTGGTCAACAAACTGCTGGGCTCGAACCGTGTCATCGTATCCGACATCGCCGGAACGACGCGCGATGCGATCGATACCACGATCATGCACAATGGAAATGAATATATTTTCATCGATACCGCAGGTCTTCGAAAGAAAAACAAGATCAAAGAGGAGCTGGAGCGGTACAGCATCATCCGTACAGTATCTGCCGTAGAGCGCGCAGATGTCGTCGTTCTTCTGATCGATGCAACCGAGGGTGTCACCGAGCAGGATGCCAAAATTGCCGGTATCGCCCATGAGCGTGGAAAAGGTATGATCATTGCGGTAAATAAATGGGATGCCTTGGAAAAAGATGACAAGACGATCTACCGCTTTACCGAAAAAGTAAGAAATACACTGGCTTACATGCCGTACGCAGAGCTTCTTTTCATCTCTGCGAAGACAGGACAGCGTCTTCCGAAGCTGTTCGAGACGATCGACATGGTTCTGCAGTACCAGAACCTGCGCGTACAGACCGGTGTCCTGAACGAGATTCTGACCGAGGCAATGGCAATGCAGCAGCCGCCGTCAGACCGTGGAAAACGACTGAAAATCTACTACATGACACAGGTTTCGGTCAAACCGCCGACATTTGTTATTTTCGTCAACGACAAAGAACTGATGCATTTCTCCTATGTTCGATATCTGGAGAATAAAATCAGAGAGTCGTTCGGCTTCCGCGGCACACCGCTGAAATTCATCATCAGAGAACGAAAAGAGAAGGAGCAGTAAAGAGTTATGGTACGGATCATATGCCTTTTGATCGGATACGCATTTGGCCTTTTTCAGACCTCATATATTTATGGAAGGACGAAGGGAATTGATATCCGGGAACACGGCAGCGGAAACGCAGGAACGACCAACGCGCTCCGGACTTTAGGGAAAAAAGCAGGCGCCATCACGCTTGCCGGCGACTGCATCAAATGCATTCTGGCGGTCCTGACGGTACGCCTGATCTTCGGTGCATCGCACCCGGAACTGCTGAAACTGCTGACGGTGTATGCTGCGGCCGGAACGATTCTCGGCCACAACTTCCCGTTTTACTTAGGCTTCCGCGGCGGAAAAGGAATCGCTGCGACCGCGGGTCTGATTATCTCGTTTGACTGGAGAATCACGCTGGTCTGTGCAGCGCTGTTTTTCCTGAATCTTGCAGTAACACACTATGTTTCCCTCGGTTCCATGATGGTTTACGTTGTCTTTTTTGCAATGGCCGTTATCATGGGACAGGCGGGCTGCTTTGCGCTGGAACCGCCGTATCTCTATGAGATGTACGTGGTGATCGCACTTCTTGCCGTGCTTGCCTTTTGGGAGCACCGTGCAAACATCAAGCGTCTCATCGCGGGAACAGAGCGGAAAACGTATTTATCCAAAAAGTCGGAGAAATAAAATATGGCAAAGATTAGCATCATCGGAGCAGGAAGCTGGGGAACCGCCCTCGGCCTCCTGCTCTGCAACAACGGGCATGACGTGACGATCTGCTCGGAAAATGAAAAGGAAATTAAGAGCTTAAAGGAACACAGAGAGCATCTGACGAAGCTTCCGGGCGTAAAACTGCCGGATGAAATGAAATTCACCTGCGATGTGCGCGGCTCCCTTTCCGGACAGGACATCCTTGTGATGGTAAAAGCATCCCCGTACGTGCGAACCACATGTAAAAAGTATGCGGCGGATATTCCGGACGGCCAGCTCATCGTCAATGTGGCAAAAGGCGTGGAAGCCGATACCCTGATGACGATGTCTCAGATCATCGAGGAGGAAGTGCCGGGAGCGAATGTCGTTGTTCTCTCCGGACCAAGCCACGCAGAGGAAGTCGGCCGCGGCCTGCCGACCACGATCGTTGTCGGCGCGCATGACCGCGAGAGCGCACTGTATGTGCAGAATGTGTTCATGAGTCCGGTCTTCCGCGTTTACACAAGCCCGGACATCACGGGAATTGAACTTGGCGGAGCTCTGAAAAATGTCATCGCACTGGCAGCCGGAACGGCGGATGGTCTTGGCTACGGCGACAATACGAAAGCGGCTCTGATTACCCGCGGGATCGCGGAAATTGCACGGCTCGGCACGGCGATGGGTGCCCATGCGGAAACCTTCTACGGTCTTTCCGGTATCGGCGACCTGATTGTAACGTGTGCTTCCGTTCACAGCCGGAACCGGAAAGCCGGATACCTGATCGGCCAGGGCAGAACGATGCAGCAGGCGATGGATGAGGTTCAGATGATCGTCGAGGGCGTCTATTCCGCAAAAGCGGGTCTTACCCTGTCGAAAAAATTCGGAATCGAAACGCCGATCATTCAGGCCGTCAATCAGGTTCTGTTTGAAAACAAAAACCCGAAACAGGCTGTGGATGAACTGATGCAGCGTATGAAAAAAGACGAACTCGCCCCGGATCTCTGGGAGCGGTAAAAATAAGAAACCTGTCACTTCTGTGAAATGATACAGAGACGGCAGGTTCTTTTTTGTGCAGACCGAAATTTTTCAGCAAAAATACGGGAAAAAGATGACAATACTTTCGAAATCAAGTATAGTAATAGAAAGCGGAATAATTTTAACTGAAAAGATGCGGAGGAAAATACAGCAGGAGGAAGAAAGAATGAGAGGAGTAGAAACAAGAATTCAGGAAATCCGCCATGCCATTTTTACGGAAGTTGCAAAAATGGCGTATGACGTGGACTCTCCGGTGGAAAAGACGATCGAGGAAATTCCTTACCGTGTAATTCCCGGTGAGGTCGGAAATTTTAGAAATGATGTGTTTCTGGAGCGGGCGATTGTAGGAGAGCGGCTTCGCCTTGCAATGGGACTTCCGTGCAGAAGCGCGGCAGAGCACGCCCCGATCTCGGACAATATCAAACTGGCGGACCAGGCGGAGACGTATTATACACCGCCGCTCATTAATGTCATCAAATTTGCATGCAACGCCTGTCATGAAAAACGGGTTCTGATCACGGAGGGATGTCAGGGGTGTCTTGCACATCCGTGCGTGGAAGTCTGTCCGAAAAAGGCCATTACGCTGGACCGCACCAATGGACGATCCTATATTGATCAGGATAAATGCGTCAAATGTGGTCAGTGTGCCAAGGTATGCGGATACCAGGCTATTATTATTCAGGAGCGTCCGTGTGCGAGAGCCTGCGGAATGGATGCCATCGGTTCAGACGAGAACGGAAAAGCGGATATCGATTACGAGAAATGTGTATCCTGCGGCCAGTGTCTCGTCAACTGCCCGTTCGGCGCTATTTCGGACAAATCCCAGATCTTCCAGGTAATCCGTGCGATCCAGTCGGGAGAGCGCGTCTATGCAGCGCTGGCACCGGCGTTTGTCGGCCAGTTCGGACCGAAAGTAACGCCTGGAAAACTGCGTGCGGCGATGAAAAAGCTCGGTTTTGCGGATGTCTTTGAAGTTGCGATCGGAGCGGATCTCTGTGCGGCACAGGAGGCAGAGGATTTTGTGAACGAAGTTCCGGAGAAACTGCCGTTTATGGCGACATCCTGCTGTCCGGCCTGGTCTGTAATGGCGAAGAAACTGTTCCCGGATTACGCAAGCTGTATCTCGATGGCACTGACCCCGATGACGCTGACGGCGCGTCTGATCAAGAAACACAATCCGAATGCGAAGGTTGTCTTTGTCGGACCGTGTGCGGCGAAAAAACTGGAGGCCATGCGCCAGTCTGTCCGCAGTGAGGTGGACTTCGTTCTGACGTTTGAAGAGATGTCGGGCATTTTCGATGCGCGCCAGGTAGATGTGAGTGCACTTGAGGAAGATCCGGACGGCGTCAGCGATGCATCGGTGGACGGAAGAAACTTTGCTGTCTCCGGCGGCGTTGCAAAATCTGTGGAAAATGTAATCCGTGAAAAATACCCGGACCGCGAAATCAAGATGGCAAATGCAGAAGGTCTGAAGGAATGCCGGAAACTGCTGACAATGGCGAAGGCCGGAAAGTACAACGGTTATCTTCTCGAAGGCATGGCCTGTCCGGGCGGATGCGTGGCAGGAGCCGGCACGATGCAGTCGATCAAAAAGTCACAGGCGGCAGTCAACAAATATGCGGCGCAGGCAAAACACAAGATTTCCAGCCAGACAGAATATGTAAAAGAACTGGACAAGCTGGTAGACTAAAAAGAACAGCAAGGTGGAGAAAAAAGTGAAAAAGAAAAGAAAGATGGGCTTTGCGGCAGCGATTCTTGCAATGGTACTTTTGTTTGCAGGATGCGGCCAGACAGAGACAAAGACGGAGAGCAGCGGGACAAAAAGCACAGGATCAGAAAGTACAGTATCAGAAAGTACGCAGACAGAGAGCAGCACAGCGGCATCGGAAACAGAAGATGAGACACTGGTCCATGTGCTTGCATTAAAAGGACCGACCAGCATGGGAATGGTAAAAATGATGAGCGATAACGACAGCAAAGAGTCACCTGCGGACACGTTTGAACTTGCCGCTGCCCCGGATGAGGTCAGCGCAAAACTGGTACAGGGAGAGGTGGATATCGCCGCGGTTCCTGCGAACCTTGCAAGCGTACTCTACAACAAGACAAACGGCGGCGTGCAGGTGCTCGCAGTCAATACGCTCGGTGTCCTTTATATCGTCGAGGACGGCGATACCGTACATTCCATTGCGGATCTGAAAGGCAGAACCATTTATGCGGGCGGCAAAGGTGCAACTCCGGAGTATGCTTTGAATTATATCCTCGAAAAGAACGGCCTCGTACCGGGTGAGGACGTAACGATCGAGTGGAAGAGCGAACACGCCGAGTGCGTGGCAGCACTTGCAGAAGATGCCGATGGAATCGCCATGCTGCCGCAGCCGTTTGTAACGACGGCACAGACGAAAAAAGAAACGCTGCGCACCGCACTTGACCTGACCGAAGAATGGAACAAAATCCAGGAGTCCGAAGGAACGGCGAGCACACTGGTGACAGGTGTTACCGTTGTGCGCACTGCCTTTGCCAAGGAGCATCCGGAAGCAGTTGCAGACTTCATGGAAGCTTACCAGGCATCCGTATCCTACGTAACCGAAAACACTGATGAGGCGGCAAAACTGATCGGGGATTATGACATTGTTCCGGAGGCAGTCGCAAAGAAAGCGCTTCCGGCATGCAACATTGTCTGCATCACCGGTGATGAGATGAAAGAGAAGCTTTCCGGTTATCTCGGTGTACTCAAAGACCAGAACCCGGAGGCAGTCGGAGGAGAACTTCCAGGAGATGACTTCTATTATTCCGAATAAAAACAAAAAAGAGAAACAGAGAAAAACGAAGCTCTGGCCGATCGTGTTCTGGCTTATGATCTGGCAGGCGGTAAGCGTTTTTGTCGGGCAGGAGATCCTTCTGGCATCTCCTGCTGCTGTTTTGAAACGCCTTTTTACGCTTGTAACAGAACAGGTCTTCTGGCAGTCCCTGCTGTTTTCCGGAGCACGCATCGGAGCCGGATTCCTTCTTGGTGCGGCGGCGGGAATTGCAGGAGCTGCACTTGCCGGTCGGTTTTCCATTGCAGAAGAACTCCTGACGCCGCTGGTTGCAGCAGTGAAAGCAGTGCCGGTCGCTTCTTTTGTGATTCTGATCCTGATCTGGGTTTCTTCGAAGAATCTTTCGGTTGTGATTTCGTTTCTGATGGTATTTCCGATCCTGTATACAAACACGCGGAACGGCCTACGGGAACTGGACACAGCGCTTTTGGAGATGACAGACGTTTTTCAGGTTCCGCGGCCGGTGCGGCTGCGCTGGGTGATCCTGCCGCAGCTGTACCCATATATCCGGACGGGATGTTCACTTTCCCTCGGCCTTTGCTGGAAGGCCGGAACGGCAGCAGAAGTAATCGGCATTCCGAACCGATCCATCGGAGAGCATCTGTATCAGGCAAAAATATATCTCGACACACCGGGACTCTTTGCCTGGACGGCAGCGATCGTGTACGTCAGCTTCTGTCTCGAAAAAGCTGTTTTAAAAGGAATGGATCTTGCAGAAAAAAGGATGCTGGTGATGAAATGAGAGAAGATACGATTGAAATCTGCCATCTGAAAAAAGCGTATGGAGAACACGTTATTTTTTCGAATCTTACGATGGAACTGAAAAAAGGAGCAGTGACCTGTCTGATGGCTCCTTCCGGGGCTGGAAAGACAACCCTGCTGCGGATTCTGGCAGGCCTGGAGCAGGCGGACGGCGGAAAAATCGGGGGACTGGAAGCCTTAAGAAAAAGTATGGTTTTTCAGGAACCGCGGCTGGCAGAAGAACTGACAGCTGCAGCCAATATCCAGCTCGCGGTAAGGCGCCGCATGTTTGGAAAAGAAAAAAGAAGCTCCCGTCATCTTGTGGAGGAGATGGAGGAACTCGGCCTTTCGGGCTGTGAAAACCAGGCTGTATCGGAACTGTCGGGCGGCATGCGCCAGCGGGTGGCGGTTCTGCGGGCCATGCGCATGGACGCAGATTTCCTCCTTTTGGATGAGCCGTTCCGGGGACTGGATGCGGGGACGAAAAAGAAAACGATGAACTATATCCGCAGAAAAGGAAAAGAAAAAACGATGCTTCTGGTCACGCATGATTTAGAAGAAGCCGAAGCAATGGGGGACTGGATCTGCACCTGCAGCAGACTGGATGGTATCCTCGAAATAAAGAGAAACAGAAAAAGCAGCACAGAAATCTGAAACGGAAAGAAACAGATTTTCTGTGCTGCTTTTGCTGTGAATCCGCAGTTACAGCAGGTCATCCGGTATGGAAGCAGAGCGGAGCTGTTCGTCCATCGTGTCGATGAGCGCCATGTCGGCTTCAGAAAGTTCGAAGTCGAAGACATCCGCGTTGGCAAAAATGCGGTCCGGCTGTGTCGATTTCGGGATGACACTGATGCCCTGCTGGACGAGGTAGCGGAGGCCGATCTGTGCTTCAGTGCGTACATACTTTTCTGCCAGCTGCTGCATAATCTCACGGTTCAGATAAAGACCTCTTGCGAGCGGCGCATACGCTTGAACGGCGATTCCATGTGAACGGCAGAAAGCGATGAGCGGTTTCCGGTTCCAGAGCGGATGGCATTCGATCTGGTTGACGGCCGGGATGACGCCGGAAAATTCAAAGAGGGCGGTAAGGTGCGGCTCCTCGAAGTTGCTGACGCCGATCGATTTTGCACGCCCGGATTCGCGGATTTTTTCGAGTGCGCGCCACGTCTCCGGGTAGCAGCCCGGCACCGGCCAGTGAATCAGGTAAAGATCAACGTAGTCGAGACGGAGACGGTCGAGGCTGCGGTTGAAGGCACCTTCGATATCACCGACCCGCTGCGCGGTATTCCATACCTTTGTGGTAATAAAAAAATTTTCCCGCGGAATTCCGCTTGCGCGGATCCCGCGGCCGATGCTGTCCTCGTTTTTATAGGAGGAGGCGGTATCGATCAGACGGTAGCCGTATTTTGCCGCGGTGACAATTGCTTTTTCTGCCTCTTTTTCTGTCGATTTGTAAGTGCCAAGCCCCAGAAGCGGCATCGCTCTGCCGTCGTTCAATGTAATGGTTGGAATAGAAAGTGCCATAAAAACCCTCCGTATCTTGAATCAAAAAAAGATTCTGCCGTATTTCTCTCATAATTATGTTTAGTATAACATGAAAATTTAAAGAAATCAGACCAAATATATTAAAAAAGTTTAACACAATCGGGAAATGAAAAAAAATAACAAGCCATGCAAGAAAAAAGAAGGATGCCAGGACGGCCTGTATGGCGAATTGTACAGAAATTTTGTGGAGGCCGTATTGATTTTGTGCATGAAATAGAGTATAATAAATTTGAATTGATATTTATTTATCATTCCCTGTACAATCTGCAGGACGTTTCAGGAAAACAAAAGCGGACGAAACGGACGGCAGAGCAGAAAAACGGGGACAGAGGAGGCCATATTATGCATTTATTATATGACGAGAATGGAAATCCCATTCCGCACGGAGCTCACGACGAGCACCATCATCACCATGACCATCATCACGAGGGAGAAGACTGCGGACATGCCTGCAATGCATGCGGTTCCGAAGAAAAATGCAAGGACGAGAATCTTGCCCTTTTAACCTATATGCTGCAGCACAATGAACATCACGCAGCAGAACTCGACGAGATGGCCGACAAACTGGAAAAAGCCGGAATGGCGGACGCCGCAAAACAGATCAGGGAGGGAGTATCCGATTTCCAGAAAGGCAATATGCGCCTGTCCCTTGCACTGACACTTGTAAAAGAGCATTTGAAAGAAGTTAAGTAGAGGAGGCGTAAGCTATGTGCCTTGCAACGGTATACAAAAATCCGGAAAACACAGTTGTCTGTAAAAATGTGAGCCGCATCGATGTCGATGGAGAATACGTTCTGATCCGTGACATCATGGGTGAGGAGATCAGACTGCAGGGTAAGATCAAAATGGTAGATCTTGCAAACAGCATTGTAGAGCTGGACTGTGAATGATAATTGGTTGACGGAACCAGTTATTCTATAAAAGCGGTTTTAGGCCCCCGGGTTCTGCAAATCGGAACAAACAGAACAAGCGAACCGGGACTTAGAATAGGAATATATCATATTAAAGCGGAGGTAAATTGAATTATGAAACTTTCAGAAGAGATGAAAAACAAGACCCTTCTGTCTTTTGAGCTGTTCCCGCCAAAGACAGAGAAGGGACTGCAGAATCTGCCGGGTACCATCGACCACCTGATGAAATATAACCCGTCTTACATTTCCTGTACATACGGAGCAGGCGGCGGAAACGTCGGAGCAAACCGTGAAGTATGTCAGATGATCAAAAATGCCGGAACCACACCGGTTACTCATTTCACCGTTATCAAAAACACAAAAGAAGGAATTAAAGAACAGCTGGATCAGTATCTGGCTGATGGCGTAGACCATATGCTGGCACTGCGCGGAGATATTCCGCTTGGTGAGACAACGACCTGCGGAGACTTCAATTATGCGACAGACCTTGTTAAATTTGTCCGTGATGAATTTGGCGATAAGTTTGAGATTGCAGTAGCCGGTTCACCGGAAGGCCATATCGCATGCAGAAGCTTGGATGCTGACATTGCTGTTTTGAGACAGAAACAGGACAATGGTGCTGATTATATCATGACTCAGCTCTGCTGGGATATGGAACAGTTTAAATACTGGTTGGACGCTATCCGCGAGGCTGGAGTGACAATGCCTGTAGATGTTGGCGTAATGCCGATTTTGGATCAGGCAGCTACCATTAATATGGCCCTTTCACGTAACGGCTGTGTAATGGACAGTGAGCTTTGCAGGCTGATCTCCAGGAACTGGCTGTTCCCGAATCCGTTTAACGCTAAAGATGCTGATGGTAAACCATTTGACATGTTCTATGAGGACAAGGTTAAACGATTCAAAGAAGAAGGAATCGAATACACCATCAGACAGATCGATGAGTATCGCGCTCTTGGTGTTGACGGTATCCATCTTTATGCATTAAACAAATGGAAAGATGTATCCGAGATCATTGACAGATCCGGACTTCGTACACTTATCTAATCATTAACGAAATAAATAAGAATTCCGGCACGATGCGGAGGTGTCA